>Ga0172380_10009561_pt1 | contig 10311 bp, 10 predicted proteins | sample Leawe162metaG_FD_119747 | JGI IMG/M metagenome (GOLD analysis project Ga0172380, IMG submission 119747) | Leachate microbial communities from a municipal landfill in Southern Ontario, Canada - Leachate well 162 metaG | ecosystem: Engineered > Solid waste > Landfill > Unclassified | place...
GAGGATTATATCTCTGCGCTTGTAGTTCAAAATATGAGGTTAAACATTGCCCAAGATAGTAGAGCAACATAGCGAGAAGGAATTCCGTCTCATATTCAACGGTCCTCATTTCAAGGAAGCCCTTCCTTTCGTCAAAGGAATTGAGGGGCGTATCTTTCATAATGATGGGAAGTTTTGGACGGTGCCGATCTCTCCACAGATCATTCAGAAACTCAAACAGAATAGATGGGCGTTCAAGGACGATGCACGTGAACTAGCCTACGGCCCAGATCCCGATAAGGATAAACCTGAAGACCTAGCCATCCGCGAGATCCCTGTAGCTGGGATTGATGAAACACGACTTGATAAGAAGCTGCGCCCCTATCAAGTCCTGGCTGTGAAGCAGGTTTGTGGGCTCGATGGAAGGGCAATTGTCTCTTTCCCCCCTGGGTGTGGAAAGACTGCTGTAGCTGCCTCCTATTTCCGTGTGCGACTGGAAGATGCCCCCGTGCTCGTCATCTGCCCTGCGTTCCTGAAGATTCACTGGAAGCGCGAGATGATGGAATGGGGAGGGCTCGGATCTCATATCTGTGGTGGAAGGAAACCCTATCGCCCCCCCGTCAAGATGCCATGCTGGATAATAAACTACGACCTCCTTCAATACTGGCAGACTGAACTGATTTTTCAGAAGTTCAAGACGATTATCATTGATGAATGCCAAATGGTTTCCAATCATGAAACAGCACGAACAGATAGTATGCTCCAAATAGCGAAGCATACCCCCCATATCATTGCCGTTTCTGGGACACCTATAAAGAATAGACCGAAGGAGTTTTTCACTATCCTGCATTTGCTGTATCCAGATTTGTTTCCTAATCGCTATCGGTTTTATCACCGCTGGTGCGACCCCCAGTACGGATATAATGGGTTGGAATTCAAGGGCGCTACGCATGTCGAAGAGCTTCATGCAAAGATATCTGGCTTCATGATCAGAAAGGAAAAAGCTGAGTTACTTCCAGAACTTCCACCAAAGAAACGATATGTCATACCTATGGAGCTTTCGCAGCCAGAGGCATATAAGCAAGCAGAGGCAGAGATTGAATTACTCATCAAGCAGAACAAGAGGAAAGAGGCGCATGATGCTCTTATGGAGCTTTCCAATACTGCATTCCCATTCAAGAAAGATTCCGTGCTTGCTTGGATAGATGATTGGCTTGAGAAGAATCCCGATGAGAGCTTAGTTATAATGGTGTATCATCATGCCGTTATAGATTATTTGAAGGAGCACTATGCAGATGCAATTGTTATTGATGGGCGTCGGTCTGCTGAGAAGCGACAATATCTCGTTGATGAATTTCAAGAAGGAAAGAAACGAATATTGATCGGGCAGATTCAAGCCGCTGGTATTGGCTTCACGATGACTAAGGCATCGACGATGGTAGTGGCTGAGGTATGTTATGTGCCAGGAGACTTGGAGCAGATGGAAGACAGGGAATTAAGGTTAGGGCAGCTTGCCGATGAGGTCTCTATTTATTATCTTGTGGGGGAAGGAACAATTGAGGATGCAATGTTGAATAGTGTAGAAAGAAAGACGAACAGCTTGTCACGGATTCTTGATGGCAAAGGTGCTACGTTTTTTGGGGAGAAAAGATGATACCAGATCATGAATGCCATGCTTTTAATTTCAAAACACTTGTGATTAGACAGAAACACAAAAGAAAAATGGATTGGAAGAAGCTCAAGCGAGAACCAAAATATGAAGCAGTCTGGCAAAGGACGTGCTCCATCTGTGGGAAGATATTAGAAGAAGGGCCAGTTCCTGAATTAGTTGGATGGACTGTTGATTGGAGTTGGATTTGATCCGAGAAAAGATTGACGCATCACGGGAGAGAGAAATAATTCTCTATTCCATAGTTTCTACAGAATACCTTTCTCAGATCAGAAAGTATGCGAAGGCAGAACTATTCAAATCCCCCTATGCGAAGGTTGTGTGGGGGTGGATCGCATCCTATTTTGATGAATACAATGCAGCACCGAACAAAGACATTCAGACCATCTACACCACGCGGAAGCTAGAGATTCCAGAGGAAGAAGACGAAGAGATTCTAGCTACCTTCCTCCAAAGCCTCTCCGATTCTGATGTCACCATACAGAACATAGGATACTCGGCAGATCAAGCAATCACATGGCTAAATGTTCGCGCGCAGGAAAATCTTATAGATGACCTAAAGGAAGCAGTCTCTCGAAAAGATGTTGCTTCCGGTAACGAGATCATTGCTCAGTATGCTGCTATAGAAAAGCACCAGGCAAAAGGCGTAGATATATTAACCGATGTGAATAGGGCTATGGCGGCCTTTGGGGAAGAAGAGGAAAGCTTATTTTCTTTCCCTGGCGCTGTCGGCTGCACTATGGGTGAATTTCGCAGAACTGATTTTGTTGCATTTCAGGCATATATCAAAACTGGGAAGACAAGATGGCTCTGGGAGTCTGCACGTGAAGCTGTGTTTGCATCGAACAAAGTATTATTTATTTCTCTGGAAATGCCTGAGAAACATATGCTTAAATGGGCGTGGCGCTCTTTTGCTAAAAAACCAAAGAGAACACAAACAGTTCGCATTCCATACTTTGTAGAAAGTGATCTCTCTACGGAAGAAAGCAAGAAGTACACAATAGACTATGAAGAGAAAGAGGTGCAAGGCTTTACCGCAGACGCACTTTGGTTTGAACAGTGGCTAAAGAAATTCAAAATGTATTTTAGGGGTGGGGATGTCCGTTTGTGTTCTATGCCCTCTCGTTCTGTGACTGTTTCAGATATAGAGATTTATATGAATAATCTGGAGTTCTATGATAAATGGATTCCTGATGTGGTTGTTATCGATTATGCGGATCTTATTGCATCTAAACTCCGTGGTGAGTATCGGCACCAGCTTGATGATATCTGGGCAAATTTACGGAGACTTGCCCTTCAGCGCAATATCTGTGTTATCACCGCTTCTCAATCTGGTCGCAGCGCATCTAAAGGAGAAAGCACAGATGCGAACATTGCAGAGGATATAAGAAAAGCAGCACACGTAACAAAACTTTTGGCTATTAACGCCACTGCCGAAGAAAAAGCTAAGGGGATATTCCGTATTGCTCAATTGGCTGAGCGTGATGATGCACGACATTTTGAGCAGAGCCTTGTACTCTCTTGCTTGGACTTAGGACAAGTTTGCTTGGACAGCCGATTCCTTTCACACGTGGAGCAGAAATAATGGACTACTACAAGCAAATGTTCGTACTCACGCTGGTCTCTACCATATTCATTGGCACAAATCTACTCTGTACCGTTACGAATCTCATATTAACAATCCTGGGGGCGCAGTGAATCTCCCCATGTCATTAAATGAAACATCAGCAGCAGATGATATCACAGGGAAGAATGCTTGCCCTATCTGGCTCCGCATTACCGCTATGATGCAAGCCGCTCCTTTTGAAGCAGACCCCATGGAGGATAAACGGAAGAGCGTAGAGGCTGCTCGTTTTACTGCGCTGATGCACTCAGAGAAGCATCGGGTAAAGAAGAATTCATTCCGTGTGTGGGTGACATTTCGTCATATCTTTTACGAGTGTGCTACCATAGTTGCGTTTGCCCGGCTTATCCTGGGAGTGAAGGGCTCTATGAGGGGCAAAAGCAGCGCCGTGCGGCGGGCCGCGATGCGGGCAAAAAATAATGGTAAACCCTCTTTTACCTATAAAGGGTACACAGGGTACCTGAAGAAGCCAGAGGGCGCAGGGGTGCCTGTGCGTTATGTGGGTATTGACTTTCCTTGAAAAATTGTGTATATTCGTTGACATGAGTATTCGTATAGTCTTATTCGATAAAATTGTATCTATTGCCGAATGGGTGCTTGGGGAGCAGATTCACCCCGAATCCATATGTAACGCTATGAGGCGTTTCAAGAAGAAACATCCTAATCCAGGGAGGCCGGTTTGAAGGTTGTAATTCTCGCGGGTGGTATGGGAACCCGCCTATCAGAGGAAACGAAGGTACTGCCGAAGCCCATGGTGGAGATTGGCGGTAAGCCTATGCTTTGGCATATCATGAATTGGTACGCTGTGCAGGGATTCAATGATTTTATTATATGCTGTGGGTATAAGGGGCATCTCATCAAGGAATATTTCTGGAATGCGTTTCATTCTCATAGAGATTTTTCTTTAAATTTTAATATGAGAGACCCTGTTATGTATATATCCCCTCCTAGCCTTCGTGATTGGAAAGTCTCGTGCGTAGACACAGGGGAAGAGACAATGACAGGGGGGAGGATCATCAATGTTCTCCCCCTTATAGGCAATGAGCCTTTCATGCTTACATATGGCGACGGAGTAAGCGATATTAGTCTGAACCAACTTATGCTCTTTCATGAAGAACACAAAGCTATGGTAACCATGACCGCTGTGCGTAGCCCTGCCCGTTTTGGTGTACTTCAATTTCCATCAGATGATCCCGCCTTTGTGTCTTCTTTCAGAGAAAAGCCCGTTGGATCAGATACCGACTGGGTAAATGGCGGATTCTTTATTGTAGAAAAGTTTCCTTTATTTCTTATTTCTGGTAAAGAGAAAGATGTAATCTGGGAGAAAGATATTCTGCCTAAGCTCGTCCAATTAGGTAAACTCGCTGCGTATAAGCACGAAGGATTCTGGAAATGTATGGACTACTACAAAGACAAACAGGAGCTTGAAGAGATGTATAAGGAGAAAGGTCATATCTATGGTTGATCTGAAGATCAGGGATTACGTAATCAACGACATCGAAGCAGTCATCTTCGATAAAGATGGCACTCTTATGGACGCGAACATTTGGTGGTGTGAGATCATCAAGCGCCGCGCCTGGGCCATCGTGCAGAAGTATCATATGCTCTTCGAGGACGCACATGATATTATGTTCCGCATGGGATGGCGGGAAGGCAATAAGCTTGCTCCTAGCGGCCCTGTGGGGCTGATGGGGAGAAAAGAAGTCATCTGGCATGTTCGCCAATACCTCCGTTTACGCTATGAGCTAGTGGTATCAAGTGGGGAACTCGAAGTGCTTTTCGATGAGATTCACACCGCTTTCCTCCGTGAACGCCATGTCTTCACCAAGCCCCTCCCTGGTGCTATTGATTTGATTAAAAATCTCCATGCCCGTCATGTAAAGATCGCCATCGTTACGAATGACACCGCTCTAAATACTGTAGCATTCCTACGTGATTACGGAATTGCGGATGCAGTGGGTGTGGTTCTTGGGCAAGAGAATATGAGTTCAGCGAAGGACACAGGAGATCCCGCCAGGAGAGTACTTCAGGCGCTTGATGTTCCCTTTGATCGCGCCCTCGTTATCGGTGATGCTCCTATAGACATTAGGATGGCCATCAACTGCCCTGTCGCCGCTGGTGTCGCTGTCGCTACAGGGCAAACAGGTGCACAGGATCTAGTTAGATTCACTCCTTACGTGATTTCCTCTCTGAATGAAATATCCATCGGCAAGGAGATAGTGTAATGCTTCTAGATTATCTTGAGGAGAATAAAAATGGGCAGATCATAAAGATCGCCTGTGGGGCGGGAACGCAAGATCCGCTTTACATAGAGAACTTCGTCAGAATATATGCAATGGCAGGTGTTCGGTTCTTCGATATCTCCGCTCATCAATCCTCTGTTGACGCCGCGCGGAGAGGAATCGAGAAAGCCAATGTAAAGCACGATGTCTATCTGAATGTGAGCATAGGAATCCCTGGTGATCCCCATGCAGATAAAGCAAAAGTGGTTCTATCCAAATGTGTGAATTGCCGCCGATGTCTTCAGATTTGCCCGAACGAAGCCATTGCTCATCACCCTAGTAGTTGCTCTGTAATTTATGCTCGTTGTGTTGGTTGTGGGAAATGCCAGACTGTTTGCCCTTTTGATGCCATCACCATGTACTCCGAGGCGAAACCAGCGGCAGAAGTTATTCCTGCGCTCACAGGGATCGATGCGGTAGAGCTACACATGGAAGGGGACATCAAGTACGGTATCGGACAATGGGCTGAGCTAGAGAAATGCTATTCAGGTCCGTTGAGTGTTCATATCAACCGCAGGGCGTGTGGAGATAAAGAACTTCTCGAAACGCTTCATACTCTTATTGATCATCGCGCTCCTTGGACTACAATGATCCAGGCTGATGGTATGTCTATGCGTGGCGGGGATGGAGTGAATACCACGCTCCAAGCGATAGCCATTATGCAAATAATTGAGGCAGAACATTTCTCTGCTTATACTATCGCATCTGGTGGAACGAATCTATATACACCATACTATATGCGAGAGTTTGATATTCCTTTTGGTGGTGTGGCTTATGGAACCTATGCAAGGACATTAGTGAGAGATTTCTTGTGTAAAGAAGATCCTTTTATGAACCAAGAAGCAGTTAGGGCTACTATGCACAGGATTTTCCTGGCTATTGAAGAGATTGAAGAGGCATAGGCGTGTTAATAGATTGTACCATGCGCGACGGGGGATTCATAAATGGCTGGAACTTCTCTGAATTCCAATTCCGTGAGATGCTGCGAGCAGCAGTAGAGGCGAAAGTCGATTACTTTGAGGTAGGATATAGGAATGGATTAACGGGCAGCGGTATTTTCTATATCTGCTATGATCCTACTATTAGCTACCTCACGCACACGATTAACCTTGGGAAAACGAAACTGCTTGTGATGGCTGACGCGGGAAAATCATCCTTGCGCTATTTCATTCCCGCTGTCTATTCCGTATTCAAGGGCGTCCGTGTTGCTTTCTACCCACACGAGATAGACAAAGGACTTCGCCTTGCTGGGGGATTACTGCATCTAGGCTATGAAGTGTTTCTGAATCCCATGATCACCTCACATCTACGAGAGGAACACTGGCAGGAACTTCGACAATGGGATGACCTGAAGCGCATCAAGGCGATATACATTGCTGATAGTTTCGGCTCTTTCCTTCCGGGGGATGTACGGAATCTAATTGCACATGCTCTTTCTCTAGGCGTTGATGTTGGGTTCCATGGGCATAACAATCTACAGATGGCTGTGGCGAATTCCATCCTCGCGTATCAGTGTGGTGCCAATTACCTTGATGGAACTATTCGTGGGATGGGGAGGGGTGCGGGTAATGCACCTATAGAGATCCTTACTGGAATCGCGCCTGGATATAATCATATCCCATACTGCACATACATTGATGAGCACATGCCAAGTAAGAATGAGTGGGGGGCCTTCCCCAAGTATGTCGTGGGCGGTTTGGAAGGTATCCATCCGTATTATATGGACGACCTAAAGAAGCTAGGACTTCCTTATACTGAAGCAAGAAAGATGAGCGAAGATCCCATGATGATTCCTCATTATGATCCTTCCTGGTATCCTAAGTATCGAGAGCGCAATATAGAGGAGCGAAGATGACTGTAGCAGAGTATGTGATTAACCGCATCTCACAGGAAGTAACTGATGTGTTTGGTGTGGTAGGTGGGGGATCTATGTATCTCTTCGATGCCCTTGCCCGGCACTCACAGCTCAGATACATTGCCTGTCACCATGAACAGGCAGCAGCTATGGCTGCTGAGGGCTATTCACGGATCGCTGGTTTCGGTGTCTGCCTCGTCTCTACTGGCCCCGCTGCCACGAACACCCTCACAGGAGTCGCGTGTGCTTTTATGGACTCTATTCCTATGCTCGTGATCACAGGGCAAGCAAACTCACATACCCTCATCAAGAGGAAGGAAGAGCGGCAGAACGGAGTGCATGAAGTGGATATCGAAAGCATAGCGAGGCCCATCACGAAGCTCGCCTACCGTATTCGTTCTGTAGAAGAGGTCAAGTCCTATCTTGATTACGCGATCACCTTGGCGAAGGGAGGGAGGCCCGGTCCTGTGCTTATTGACATCCCCCTCGACATTCAGAATTCTGAGTATGTCGCTAAGGATATGTTCTTCGCTTCATACAAGGATAAGGAAGCTTCCTATGAAGAGATCGAGAATTGCCTGACACTCTTAATAGAAGCACAGCGCCCTGTTATCGTGCTCGGGCATGGTGTGCGTATGGCGAACATTAGTCATGTCTTACTCGATTTTGCTGAGCGGTTCCAAATCCCCATTGTCACTACCAAGATGGGGTTTGATATGGTTCCCTATACGCATCCTTGCCATATAGGTATGATCGGGAACTATGGGACCATCGCAGGGAATAAGGCAGTACAGCAAGCGGATCTCCTTCTCATGTTGGGTACGAGGCTAACTGCAGCTACTACCGGATATAATAGGGAGGCCTTCGCCCCTGATGCGGTGAAGGTACTTGTGGATATCGATGAGGTTGCGCTGAAGCAGTCGTGCAATAATATTTCTATCGATCTGCCTATACAATCCTCTGTATTCTCTTTCGTCATCGATCTACTCGCTAATATTGAAGGCATCGAAGCGTTCCCCACTTGGCTAAAGAAGTGTAGGGATGAACGAGAAGCACATCCTACGGTGAAGAAGGAATGGTATGATCAAAAATATATAAATCCTTATTGCTTCTATGAAATGCTTGCTGAGGTTGTGGGGGATGATGCCATCGTAATCTCTGACCAGGGCGCTTCCTTCTATGCAATGACAACGGCCTTCAGGGTTAAGGCGGGGCAGAGGGTGTTCACAAACGGCGGCTTCTCCCCTATGGGGTATGGTCTACCCGCTGCAATAGGAGCAGCTATTGCTGCCCCCCATCGCCCAGTATATTGTATTCATGGTGATGGAGGCCTTCAACTTAATATCCAGGAGCTTTCCACTCTGGCTCACTACTTCCCGAATCTGAAGCTTTTTGTCTTCGAGAATGACGGATATGTCAGTCTCAAGAACACCCAGGATCAGTATTTCGAGGGTCGGTACATAGGGAGTGACAACAGGGATCTACTGCTCGCTGGTCTAACTTCCTCGGCTGGATTCTTCGGCGTATTGAGTGCTAAGATAATTGCAGACCATGAGGATCTAAGAGGACGCCTGAAGGCAATACTATCCTGCGAAGGGCCTTTCATTATCCCTCTAAATTGCAATCCCCACCAGCCTTTCACTCCGCGTGTGGCGTCGTACAAGGATGAGCAAGGGGTTCTGCAATCACCCTCTCTAGAAAATATGAAGGAGTTTGAATGAATATCCTAGTAACCGGGGGCTCTGGTTGTATCGGAAGTGCGATGGTTCGAATACTTTCGAAGACGCATACTGTCTTTGCTCCTTCTCACGCTGAACTAGATACATGCCAAGCTATTTTGCCATATGTAGTTGTGAATAACATACAATGTATTGTTCATGCGGCATTGAATGATGAGGATGAACCAAAAGCCTATACAGAAAATGTGATAGGTATAGATTCTGTGTTGCAGTGTGCTCCGGTGGTTAATAGAATCTTTTTGTTTAATTCCGGGATAGTGTATAATGAGTCTTACGCAAAAGAACATGCCTTGGATTACATGTACTATATCAAATCCAAAAGAGCACAGATGAGCTATGTGTGTTCACTTCCCCCTGATCTTTATGTTAAAGTAAAAACCATAGTGCTTTGTGGGGTATATGGGCCTAGAGAGAGGGGAGATCGTTTTTTCTCTAGTATGATAGATGCGGCTTTGCATGGAACTACCATGAAAGTAAAAGAAAATAGACAATTCTACTTTAGCTATACTGACGATATTGCAAAAGTAGTTCGAGACTGCCTTTTAGAACAAGATCCTTGTGCGAACTATCCCCAGATCGGCGTTTTGGGCGAGGCGAATCATCTTTTGGCTTTTGCTAGATATATTCGTGATGCGGTGGGGCCATTATTTCCTCATAAACCCTAGCTAGTCTATCTGGAAAACCCAGAATATAAATTCTCATATCGGATAGATGGAGTAAGGATGTTAGAACCCATAGAAGGGGTCACACCATTAAGAGAAGGAATACAGGCCATATATAAGGAGATGGTTAATGAAATATAATTTTAGGATGTACATCCCTTTTGCGGAGAACATCCCCCTGCTGAACGAATGTATCGATAGCCTCATCCCTCAGTTACAGGAGTTCTCAGAGTGGGGCGAGCTGAATGACACGTGGATGGGGTCCAAAAAGATTGTTGTAATCAACAACTCCCCCGATAATAGTATTAGTCATCTTCTACATCACACTGAAGCTGTCGATGTTTGGCGTCTTCCTTTTGTCCTCTCACATGCGGATGAGGGAAACTGGATGATTGCAGATGCTTTGAATTCCGGGCAGCCTTTCTGTATGACCATTCACACTGATGCCTCTCTGCTCCCAGGTGCTATGGAATGGCTTCTGAAGAAGTATGAAGATGTGAA
>Ga0172380_10009563_pt1 | contig 10310 bp, 9 predicted proteins | sample Leawe162metaG_FD_119747 | JGI IMG/M metagenome (GOLD analysis project Ga0172380, IMG submission 119747) | Leachate microbial communities from a municipal landfill in Southern Ontario, Canada - Leachate well 162 metaG | ecosystem: Engineered > Solid waste > Landfill > Unclassified | place...
ATCAGCATGGGGGTCGTGACGCTGTCGTTGATGATCCAGTCGCTGCCGCGTCGCTTCAGGGATGTCAGCGCTTGACCCAGGAAGAGGCGCGCACCCGAACGCGCGAGCAGGTAGTCGTCGAACTCGCAGCGGCGAATACCGTAGCTGACCGTGGTCGGGTACCTGGTCTCCAGCGCTCGACCGTTGATCAGCCCCGTGCGAAAAGCGCTTATCGGCTGGAGCACCCGCTCTTCCGCATAGACGATGGGATCGAGTTGCAGCGCCTGCAAGACCGCGGGGGTGATCCAGCCGGCGCAGACCTTGTCTCGAGGGAAGGACGCCTTGTCCATCACCATCACGTCCAGGCCGCGCTGTCGCAATTGGCGAGCGCAGGTCGATCCGGCGGGACCGCCGCCGATGATGAGCACGTCGCAGTGGTCCATCGGATGATCTCAGAAGCTGTCCCTGGTCCAGGGGATCTGGTTGTTGCGCGAGCGGGAAAACAGCAGTTGGAACAACTGCATGTTGCCGGCCTTGAAGGCGGCGAACGATCCTGCCAGGTACAGCCGCCAGGTGCGAACAAACTTCGGATCGAACATTTCCGCCACCCGCCCGCTGGCAGCTTCATAGCGCTGCAGCCAGTGCTCCAGGGTCTTGGCATAGTGCAGCCGCAAATTCTCCACGTCGAGAACCGAGAACTCGAAGGGCTCCAGGATATCCATCATCTGCGACAGACTCGGGGGGCAGGCGCCGGGAAAAATATGGCGTTCTGTCCAGGCATCCAGGGGTCTCGGGAAATCCAGTCCGATCGAATGGATCAGGCCGCGCCCGGTAGCCGTGAGACTGCGGTTTATGGCCGTCCCCAACTCCTGGTAATGGTCCGTGCCGACATGCTCGAGCATGCCGACAGAGACAAAGGCATCGAACTCGCCGCGAACCATGCGGTAGTCATCCTCGATGAATTCCACCCGGTCGTCTATCCCCTCGGCACATGCGCGTTCCCGCGCGAAGGCAAGCTGCTCCTTGGATATGTTGTAAGCTTGCACCTTCACGCCGTAATGCTTGGCCATATGCAGCGCCAGAGCGCCCCAGCCACAGCCCGCCTCCACTACCCTTTCGCCAGGCTTGAGCCTGAGCTTGCGGCAGACATGGTCCAGCTTGGCGATCTGGGCCTCTTCCAGCCCCATGGTCTTGCTGGGAAAATAGGCGCAGGTGTACACCATCTGCTTATCGAGCCAGAGCTTGTAAAAATCGTTGCCGATATCGTAGTGGTGGTGGACGTTGCTCCGCGATCTGCTGAGCGTATTGCGCTGTGCGTCATAGAACCGAGCCAAGAGAGTTTGCCCGAGCTTGCCCGGTCTGTTGCGCGGCATGACGCGATAGATCCCTTCGAGAAACTCCGCCAGGTTCCCGTCCACCTCGATGCGTTCCGCGGTATACATCTCGCCGAACTGAAGCTCGGGGCTGGCAAGCAATTTCAACAGTGCGCCGCGGTCGCGAATGAGAACCCGCGCCAAAGGGGGGCTCCCCTGACTCGCGATCTCCTGCCCATCCCAGAGCACAAGCCGCACGGGCGGATTGCCAAGGGATTCCAGCAGGCTCGCCAATAGCAGCTTTTCTGCGGCGAAAACCCTGTTGACCAGGCCTAGCACCGGCTTCGCGATCGCATATTGATCTTGATCTCTCATTCGATTCGTTTGCACTTGGCTCATTTCCTATCATCTCCCCGTCAGATTGTGCCATTTCTCGCCAGGATAGGGGCCACGGCTCCTGGCGAAAACGGCTTATTGTTTCTGGCCTCAAGCATCATGCAGAAATTGAACGCATTCACCGGATGGATGTTAGTCGCATCCAGGCCCGTCTCGCGGATGAAACGTTCCAGCGAGAAATCAGGGCGAAATCCGAGCGGCTTCGACAGCGGCGCCAGCAAGCTCTCGATGCCGCCGACCAGCCGATTCCGACTGTGAAAGTGATTCACGAATATGATCTGGCCATCGGGCTTGCACACCCGGCGCATCTCATCGACGAGCCGATCCGGATAGGGAACGACCGATGCGACGTACATGGCGACCACCTTGTCGAAGCTGTCATCGGCAAACGCCATATCCTCCGCGTCCATGAGCGACAACTGGGCCACATTGTCCAGGCCGCCGCGTTCTTCGCGGGCATGCGCCTGGTCTAGCATGTCGCGCGAAATGTCGATCCCGGTCACGGTCACATAGCCGGGATACAGCGGCAGGGAAAGGCCTGTCCCGACGCCCACCTCCAGAATCTGCTCTCCTGGCGCACAGTCCATGCGATCGACGATGGCCTTGCGACCGGGCTGAAAGACCGCCCCAAAACAAAAATCGTAGAACCGCGCATAACGCCTGTAGGTCTGTTCTATTGCCCTGATGTCCACATCTTCTCCCCAGGTCCAGAAATCGCTACATCCCCATCTCGCCCATGGCGCCAGCCCTCGCTTCCTTTTCCTGCAGTTCCGCGACCATGGCGTCGGTGGTGAGAATCAGGCTAGCGATCGAAGCGGCGTTTTGCAAGGCACAGCGCGTCACCTTGGTCGGGTCGAGGACCCCCATTTCGATGAGGTCCCCGTATTCGCCGGTGGCCGCGTTGTAACCGAAACTGCCCGTGGCCATCTCAACCTTGTCGAGCACCACCGAGGGCTCGCCGCCGGCGTTGGCAACGATCTGGCGCAAGGGTTCTTCCAGCGCCCGCAACACGATCTTGATGCCGGCCGCCTGGTCTTCGTTCTCGCCCTTGAGCGCTCTGACCGCCACCCTCGCCCTGAGCAGCGCCACACCGCCGCCAGGCAGGATGCCCTCTTCCACCGCGGCGCGAGTCGCGTGCATCGCATCCTCGATCCTGCTCTTCTTCTCCTTCATCCCGGTTTCGGTCGCAGCGCCGACCTTGATCACCGCCACACCGCCACTGAGCTTGGCGGCGCGCTCCTGCAGCTTCTCCTTGTCGTAATCGCTCGCGGCTTCCTCGATCTGCGTGCGGATGAGTTGGATGCGGTTCGCGATCGTTCCGGCTTCGCCGGCGCCATCGATGATCGTGGTGTCTTCCTTGCCCACTTCGATCCGTTTGGCTCTGCCCAGATCCGCAAGCTGGGCCTTCTCCAGCGACAGACCGACTTCCTCGGCGATCACCGTGCCGCCGGTGAGGATGGCGATGTCCTCGAGCATGGCGCGGCGCCGGTCGCCGAATCCGGGCGCCTTGACGGCGCAGGTCTTCAGGATGCCGCGCAGGTTGTTCACCACCAGGGTCGCCAGGGCTTCACCGTCGATGTCTTCGGCAATCAGGAGCAAGGGTCTGCCGGCCTTGGCCACCTGTTCCAGCACCGGCAAGAGATTTTGGATGTTGCTGATCTTCTTGTCGTGAAGCAGGATGTAAGGCTCCTCGAGCACCGAGATCTGCTTGTCGGGATTGCTGATGAAGTAGGGAGAGAGATAGCCGCGGTCGAACTGCATGCCTTCGACCACCTCCAGCTCATTCTCCAGACTCTTGCCGTCTTCGATGGTGATCACGCCTTCCTTGCCGACCTTTTCCATGGCCCGGGCGATGATGTCGCCGACGGCCGCATCGGAACTGGCGGAAATGGCCCCGACCTGGGCGATTTCCTTGTTCGTCGTGCACGGCTTGGAGAGCTTCTTCAATTCTTCGACGGTGGCGGTGACCGCGCGGTCGATGCCGCGCTTGAGATCCATCGGGTTCATGCCCGCGGCGACAAACTTCATGCCCTCGTGCACGATCGCCTGAGCCAGCACCGTAGCGGTGGTGGTGCCGTCACCAGCCACGTCCGAGGTCTTGGAAGCGACTTCCCTGGCCATCTGCGCGCCCATGTTCTCGAACCTGTCCTCGAGTTCGATCTCCTTCGCCACCACGACACCTGAGTTGGCGACCAGGGGCGGCCCATAGGCGCGCTGCAGGATGACATTACGGCCGCTGGGACCGAGGGTGACCTTGACGGCATCGGCCAGGATATTCACGCCCTCGACGATCTTGGCTCGGGCAGCGTCGTGAAACAGAACCTGCTTTGCCGGCATGGCGGTCTCCTCGGTTGGTTGCACGAAATGAACCGGCAGACTTCGGAGTTCTCTGCCCGCAACGCTCATCATAACCCCTGCGTCATAAGCTGCCAACAGCATGGGGCGGTCGCCTGCCTGGCCTTGCGCTAAGTCAACCCTCGCTCATCTGCGGAGGCAATGTTATCTTTTGTCAAGCCACACCAGTGATTGCCAACGTACGATTCCTGCAACCGCCCACGTCAGACAGCGTCGTTCCGTGACCAGAGGCAGTTGCCCTTGCTCTCTTTGAATATCTCCGCCAGCACCCGTTCGTGCTCGGCGAGTTCTGCGGCGCTGGCGCGCAGAACGATCGCCGCTGGGCGCCGCCCACCCTGTTCGTCGAGATTCACGTCCGTCGGTGCGGCATCGAGATCCATGACCAGGCTCTCCTGCCCGCGCGTCATGGCGAGGTATACCTCGGCCAGCAACTCGGCATCGAGAAGAGCACCGTGCAGGGTGCGACCCGAGTTGTCGATCTGGAAATGGGCGCAGAGCGCGTTGAGGGAGTGCTTGCGCCCTGGGTGCATCGCGCGCGCGAGCCGGAGCGTATCCACGACGCCGCCGCAGATCTGGTTCAAAGACTCCATCCCGACCAGGCTCAATTCGTTGTCGATGAAGCCCACGTCGAAAGCCGCATTGTGGATCACCAGTTCGGCGCCACGCAGGAAATCGACGAACTCAGCGGCGATCTCGACAAATTTTGGCTTGTCCTGCAGGAACTCGCTGGTCAGGCCATGAACCGCCTGGGCGCCGGCGTCTATGGGGCGTTCCGGATTGAGATAGCTGTGAAAACGCCGCTGCGTCAGCTTGCGCCCGGCCAGTTCGACACAGCCGATTTCGATGACGCGATCGCCGAGCCGGACTTCCAGCCCGGTGGTCTCGGTATCAAGAATTATCTGTCGCATGTTTGTCCCTCAGGTTATCCATACCGCGGCGCGCCAGCGCGTCGGCGCGCTCGTTGTCGATATGGCCGGCGTGTCCCCTTACCCAAATCCATTCGAGCTCATGACGTGACGCCTCGGCATCGAGCGAGCGCCAGAGGTCCTCGTTCTTCACCGCCTGGCGACCGGCAGTGCGCCAACCGCGCAGCTTCCAGGCGTGTATCCACTCGCTGATGCCTTTTTGCACATACTGCGAATCGGTATGCACGCGCGCGCGCACCGGCCGCTTCAGCTGGCGCAAGGCTTCTATCACAGCCGTCAGCTCCATGCGATTGTTCGTCGTAGCATGGGCGCCGCCGCAGATCTCCTTCTCGTGCACGCCCTTGGCCGCTCGCGTGCGCAAAATGGCGCCCCAGCCGCCGGGACCGGGGTTGCCGCTGCAAGCGCCGTCGGCGAAAATATCGACGGTCGGTGATTCCCTATTCATTTTTTTGCGCCACTGGAGCCAGAGCCTTGGCGCGAGCCCCCTGCCTATGCCAGACGGGCGTGATCAAGCGCATGCCGTGTACCCGCTTGATCGCGCGGATGATGTAGGTGGCGCCGGCGATCGGCCACCAGCGGTTGCCTGCCAGCTCCAACAGACGCCAGCGCTGCAGTTCATTCGCCACCGGCGGCGCGTAACAGCCGAAACTCCCTGCCTGGGTCTCGAAGCTGAGCAGAGCGAACCAGTCCTTCAATCGCTGCACGCTGAGATATTGCCCACGCCAGGGTGGCGGCGCATCGCGCCGCGCGAACTTGCGCCGCACGCCCCAAAGGCTGTAGGGATTGAAGCCGCTGAGGATCACCTGGCCCTCGGGCACCAGCACCCGCTCCACTTCGCGCAGGATGCGATGCGGCTGGAGATCGAACTCGAGCACGTGGGGCATCAGCACCAGGTCGACGCTGCCGCTGGCGAACGGCAACTGCCAGGCACTGGCGCGAACCGCTATGCCTGGCACCTGGTGGTCATCTGCGCGAAACTTGAAGGGCATACGGTTGGCGCGCAGAAAATCGTGCTGCGCCAGACCAAGCTGCAGAGCGTTGAAGCCGAAGATGTCGGCCACGAGCAGGTCGAACTTGCTCGCCTCCCAGGCCAGTACGTACTGCCCCTGGGCGGTGGCGAGCCAATCGTCGAATCCTTGAATTGACATCGTTTTCCGATGGGTGACAATGGACTGCAATGAACCTCGAAACCATGACCGACAGCGGTCCTCAAATCGTTCCCTTGCGCGCCTTCCGCGACAACTACATCTGGCTGCTGCGCCGCGGCCAGTTTGCCGTGCTGGTCGATCCCGGCGAAGCAGCACCGGCCCTGGCCTACCTCCAAGCCGAGCGGCTGCGGTTGGTCGCCATCCTCGTCACCCACCATCACGAAGATCATGCCGGCGGCATAGATGGCATCCTGATGCAGCTGCAGTACGACGCGCCGATACCGGTGTACGGCCCGGCAGCCGAGAACATCGCCGGCGTGAACCAGTCTCTGGTCGACGGCGACCAGGTCGACTTGCCGGCTCTCGAGGCCAGCTTCGAGGTGATCGCCGTGCCAGGTCATACGCGCGGACACATCGCCTATTATGGCCGAAAGCTGTGCACCTGTGGCGTGCTGTTCTGCGGCGACACACTCTTTGCCTGTGGCTGCGGCCGCATCTTCGAGGGTACGCCGGCGCAGATGTGGAACTCCCTCAGCCGGCTGGCGGCGCTGCCCGCCGCGACGAGGGTCTACTGCGCCCACGAATACACGGAAGCCAACATCCGTTTCGCTCTCGCCGTTGAACCGGACAATCGTCACCTCGCCGAACGAGCGGCGGCGACAGCGCGCCTGCGCGCAGCCGATCTGCCGACCGTGCCATCGACGCTCGCCGACGAACTCGCCACCAACCCATTTCTGCGTTGTAGTGAGCCTGCGGTACGCCGCGCGGCAGAGACCATCAGCGGCGAGATGCAGACCAACGCGAGCGCGGTATTTAGCGCGATCCGCGCCTGGAAGAACAAGTTTTGACCCAGGTGTGGGCAGCGCTTGCCGGCCAGATATAATCCGGCCATGCCGTTCGTGCGCTGCCTCCTCAATCTGCTCTGCTGCCTCTGCCTGTGTCTGCCTTTCCTGGCAAACGCCCAGAGCGCGGTGCCACCACCCCTCGATGCCCGACTGAATAGCGCCGCCGATTTCTCGCTGCTGCGCGAACCCGCCCTGGAAGTCGTCGAGGATCTGCCCCCGGTCACCACCATCGATCTCACCGCAACGCCGGATGACCTTTGGCAAAGGGTCAGAGATGGTTTCGCCATGCCCAACCTCGACGGCCCGCTGGTCGCCGACCGCCAAGCCTGGTACCTGAACCGGCCGGAAATGCTCAAGCAACTGCTCGAGCGCAGCCGGCGTTATCTCTACTACATCGTCGACGAGTTGCAGAAACGCGGCATGCCAACGGAACTGGCCCTGCTCCCGCTGGTGGAGAGCGCCTACAACCCGATGGCCTACTCCCGTGCCAGGGCCGCGGGTATCTGGCAGTTCATTCCCTCGACCGGGAAAAACTATCGCCTCGAGCAGACCTGGTGGCGCGACCAGCGGCGCGACATCATCGCGTCGACCAGCGCTGCCCTCGATTATCTGCAGACCATCTACGAAATGAACGGCGACTGGCACCTGGCGCTGGCCTCGTACAACTGGGGCGAAAACGCTGTCGCCCGCGCAGTCGCCAAGAATCAGGCCAAGGGCTTGCCGACCGACTACATGAGTCTGGGCATGCCGCTCGAAACGCGCTACTACGTGCCGAAACTGCAGGCTCTGAAGAACATCATCGCCCATCCGGAGCTGTTCGGCATCCGCCTCGATCCGATTCCCAACCAGGCCTACTTCGGCACGGTGAAGAAGACCGCCGACATGGACGTCTCGTTGGCGGCGAAACTGGCGGAAACACCGCTGGCTGAGTTCATGGCGCTCAACCCCTCTTACAACAGGCCCGTGATGCTGGTCGGCAAGGGTGGCCCACTGCTCTTGCCCAGCGACAAGGTGCAGGTCTTCCTGGCCAATCTGCAGACTCACGAACAGCTGGAAAAACCGCTGTCCACCTGGCACACCTACACGCTGAAGAAAGGCGATAAGTTCGATGCCGTCGCCGCCCGCTTCGGCATCAGCGCGACCGGCCTGCGGCAGATCAACAGCATCACCCGCCGCACCCGGGTCGCCATCGGCACGACCCTGCTGGTACCCCGCAAGGGCGCGCACACCGGCGCTAATCTGCAGGCGGTAAATTTGCCCCTGATGCCGCCGGATCTGCCCAATGCGGCCAGAGCCCCCAAGGGCAAGAAGAAATCTGCGGGCAAGCCGCAGAAGGCCAAGCAGCCAGCGCCAGCGCAAAAGGGCAAGAAGCCAGCGCCAGCGAAGAAGCGCGCGCATCCCGCCGCCAAGAAACACCCGCCGCCGAAAAAGCGCTAGCCCTCGCCGCCGGGCCGCCCCCAAGGCGAGGGCAACGCGCAACACGGAGCCGCGCAGCGGCGAACCGCCGTCACCCCCTTGCCGGGCAAGGGGGCCGGGGGGTATGCACTACACACCGTCGACGAAATCGACGATAGCCGCCAGAATCGTCTCGGGCTGGTCCTTGTGCGGCGAGTGGCCGCAGTTTGGCAGGAACAGTTGACGCGAGCCCGGCACCTGCGCCACGATCGCCTCCACCTGCTTGATCGTGCCGTATTCGTCTTCTTCGCCCTGAATGACCAGCAGTGGGCAGGTGATGCCGGTGAGATACTCCTCGACGTTCCAGTCGTGGAGACCCGGATCGAGCCAGATGGCGGTCCAACTGTAGAAAGTCTTATCCACGTCGCGGTGGTAGCGGCCGAGCTTTTTCGGCATGTCGGTGGTCTCGTAGGCGAGCCTGACCGCCTTAGTGCTAGCGACCGACACGTCTTCGACGAAGACGTGCGCAGCCATGGAGACCACGCCCGCCAGCGGCCGGAGACCAGCCCCGGCGTAGATCAGGGCGATCGTGCCGCCGTCGGAATGACCAATCAGCACCGGCCGCTCGATATCGAGCGCGGCGAGCAGTTCGGGCAGCGCCTCGAGCGCCTCGCGGTGCATGTAATCGACTTCGCGCGGGCCCTCGACCACATCGGACTGGCCGTAGCCGTAGCGCGAATAGACCAGGGTGCGGCAGCCGGTCGCATGAGCCACGCGCGCCGGGAAATCACCCCACAGGGCGACGCAGCCCAGGCCCTGGTGGAGGAAGACGAGCGGCGGGCGATTGAGCTGATGCGCAGGATACTCCAGGCATTCGAGCCGGTGCCCGCCAGCGCGGACGAAATAAGTGGCGGGCTGCATCAGATCCTTCGCATCGCGTCAGCTCTTGCGCAGCTTGAAGCGCTGTATCTTGCCGGTTGCCGTCTTCGGCAATTCATCCTTGAACTCCAGCCAGCGCGGATACTTGTACGGGGCCAGCTTGGTCTTGACGTGCTGCTTCAATTCTTCGGCAAGTTGGTCCGTCGCAGCAACGCCCTGCTTGAGTACGACGTAGGCCTTGGGCTTGACCAGTTCATCGACGTCGGTATGCGGCACCACCGCGGCTTCGAGCACGGCATGGTGCGTCATCAGAGCCGCCTCGACTTCGAAAGGCGAGACGTAGATGCCCGACACCTTGAGCATGTCGTCGGAACGGCCGCAATAGGTGTAGTAACCGTCGGCGTCCACCACATACTTGTCGCCGCTGCGGGTCCACGGACCCATGAAGGTGTTCTTGGTCTTCTCGCGATTGTTCCAGTACATCAGCGCCGAGGTCGGGCCGCAGATCTGCAGTTCGCCGATCTCGCCCGGCGCCACCGCATTGCCCGCCTCGTTCACCAGGCGCAACTCGTAGCCGGGCACGGCACGGCCGGTCGTGCCATAGCGCACGTCGCCGGGACGGTTGGAGAGAAAGATGTGCAGCATTTCGGTGGAGCCTATGCCGTCGAGAATCTCGACCCCGAAATGCTCGGTGAAGCGGCGGCCGATATCCGCCGGCAGCGCCTCGCCCGCCGAGGTGCACACGCGCATTCCCAGTTCCTCGCGGTGCGGCAGGTCCGGGCTCGCCAGCATGGCGGCGTAGAGGGTAGGCACGCCGTAGAAAATCGTCGGCCGGTATTTCTTGAGGCGCTCGAACACCGCAGCCGGCGTTGGCCGCTCGGCCATGAGGATGGCGGTGGCGCCGACCGACATCGGGAAGGTCAGGCCATTGCCCAAACCGTAGGCAAAGAACAGCTTGGCGGCGGAATACACCAGATCGTCTTGGCGTATGCCGAGCACGGCTTTTGCGTACAGTTCGGCGGTCTCGATGAGATGCGAGTGCAGATGCACGGTGCCCTTGGGCGTCCCGGTAGA
>Ga0172380_10009564_pt1 | contig 10310 bp, 9 predicted proteins | sample Leawe162metaG_FD_119747 | JGI IMG/M metagenome (GOLD analysis project Ga0172380, IMG submission 119747) | Leachate microbial communities from a municipal landfill in Southern Ontario, Canada - Leachate well 162 metaG | ecosystem: Engineered > Solid waste > Landfill > Unclassified | place...
CCGCTGGAAGCGCGCAGCTTGATCTGGTCGTAGGTCCGCTGATGCACCAGCAGGTTGTCCTGGGTCAGGGCCATGATCTCCTGGTTGCGCAGCACCTCCAGATAGGCCTCGATGGCCCGCAATGCGATCTGCTCCGAGGTTGCCGCGACGCGGTGCGTCGCCGATTCAAGGCGGGCGTTGTTGCGCTCGACCTCGTTGGCGGTGGCAAAGCCATCGTAGAGCATCTGCGTCAGCGTCATCGAGCGCTCATAGCGAATTTGTCCGATCGGGCCGCCGTAGGTCTGCTGGTCGGTCAGATTGTCGCCATATTGATGGCCGCGGCCATAAGCGATATCTACCCGTGGCAGATAGCCGCCCTTGGCCTGCTTCAGCACCTGCTCCACCGACTGCCGACGCGAGGCGTCGATGAGCACATCGGGATTCGTCTCGAGGGTCTGCTTGACCGCCTCTTCCAAGGTCTCGCCACGCGCCGGCGACGCAGCCGCGAGCAGCAGGGCTGCAACAACTGCCCAGAGAGCCCGGTTCGCGGGTGGCACGTTCAAAGAAAGAATCTAGGCATATCAGCTAGCGGTCCTTGCAGGTCGGATCCGTCGGATTCGGATCTTTCACCGGACCCATCAACGGTTGCTGCTGCTGCAGGCGGAAAGCGCCCTGGGCAGCTGCCGGGAATGCTGCCGGAGGCGCCGCCGTCGGCCGGGTCTGGGCATTCGCCACCTGTCCGGTCGCTTGCGACTTGGCGTCGAAGACCGTGGTACCACCGTCGTTGGTGGCGGCGATGGCGCCGGACAGCACGTTGATGTAGAGCTTGTTCTCCATGAAGAGCTGGAAGTCGGTGCCGCGAATACCGACCGTTGCGACCGGCGTCTTGAATGAGATGTTGCTCTTGTTCGCCTCGCCTATGGCACCGGTGACGGCGCGCATGCCGCCCTTGAACAGGGAGACGGCAATATTGCTGTCGTTCGGCTTGTGCGCGTTGAACTTGTAATTGCTGATGACGAACAAACTGCCTTCGGAGATCGATACCATCTGGCCATCGTCGAAGCGCAGCACGACGCGGCCAGTGGCACCCGTCTTGATGGTGGCGCCGGTCTCGACCCGCTGGCCGAAAGCCAGGGCGCCATAGTCCCCCTTGGCGGGCGCCATCTGCACCTCGCCCGAGACAGCCTGTGTGGTCGCCGCCGCAAAGGACAGGCAGGACCAGAACAGCAGCAGGAAATAACCGGTGATCGCAAAGACGTGCTTATTCTTCATGGCTTCCATCTCCTGGCAATCGGCGCAAGGTCGGCCCTGTACCAAGAATATTACAGGCCCCCGCGGCGAAGTCTTTGATTATAGGACAATCGCAATATCTTGTTGCATCAATTAGCCGGGCTTTTTCCGCGCTCCTTTGGGCAGCCGCTTGACCGCCTCGGTGGCCTCTTGAAGCGACACGTACTGCATGACTCGCCGCACGTAGGAACGGGTCTCCGCATAGGGAGGAACGCCGGCGTAGCGTTCGACGGTTCCCTCGCCCGAATTGTACGCAGCCACCGCCAGCCGGCTGTCACCGTGGAAGCGTTTGAGCAGCCAGCGCAGATAGGCGAGGCCGCCGCGGATGTTCTGCTCTGCATCCAGCGCGTTCTTGACGGCGAAGCGTAGCGCGGTTTCGGGAATCAACTGCATGACACCCATGGCGTTCTTGGGCGAGCGCGCCGAGGCATTGAAGTTGGATTCGACCGAGGCTACCGCCAGCGCCAGGCGCGTATCGACGGAAAAATGCGGGGCCAGCCGGCGAATGATGTCGGCAACCCGGCGCCGTTCTTGGGGTAAGGCGTCGACATAGGCCTGAATATCGACCTGTAGTTCCTCGCGATCTTCTTGCCAGGCGGAATCAGGATCGGTCAGGCATGGCGGCAACTTTTCCTGCCGTTCGCCGGTGAGTTCCAGCGCCGACTGGGCCGCCTGGTGACCATTCATCGCCGCCATCGAGAACAGCGTCGCCGCGATGCCCTCGTCCTGCGCCAGGCCGGCGCCGCGGAAGTACATCTGACCGAGCCTGTACTGCGCCTCGCCGCTGCCCTGTGCCGCCGCCTCGCAGTAGAGCATCGCCGCCCTTACCCGGCTGCGTTGCTGGCCGCGGCCAATCTCCGCCGCGGCAGCCTGTTCGAGCATCGCCCTCACCCGCGGCGCTTCCATGGAGAACAGTTCCTCCTCCGCCCTGACGCGCAATTCATCCATTCCCTGGGCCGCGCCCGGAGCCGCATGCAAGGCGCCGAGCGCCAGCAGCGAGGCGGCAAGCCACCTGCCGACCAGCCCTGAAGTTCCCCCCGCCGAGATACCCAGCACAGTTCTCCCGCCTCTTTAGCTCTTCGCCAGTCCCGCTATCGCCGTTCGCCGGTCGCGCCGGCAAGTGTCGATTTCACCCGACTTTCTGCATCTTATCTCGGTACCGAATCCATCGCCGCTGATTATGCTGCTTCTCAGGGAGACCCGCACGATGCAGCAGGCAATAAATTATCTCGGCCAGCTCGAAGACGAAGGGGTACGCGAGGCCTTCGAGGAGCGCGCCGCGATCCTCGAGTTCGTCCTTGGACTACCGCGCGAACGCGCCGAGCGCATGGCCTTCTCCGAGGTCATCGAAAAGTACGGCTGCCATGTGCGCGAGCATCTGGTCGGAAAGCGGGCCTAGTCATGGCCAGCGCCCTCATCAACCGCCAGCGCAACGTCGCCGTCGCCGTGCGCCGCAGCCGCGCTGGCGTAGCCATCATCGCCAACAGCGCCGGCAAGCTCGTGCTGCAGCAGATATCCGATCGTGACTTCCGCGATAGCTGGCAGGAATACGACTATCCGCTGGACAGGCTACTCGAGCGCTTCCTGGCGCACGCGCGCCTGGTGGGCGCCACCAAGGGAGCACTGGCCGCCATCGAGCGGCTTGCCGCCGATCCCATGGTGACGGCGCCGCGTCTGCTGTAAGGATCAGCGATAGCGGGTCAAGCGGCGGTGCGCCCCGGCGGGGTTCGTCCCCGCGGACATCGACATCATCTGGAGGTCGGCGCCGCTCCACGACATCGGCAAGGTGGGGAATCCCGACCATATCTTGCTGAAGCCGTCTGGTATCCTGCTAAATGCGCACCTGGAGGAACCATGGCCTATCAAATCTTCGCCGTCGACGACGATCCGCTCATTCTGGATAGCATCTCCTCCATACTCGGCAGCGCCGACGCCGACGATGACGGTTTTGCGCTGAAAACCTTTGCCGACGCCGAGTCCTGCCAAGCCGAGCTGATGCAGCAGACACCCGACCTGTTCCTGCTCGACGTCTCGCTGCCGGGCATGGACGGCTATGAGCTGTGCCGGCAGATCAAGGCGGCCGACGCCAGTCGCGCCACGCCGGTGATATTCGTTTCCGGCCAGGAATCGATAGAGGCGCGGATCGCCGGCTACGATGCCGGTGGCGAAGACTTCGTGGTCAAGCCCTTCGCACCCGAGGAGTTGCTGCGCAAGGTCCGCGTCGCACGTGCGGAAACGGCCCTCAGGAAGAAGCTGCGCGAGGAGGCGGAGTCCGCCGAACAACTGTCGAACCTGGCCCTGGCGAGCATGGACGAGTCGAGTCTGGTGCTGCAGTTCATGAGCAGGCTGATCGGCTGGGAGAACGAGCGCGACATCGCCGAGGGTCTGCTCGAGTTGATGAAACGCTACGGCCTCGATGGCGTGGTGCGTTGCCGCGTGGGCGGCCGGACCTATACCCTGAGCGGCAAGGGGGCCAACGTGCCTCTCGATGAATCGATCATCGAGCACGTCCAGGGCATGGGACGCATCTTCGAATTTCGCAACCGCGGCGTGTACAACTTCGACCAGACGACCTTGATCGTGAACAATATGCCGGTCACCGACCCGGACTTCAGCGGACGCATCCGTGACAACCTGGCCATCGCCGCTCAAGGCTCTGATTCGCGCCTGCTGGCGATCGAGGTGGCGGAGGCGAACCAAAAGAACCAGCAAGGCATCGTCGAAGCGCTCGATGGGCTGGGCATGACCCTGGCCAACGCGCGGGACGCCTTGCGCATGAGCGGCATGAAAGTTTCGAAACTGATCCTCGAGCTCGACGAGCAGCTCGCCAAGACCTTCGTGCACCTTGGGCTCACGGTCGGCCAGGAACGCGAGATCGAGGATCTGGTCAAGTACTTCATGGCGCAACTGGCGGAGATGCGCGACCAGGACAACCTGGTGCTGGAGCCACTCGACTCGATCAGCAAGCAACTCTCCGGCCTGCAACGCGGCGGCTAAGACCTCGGGCAGCGCGATCGTATCAGGCGAGAACCGGCAGGCAGAGGGAGGTCCTGCTCGCGTAGCCACAGCCGCAGTGGAAATGGGCTATGAATTCCTCGCACTTCACGCCGCGCCGGCGCTCATGCGTCAGCGTCAGCGGCTCTGCGCAAGCAGGGCAGTCGCGCAGCATGACGACGGTCACTTCCATCTTCTGGACCAGGGCGCCGTCGCGGGTGCGGAAATCCTCCTCGAGGACGATGGTGCGCCGTTCGAAAGAGGCAATTCCCCAGCTCTCCATCTCCTCCAGGAGCAGGTCAAAAAAGGCGAGCGTCTTCGCCGCCAGGTCGCCGGCGAGCTTTTTCCCCGATTGCGTAAACATAGACAGCGGCGCCGCTCTTGCGTAGGTCAATTCCCGGCTCAGGGTTTGTACCAGCGCATCGACCAGGCCCCGCCCGCGCAGAGCGGCTTTGGTAAAGAAGGCGCCGACACCCATCGTCCCCAGCTTGTCGAGCCGGTCGGCGTCCTGCACCACACGGCAGGGACCGACGCAGGGGAGCCGGTCGTCATAGAGAGCGCGCAGGGCTGCGAGTACCGCATCGATGTCGCTGCGATCCATGCGGAACTCGGCCAACATCTTCCCCGCCAGGATTGCCGCATGCTCCTCTTCCGGTACGCCGTCTTTGTGGTACTCGCCCTCGTGGAACTTACCCGCGTCGTGGTAGAGCGCCACGAGAGCCGGAAGGAAGGGATCAAGCCCTTCCATCTCGGCTAGCTTGCGGGTGATCGCTGCCGTGCGCCGGGTATGGTCGAGGAGGAATTCCGAGGGCGCATGGCCGCCCGTTTCGTTATAGCGTGCCTCGGCCTCGACCAGCAGTTCCTCGATACGGGTGTAAAGCCCGGGACAACGAGCATCGAGGATGGTTCGCACGTCGTTCATCGTCATTTCCTCGTCCCGGATGCTGCTGTGCCTGAGTCTTGACAGAAGATCCCTTGCCAGGGACAGACGTCAATGCTCGCGCGCCTTGGACATCTTGACCAGGCTCTCGATCACCGCCTCCATTCCGAATTGGCCTACCAGGGACTCCAATCCGAACTCGATCTGCCCGCGCGTAGGCTGCGGCTTCTCTTCGCGTTCCACCTCCCGCTCCACGTAGATCAGGGCGTCGGCGACGCACACCTTGACGCACATCGGCTCGTCCAGCGCCGGGACGCTTTCACACATATCGCATTTCATCGGGAGACCAGAGTCGGGCTCTATGAAATATTCCCTGGAGGGGCAGGAAGCCCTGCAAAAGCTGCACTCGCTGTATTCCTTGCCGTTGATCGTATAGACGTGCCTGCCGCTGCATTCGGCCCGGGTGTAGTCACCGGCGCGTATCGGTACGTACTCGTCGTTCAATTCGTCTGTAACGACCCTGATCCTGGACTTGGCTGGATTGATGCTGCTGTAGCGCGGCTGTGCGTGATAGGCCGAGCAGGCCATCTCGCAGGCACGGCAACCCGTGCACTTGTCGATATCGACTTTGATCTCTTTGACTGTCCTCGTCGTTGGGCCGGCCATCACTGCGATTCTCCCATTTGCGCTAGATCTTCACCGCTTCCGCCGCAGGCGCTCTGGCAGATCTCTTTTCGCCTACCGCCAGGATCCCCCTCTGCTCCAGATCATCGGCCACGTAAGCCAGATCCAGTCTCTCCAGCGTCTGCCGGGTAGGAATGCCTTCGTGGTTCCAGCCCTTGAATTCGTAGTACTTGCTCAGCAGCTCTTGCTCGGATGCTTCGTCCCTGACCGCCCAATGATCCTCAGGCGGCCGTTCATCCTTCCTGCGCAAGCCTCGGCGCACATTGACGGCCCTGACCAGGGTGCGGATTCTCTGGAAGGCCTTCCACAGTTTCTCCTTGTCCATCTCCATGCCGGTCGCGAGCGAGATGAGTTGAGGAATGTTGTTCATGTGATAGGCAACACCGCCGCCGAACTGGCCTCTGAACGAGGAGACGAATCCGCACAGCCCAATCGAGTCGTCGATGTAATGCATCGCCTCGTTCCAGTCGACGATGTCGCAGGTGGCCTGATCCGACATGTCGTTGCGCTTCTCCCATTCCAGGAAATATCTCTTGAACTTCTCGTCCGGCACCGCCTCCCATTTGCTGACAAACGCTTCTCTCTCCTCCTTGGTGGGAAGCGGGTCCTGGGGAAAGGAGCCTTCGATCTGGGTGATGCTCATTTTCTCGCCGGTGGCGATCATGAGGAAGTAGGCGGGATTCACCTTGCCCAGCTTGATGGGCAGTTGCTCGAATTTCTTCGTGGTGTTGTGGTCGTAGGCTTCCGCACCGTTGCCTATCCGCTTCGCCGCATGGGAAACGCTGTCGGCCAGGATGTCGCCTATCCCTTCGCGGCGAACGATCTTCTCCAGCAGGTAGAAGAACCTGCCCCGGCTGTCGCCGGGCATGTCCGGAAAGTCCTTGTCGGTCAGGATGCCGGCTTCGAGCAACTCGAGGGCGAAGGCGATGACCTGGGGCGTCGAATACGAATCCACGCCATATTCCTGGGCGACGCCGAGGATTTCATAGCTGAAGTCCAGTTCCAGGAAGGCCGCCATGTGATAGGTGTCCTTGCCGAAGCACTTGTAGGCGAATCTCGGCCGTCCCGGCCACTTGATCACGTTGCGGCATTTCTTCGGACAGTTGTAGCAGCCTGTCTGCCTGTCCATGTGATCGTATTTCCAGTTCTTCCATCTCTCCTGGAGCTCGTCGCTCCAGTAATTCTTTATGCGCGTGCGGGCGTTGCCCCAGGCGAAATGGTTGTGGTGGAAGCTGTCGTCTTCATCGACCGCCATCCAGTCCCCGTTGTCGTCGCTCTCGCCTATTCTCTGGTGCAGCTTCTGGCTCAGTTCGAACAGCTCGGCCGGCTTGGCGATGTTCAGATCCTTCGTGCCGCGAACGGCGATGGCCTTCAGGCGCTTGTCCCCCATGACGACGCCGACCCCGCGCGCTGCGCTGGCGTGATTGTGGTCGATGGAAGCCATATAGACCCTGTTCTCGCCGGCGAGTCCGATGGCGGCCACCTGAATCTGCTGGTCCTTCAACTCCTTCTTGAGCAGGTCTCCGGTCTCCGTGCAGCCTTTCCCCCTGAGATGCGTGGCGTCGCGTATTTCCACCTTGTCGTTGTGTATGTACAAATAGACAAGATCGGGGGCCTTGCCGCGAATCACGATCTTGTCGTAGCCGGCATACTTCAGTTCCGGGCCGAAAAATCCGCCAAACAACGAATGCGACATCAGATTGGTCTGGGGAGAGATGGTGTTCACCGCAGTGCGATTGGCAGCGGGAACCGGCGTGCCGTGTAGGAGACCAGCACTGAAGATGAGCAGATTGTCGGGCGAGAAAGCGTCGGTCTCCGGGGGGACCCTTTCGAATAGCATCTTGGCGGCGGAACCCTGCCCCCCGAGGTAGAGTTCCGCCAGATCCGGGTCCGTGGCAACCTTCTCAATGCTGCCCCTGGATAGATCGATCTCCAGATCAAACCCGGTCTCTGCGTATCTCATGTTGTCACCTCTTCCTAGTTCTCTTGATCCGGTGCTCCACGTTGTAAACAATGACGCATGGGACGGGTTACGCCTGGGACATCATCCTTTCCGCAAGACAAGGATACCGCTGTTCAAGGACGGCCGCCTTGCCTTTGCTTGTTGCCGGCCGCTACCCTATCTGCCGAGTGACGCGCATCCGCGTCGTGCGCATGTCGTCGCCACGAATTTCCCTGAGCGCGTAGGCGACGAAGGACGAGACGACGTCCTTGCGCCAGTAGAGGTCGAGGTCGGTGTTATCCATGGGTTTGGCGGCCGAGGTGGCCTTCTTGCCCGCCGCGGCGATGGCCTCGTCGCTGAGCTTGCCGCCGACCAGCAGCGACCCGGCCTCGGTCAGCAAGGGGCGCGAGGACACGGCACCGAGCACGATGCGCGCATCGAGGACGGTGCCGTCGGCAGCGCTCTTCACCGCCGCCGCCACACCGAGTATCGGAAAATCGAAGGAGCCGCGCCGGCGCAGCTTCCAATAGCTGCTCTTCCATCCGGGAAGGTCGGGCAGGCTCACCGCGGTCAGGATCTCGTCCGACTGGCGAGTCAGGTATTTGATGCCGTCGTTGTCATAGAGGTCGTTCAAGGCGATTTCACGCTCGCCCGCGGCTGACACCAGTCTCACCTTGGCGCCCAGGGAAATCAGCGCCGGCGCGGTGTCGGTAGAGGACACGGCGAGGCAGCGCTTGCTCGATGTGGCCACCCAGCAGGTCTCGCCGTCGCACTTCATGCAGAAGTCGATCGCCCGACGCCAGTCTTCATTCTGGTTGTAGTACAGGCAGCGCGTGTCGAGGCAGAGATTGCCGCCGAGCGTCCCCATGTTGCGCAGATGCGGCGAAGCGACTTGCGCCGCGGCCTGATACAGAGCGCGGTAACCGTCGGCCACGGCCGGCGTGTCCACCACCTCGCTGAGGGTGAGCCCGGCGCCGAGGGTCAGACCCTTGCCGTTGACCACCGCCTTCAGCCCGGCAACCTGGCGCAGCGAGACCAGCGTCGCCGGCGTCTGCTGCCGCCGCTTCATGTTCGGCAGCAGGTCGGTGCCGCCAGCGATCAGCATCGCATCGCTGCCCTCGGCGGCCAGGATCTGCGCCGCTTCGGCGACGCTTTTCGGAGCGCGATATTTGAACCAGGGTAGTCGCATCATGATGCCGTCACCTCCATCCGCTTGTCTTGCGCCATGTCTTGTACCTTCTTGCTCTCTTTGCCGTCCCCTCCTTCTCCGGGGGGCACGACGAACACCGGTTCTGCATAGGGTACCTCGGGGAAGGATTCCGGTCCCACCCGCGGGTTCTTGCCCGCACGCTTCAACTGCAAGGCGCGCAACACCTTGTCCGGCGTGATCGGCACTTCGTCGATGCGCACGCCGACCGCGTCCCAGATCGCGTTGGCCACCGCCGGCATCACCGGCAGGAGCGGCCCCTGACCCGCCTCCTTGGCGCCGAACGGGCAGTTCGGATCCGGGTCCTCGATCAGTATCACCTCCACTTCGGGCATGTCCGCCGAGGTGAGGCTCTTGTACTCGAGCAGCGAGGGAATCTTATGCACGAGGGCGTTGGAGAGCTTGGCCGGCAGGCGGCGGAACGCCTGCTCTTCCATCAGCGCCTCGCCCAGCCCCATGTATACCCCGCCGATCACCTGACCACGTACATGCACCGGGTTGATCGACTGACCGATGTCGTGGGCGATCCACACCTTGTCGATGTTGATCAAGCCGGTCGCACTATCCACCTCCGTCTCGACCACACAGGCGGAGAAGGTGTAGGCGGGCGAGGGGCCGACGCCCGAACCCTTGAACTTGCCCGGCGGCTTGGGCGGAGAGTAGTTGCCGACCGTGCCCAGGGTGCCGAACTTGGCCTCGGCCAGGACCACGGCTTCGACGAAGCTCATGCCCTTGTTCGGATCGTCGGCGGCGAATACCCGCCCTTCGGACATGACCACCTGCTCCGGCAAAACGTCCAGCTGCTCGACCACGGCGGCGGTGATCAGCTCGCGCACGCGGCCGGCCGCCTGCATGGCGGCGTTGCCCATCATGATCGTGACGCGGCTCGAGTACGAACCCAGGTCGACCGGGGTGGTGCCGGTGTCTCCCGTCACGCAGCGTATCTGCGCGGTGCCTATCCCCAGCACCTCGGCGATGATGGCTGCCAGCACGTCGTCCGAGCCCTGGCCGACTTCGGTCGCGCCGCAGAACACCGTCACCTGCCCGCTGCGATCGAGCAACAGTTGCACACCCGAATGCGGCATCTTGTTCCAGTAGATCGACACGCCAGCGCCGCACATGTAGGCGCTGCAGGCGATGCCTATGCCGCGGCCTTCCGGCAGCTTGCCGTGTTTGTCCTTCCAGCCCGAGCGCGCCACCACCTGGCGGATGCACTCGGCCAGTCCATTCGAGCCTATGCCGAGCCAGTTTGAGGTCAGCGAGTTGGCCTTGGTGGCCATGTTCAACCGCATCTCGGCCGGGTCCAGGCCGAGCTTCTCGGCGATCTTGTCCAA
>Ga0172380_10009565_pt1 | contig 10310 bp, 8 predicted proteins | sample Leawe162metaG_FD_119747 | JGI IMG/M metagenome (GOLD analysis project Ga0172380, IMG submission 119747) | Leachate microbial communities from a municipal landfill in Southern Ontario, Canada - Leachate well 162 metaG | ecosystem: Engineered > Solid waste > Landfill > Unclassified | place...
CATTGATTGGCACCGATCTTCGAATCGTTGATGGCGAAGGAAAGGAACTACCAATAGGGATGGCCGGCGAAGTTGTGGCGCGCGGGCCGCAAATTACCGTGGGTTACCTCAATTTGCCGGATGAAACGGCCACGCAGTTCCGCGATGGCTGGTTCTATACCGGGGATATCGGTAGCGTCGACCAGGACGGCTGGCTCTACTTGCTCGATCGCAAGAGAGATATGGTCATCACCGGCGGCGAAAACGTCTACACGTTCGAAGTGGAAGAAGCCTTGACACAGCATCCCGAGATCGTCGAGGCCGCCGTATTCGGCGTTCCCGACGAAGTCTATGGTGAATCCTTGGTCGCTGCATTGGTGTTGCGCAATGGCGCGCGAGTGCCGGCCGAGGCAATGATCGAGCACTGCCGAAAATTGATTGGTGGTTTCAAGATTCCGCGCCGCATCTATTTCCTGAATGAACTGCCAAAAAACACGCTCGGCAAAATTGCCAAGAATGAATTGCGGCGGCAGTACACCAACTGAACGGAACCCACGATGAACAAGCCCGCAGATCTGGACGTCAAGGTCGATTACAAGAACAGCTTTTGCTACCAATGCAATGCCGGGCCGGATTTGCTAAGAGTGAGGCGTGAGAATGGTGTCGCGGTTTGTATCGAGCCGCGGTTCGATGCTGCAGGTATTCATCCGGCCGACGGACGGGTTTGCGTCAAGGCTTTTGGACTCATTCAGAAGGCCTACAACCCGCATCGCATCACCCGTCCGATGAAGCGCACCAATCCCAAGAAGGGTCGTAACGAAGACCCTGGCTTTGTGCCGATCTCCTGGGACGAAGCATATGACACCATCGCGCACAAACTGCGACGAATTCGCGATGAAGGTTTGTTTGATGCTTCCGGCTATCCACGGGTGGCATGCAGCATCGGTGAGGCTGGCTTGCCGGTGCATCACATGGGAACTTTCGCTGCCTTTCTCGTCGCTTTTGGTCCCATGGACAATGGCTTTGGTGCTGGCCAGGGAATCCAGTGCTACCACTCGGAACACTTTTACGGCGAACTCTGGCATCGCAGCTATACCGTCTCAGCCGATGCCAAGCACGTCAACTACATACTTTCCCTAGGATCGAATATCGATGCATCCGGGGGGCCGTGTGGAGTATGGCGTGGAGCAGACGCACGTGGGAGGGGTGCGAAACGTGTCCAGGTGGAACCCCATCTTTCCGTGACTGGCGCCAGCGCCGCGGAATGGATTCCGATTCGACCGAAAACGGACGCTGCTTTTATGTATGCCGTCCTGAACTCTCTGCTGGTTGATCACAAGGTCGAAGAACTCGATGTTGCATTCTTGAAGCATCGTACCGCTTCACCCTATTTGGTCGGACCGAATGGATATTATCTACGTGATTCGGTGACACGCGAACCCCTGATCTGGGATTTGGCGACCGACAGGGCTGTGATGCATGCGACACCATCCGCCGATCCCGCCCTCGAAGGCGTCCGGCAAGCAAGCGGTGTAGAGATCGGTCCGGATGGCGTCGAATGGATCCACGAGGGCGCTTCCGTTCATACCGCATTCGATATGATGAAGAATGTCATAGTGCATTGCACACCGGAGTGGGCCGAGAAGATTTGCGATGTGTCGGCTGCCACGATTCGCCGCATTGCGAATGAAATGCTTGCTGCCGCAACGATAGGCGCGACTATCGAGATCGAGGGCAAGACTCTGCCATTGCGACCCGTCGCCGTGGTGCTCGGGAAAACGGTGAACAACGGTTGGGGCGGGTACCAGTGCGTATGGGCACGCACCATGCTCGCCTGTGTGTTGGGAGCTCTCGAGGTCCCGGGTGGCACGATAGGGACGGCTGCCCGGATGAACCGTCCGAACCATACGCGATCGGCGGCGGTAAAGAAGGGCGCCGACGGCTTCATGAGTCAGGTGCTCAATGCCACAGAGCACGATCTCTACGCGATGAATCCAAAGAGCCGAAACGGATTCAATGTGCTGGTTCCATTGTCGCTGGATATGTCGTGGAGTCCGGCTTTGGGTCCGTCACATCTGTCCTGGCTATTTCAGGATCAGCCTCCCGAGGGAATGCCGAAAGCGACGCTGCCCGATGTCTGGTTCGTCTATCGCACAAACCCCGCCGTTTCGAGCTGGGATGCGGCCTTTGTCACCGAGCGCATTGCTGAGTTCCCGTTCACCGTCGCGTTTGCGTATACGCGTGACGAGTCGAATCATATGGCTGACATCCTGCTGCCGGACGCAATGGATCTCGAAAGCACCCAGCTGATCCGTATCGGTGCCACGAAGTTCATCGATCAATACTGGCTCCACGATGGATTTGCCCTGCGACAGAACGTGACCAAACTGCCGGGAGAGGTAAAGGACATGTCCGATATTGGTACCGAATTGGCCAAGCGGACCGGGATCCTGACCGAGTACAACCGCGCCATCAACAGTGGTGTTCTCAGCGTAAAACTGCGAGGCAGCAACTACGACTTCAGCCTCGACGATGCGATACCGCATTCGACCGAGGAAATTTGGGACGCGGTATGCAAAGCAGCCAGTGCCGAGCTAACCGATGGCAAGGAATCCGAGGGACTGGATTGGTATCGCGAGCATGGTATGCGCATGAAGCCCTACTCGAAGCTTGAATGGTACCTGTATCCAAAAATCGTCGAGGAGGGTCTCCGATTCGAACTTCCCTATCAGGAACGATTACTGAGAGTCGGCAAGCAACTTGGAGCGCGATTGCATGAACACGGAATTCACTGGTGGGACAACCAACTGGCGGATTACGAACCCATTCCGGAGTGGAGTGATTTTCCCCATCTTTGGGAGTGCGCAGTGTCCGCGGCTGGAGGAAATCCTGACAAGTACCCCTTCTGGTTGCTGGCGTCCAACTCGATGCAATTTGCTTTTGGTGCCCAGGCCAGCATCCAGATCATGCACGAAATGGCTGGCAACGTAACCGGCCACGGTGGCCTGGTTATCAATGCCGATCGGGCGGCAGAGCTCGGGATTGAAGACGGCGATCAGATCGAGGTTGCGACGCCAAAGGCCAGCACGCGGGGAAGGGCTGTCCTACGTCAGGGCATTCGACCGGACACCATTCTCGCCGTTGGCAAATTCGGCAATTGGGCCACTCCCTATGCCAAGGATTTTGACACCCCGAGCATGAACAACCTCACACCGATCTCACTTGATCTTACCGACGGGACCGGATCTTGCGCTTCGCTTGCTCGAGTTTCGCTCAGAAAGATTCGTTAACGCGTTCTGCAGTTTCAACCCAATTGGAGATGATAGATATGGCATACGAGCAGGTTCTATTTGACGTAGTGGAGAACATCGCGGTCATCCGCATGAATCGCCCCAGCAAGAAAAACGCATTTTCGCCAACGATGAGTGATGAAATTCTGGATGCCATGAGACGCATCGAGCGTGACGACAACATTCGAGGTGTCTTGCTTACCGGCGTGGAGGACAGCTTTTCTGCGGGACTCGACCTTGATCTTTCCTTCTGCCAGACGATGGAAGAAAGCAATGCCTCAAACTTCCGCAAGGTTATGGACCCGATTCTCGCGTGGTACCTGAAGTACTACGAGATGCCAAAACCTACCGTTGCTGCGGTGAATGGACACTGCTATGGCGGGGGCGTGGTTCCGGTATCTCTAAGCGATGTCGCGATTGCCTCGGAGCGATCGCAATATGCGCTTTCGGAAATCAATTTCGCGCACTTCCCGGCAGGTGGCACAACGTGGGCCGTATCGCACTTCCTGTTGCCCAAGCACTTCGAGTATCTGTGCCTGAGCGGAGATCGCATCGACGCTTTTGAGGCGGCCCGTATGGGATTGGTAACGAAGGTAGTCCCTCATGAGCAATTGGAGAGTGAAGCATGGCGCGTCGTCAAACGCCTCGCAGGCAAGCATCCAAATGCCTATCGAACCGCTAAGGCCATGTGTCGCATGACTCCGCGTATGAGCTTCGCGGAGGCAATCAAGCTTGAGATGGCACATATTCACGAAAATTACTTCCTTACCGAAGGCGAAATGGTGAAAGTTGCTCTCAAGCAGTTCAAGCAGAAGCAGATCAAAACCGGTACAGGTGAGGACTACAAGAAGGAAGCTTGATTCTGACGCAGTGCTCGGTCCAGACCCCGTCAACGGGGCAGGCCGATACTAAGATCATTTAACGGAGGAGACCGCACATGAAGAACATTGGACAAATTGTCATAGCCGCGTTACTAGCGGGGACGGCCGCGATTGCTCATGCGGACATCAAGATAGGAGTAACACTGTGCTTGACTGGTCCGGCTGCCTCGCTCGGCATTCCAGTAAAGAATGGCCTGGCCCTGCTGCCCACGGAAATCGGTGGCGAGAAACTGCAATGGATCATTCTTGACGATGCTTCGGACCCGACAGCAGCGTCGAAGAATGCCCGCAAGCTGGTCAGTGAGGAAAAGGTAGACCTGCTGGTCGGTTCCAACATTACTCCGAACACTCTTGCAGTACTTGAAGTAGCGGCCGAGTCGCAAACCCCGGCCATTCCGATTGCCGGGGCTTCGATGTTGGTAACGCCGATGGACGCCAAGCGTCGCTGGATGTTCAAGGTGCCGCAGAATGAAAGTCTGATGGCCAAAGCCATTTTCGACCATATGGCAAAGCACGGAGTAAAGACCGCCGGGTACATCGGATTCAATGATGGCTATGGTGAAAGTTGGTGGAAGGAAGCACAGACCGCGGCAGCAGCAAGCAACATCAAGCTGGTGGTGTAGGAACGCTACGGCAAGACCGACACCAGCGTCACAGGACAAGCACTGAAGGTCCAGGCGGCGAATCCCGACGCAGTATTGATCGGTGCTGCAGGAACCCCTGCAGCATTGCCACAACTGACACTGAAGCAACGTGGCTATGCCGGTAAGATCTACCAGACTCATGGTGTTGCCAACAACGACTTCCTGCGGGTGGGCGGTAAGGACCTCGAGGGTACCTTCCTGCCGTCCGGACCGATACTGGTACTTGATCAGTTGCCAGATAGCAACCCGACCAAGAAGCAGGGCAAGGAGTTTGTAGCCGCACACGATTCGAAATTCGGACCGGGGACAGCCAATGGATTTGCGGCGTATTCGTGGGATTTGGGGATCTGGTTAAAGCAAGCGATTCCGGTCGCACTGAAATCCGCAAAACCAGGCACCAAGGAATTTCGCGCCGCTCTGCGTGATGCGCTCGAATCGATGAAGAACGTAGTGGGAACGCATGGCGTATACACCCTTACGCCTCAGGACCACAACGGACTCGACAGCCGGGGAAGAGTGATGGTGACGATACAGGGGGGCGGCTGGAAGCTTGCAGAATAGGCTGCCGGAGAGCGTTGGTCAGCCAAGCGCATGAATGATGGGTGGGAGACTCCGTATCGCGGATGTGGCGATACGAGACTAGAAATGACACCACTCGTCTCGCGCTTGGTTGACCGCAACGGTATTGCCCGCATGGATGAGTTGGCGGACGAGGTACCGGTCGCCTTCGAGTACAACGGGATCAGCCATGCGGTGATGCTCGCGACGCCCGCCGACCTTGAGGATTTTGCCGTCGGTTTCAGTCTTTCGGAGGGCATTGTTGACACTGTTAAGCACATATTCGATATCGTTGTGATGGAATCGAATGCAGGCATCGTTGCGAAGGTCAAAATTGCCAATGAAGCCTTTGTCCGTCTCAAGAATCGCCGTCGAAGTTTGGCGGGCCGGACCGGTTGCGGTTTGTGCGGCACGGAAAGTCTGGACCAGGTGATGCGCACGCTAATGCCGCTACCGATTCGGGAGCCATTCTCCCTTGATGCGTTGCATTCGGGGCTGCTGGCTCTGCCGGACCATCAACACCTTCAACAGGCAAGCGGTGCAACGCACGCGGCATGTCGAGTTAGCCGCAATGGCAAGATCAGCCATGTCCGCGAGGACGTCGGTCGGCATAATGCGTTGGACAAGACACTTGGAGCGTTGACGCGGGAAGGTGTTTCGGCAGAAGCTGGAGCGCTCATCATTACCAGCCGTGCGAGCTTTGAAATGGTTCAAAAGGCTGTGGCGCTTGGTTACGGGATTTTGGCAGCAGTCTCTGCCCCCACTGCAGCGGCAGTGAGGCTCTCTGAAACCTTGAATCTCACATTGATCGGATTTTTACGCAAGGATGGCTACGCGATTTATACGACGCCAGGGCCAGACAAACAGGAACTGAGCCGATGAGACCGCGTGGGCCGTGAAACATCAGACCGGGGGCAGGACGACTAAACTGAATCCTCGCTATTCCAGACCAACCAAGTTTTGGGTTGGTCACAATGTATTAGTCTGTTTGTGCAAAGGCTGAACAATTGCCAGGTACGGGGTTTATGGATAGCATTGAAATCTTAGCGCTCGTAGCCTGGTCGAGGAGAACAGTTCTTTGAGCGATTTTCCTGCACCCGTCAGTTCGCTCCAACGGGTTATGTCGAAGCTACCTACATTCGAGTCAAGTGATCCCGACAAGACTAGGGATTTTGTCTCGCAGATATTCTGTGCCCATCGTTTTGACGTACTGGGCAGGGACTTATCATTCGACGCAACGATTTCCCATGTTCAAGCCGGAAGGTTGTCTTTCAACAGCTTTACCTATGGCGCCAAGGTGTCAATCGACCCAGGATGCCTAGATAGTTTTTACCTGTTGCAGATGGTAATCAAGGGCGAAGAGACTCTTCGCTATGGAAGCCGCGAATTCCAATTGCACCCAGGGTTGATTGCGGTGATTGGTCCGGATGTCCTGCTCAAAAAAACATCCCCAGCGGGAACACGCAAGCTCCTTATCAAGATTGATCGAGCCTTACTCGAGCAAACATGCGCCCAACACCTCGGGCATAGCCTGCGCAAACCGCTGGACTTCCAAGTGGAGCTGCCGCTTAGCAGCGGTCGAGGAAACAGCCTTGCCAATCTGGTTACGTTTCTCCACGACCAAGTAAACGTCAGCGAAAGTATGTATCACTCGCCGTTAATGCTGGCAAACCTGGAGCACATGGTTACCACGTCGCTCTTGCTGTCTCAGCACAGCAACTATTACGAGGAATTGAGTTCGCCGGTTCCAGCAATCTCCCCCGGGTTCGTCAAGCGAGTGGCCGATTACATTGAGACATATGCGGACCAACCGCTCACGGTAGATGATTTGGCGGCATACGCCGGTGTAAGCACCCGTTCGTTGTTCGCTGGATTCAAAAAGTATCGAAATACCACGCCAATGGCGTTGCTCCGGTATGTACGGATGAAACGAGCCCACGCTGATCTGATTGCGCCCAAAACCGCGAATATTACGGTCACTGAGGTTGCGCTGAACTGGGGCTTTGCACATCTGGGTCGCTTCACGGCAGAATACAAAAAGGCGTTTGGGGAATCTCCGTCCGAAGCGCTGCGGCGTGCACGTCGCTAAGTGAGCTGCTCCCTATAGGGAACGGCCGATGAGTTCCTTCATGATTTCGTTGCTACCTCCTGCTAGTCGGTAGATTCCTGAATCGGCCCAAATCCGATCAATCGGGAATTCACTGACGTGGCCCGCACCGTCAAGTAGCTGAGCGCATATCGCCATGGTCTTGAACTGTAGATTGGTGGCCCAGAGTTTGGCCATTGATGCCGTTTCGGCATTGAGCGTTTGTTGAAGCTGCAGCTCGATGCAACGATCGACGAACACTCGGCCAATCTGAGTTTCAGTCGCAAGTTCTGCAAGTGCAAAGCGAGTGCTTTGGCGCGTGAGCGAAAGTTCGAACTCGCTTAACCAGTGTTTCTTTGTATAAGTGATGGCCGCTTCCAAGGCCGCCTCTGCTGAGGCGATCGAATAAATGGCTGCCTGTAGCCGTTCCCATGGAAGCTGTTGCATCAGACACGAAAAACCTTCTCCCTCGCGTCCCAGAATATTGGAAACAGGAACCCTCATTTCATGAAAAAACATTTCCACCGTGTCCAGCGCACACATGCCGGACTTCTTGAGCAGTTGCCCTCGTGAGAATCCATCCGTTGCCGTCTCAACCAATAGCAGGCTAATGCCCTTGGCGGTTGTTTCCGTGGTCGTCTTGACGGCAAGAATGACTAGGTCGCAGTGCCAGCCATTGGTAACGAATATCTTGGATCCATTGACGATATAGTAATTTCCGACCTTTTTAGCGGAAGTAGCAATTCCCCTAAGATCGGATCCAGCCGAAGGTTCTGTCATCGCAATTGCGCCCACCATCGAGCCTTTCGCCATTGCCGGAAGATACGCATTCTTAAGCGGCGGAGAACCGTAGGTCTCAATGTATGGCGCGACGATATCCGAATGTAGACCCCAACCGAGTCCGCTGGCGCCAGCTTTGGCGATCTCTTCGGTCAGTACAACACTAAACAGTTTGTCGTTGCCTTTCCCGCCATGAACTTGTGAAATTGCCGGGCAAAGATAGCCTGCTGATCCGGCACGATTCCAGAGCGATCGATCGACGTAGCCACGAGCCTCCCAGGCAAGGTGATGAGGCAGCACTTCCGTCTCGAGAAAGCCCCGTACTTGCATCCGGAACCTCCTGTGTTCATTACGGAATATAGTCCTCTCGATCATGGAAACACTTATAGGACCCTGGTGTGGCTTACGATTTTATTTGGACAAAGATCATGGCGATAAATCTTCGGACCCGATGGCTAGCGACTGATCAATGCTTGCCGCCCAGTCCCAGATAGGACTCAACTACCTTTGGATTGTCCGCAAGCGTCTCACTTGGCCCCTCCAAAGCAACTTCTCCCGTTTCCAGAACATAGGCGTAGTCGGCAACCTGCAATGCAGCACGGGCATTCTGTTCCACCAGTAAGATCGAGACTCCTGTGCTTTTGAGATCAGCAATGACGCGGAAAATCTCGCGGACAATCAATGGAGCCAGACCGAGACTAGGTTCATCCAGCATCAGCAGTTTGGGCTTTGCCATCAGCGCCCGCGCAACCGCCAGCATTTGCCGCTCGCCACCGGACAGGGTTCCGGCATATTGTGAACGACGCTCCTTAAGCCGAGGAAAAATCTGGAACACCTCGTTCATGGTCTGCATATGGTCTCGGTGTCCCATGCAATGTCGGGTAAACGCACCCAACAGGAGGTTGTCCTCGACGCTCATTTCGCTAAATAGCGCACGCGATTCGGGTACCAGATTGATGCCGTGCGCCACCAATTGCTCAACCTCCGCATTACCAACATCGATGTCCAGGAAGCGAATGCTGCCTCGGGTATGAGGCAGTATCCCCATGATCGACGCCAGCATGGTTGTCTTTCCGGCACCATTGGGTCCAATCACGGTGACAATCTGCCCCGCCCTCACCTGAATGCTTGCATGATGCAAGGCCTCGACCTTGCCATAGGCGACGCACAGATCGTCTACTTGAAGAATTGTCTTGGAGTCGCCCATCAATCGACCCCGCCGAGATACGCTTCGAGGACCGCTGGATCTTGCTGTATATGTTCCGGCAGGCCCTCGGCGATCTTTTCGCCAAACTCCATGACCACTACGCGATCAGCCAGCCCCATCACGAAATCCATGTCGTGCTCCACCAGCAGAATGCCCATTCCTTCATCACGCAATTTGCGCAGCAAGTCGGCCAGTGCCTGCTTTTCAAGATAGCGAAGGCCTGCCGCAGGCTCGTCGAGCAGCAGCAAACAGGGGTCCGAGCATAAGGCGCGGGCGATCTCCAGGATGCGCTGCTGACCCAAGGCCAGACTGCCGGCTTGCTCAAACATTGAATTCTTGAGGCCGACTCGTTCGACTTGACGAGCTGCTTCTGATAGCAGACATGCTTCTTCAGCACGCTCCAGATGCAGCATTGCCGGCAGTACCCCTTTGCTGCCGCGCAGATGACCGCCGATCGCTACATTCTCCAACACGCTCATCGTTGGAAGGAGGCGTACGTGCTGAAAGGTACGACTCATCCCAAGGCTGGCGATTTGTCGAGAATTGAGTTTGGTCACCGACTGGCCACAAAAAAGCACCTCACCCTCGGTCGCGGAATCAACTCCCGACATGCAGTTGAACATGGTCGATTTGCCAGCACCGTTGGGACCGATCAGTGCCATCACCTCACCAGCTTTGACGGTGAGATTCATGTTGTTGTTGGCCACCAGGCCGCCGAATCGTTTGACTACATTCTTTGCCTCGAGCACGACCTGCCCTTGTACTGGCATCGTCTTCTTCACCAGCGCAATGCCTTTCGGAACTGAGTGTCGGGTTTCGCGCGGAGGCATCCAACGCCATAGAATCGGCCAAAGACCGTCGCGTGTGCGCTGAAGGATGAAGACC
>Ga0172380_10009566_pt1 | contig 10310 bp, 11 predicted proteins | sample Leawe162metaG_FD_119747 | JGI IMG/M metagenome (GOLD analysis project Ga0172380, IMG submission 119747) | Leachate microbial communities from a municipal landfill in Southern Ontario, Canada - Leachate well 162 metaG | ecosystem: Engineered > Solid waste > Landfill > Unclassified | place...
CGAACTGGAAAGTCAGTCTGCACGCTACGGCGCCCTGCTGGTCGAAGCGGGACTGAAGCCGGGCGACCGCGTCGCTGCGCAGGTGGAGAAGTCCGCCGAGGCGCTGTTCCTCTACCTCGGCTGCCTGCGCGCCGGCGGCGTCTTCCTGCCGCTGAATCCCGCCTACACGCGCGGGGAGGTGGCCTACTTCCTCGGCGATGCCCGGCCCGGCCTCTTCGTCTGTACGCCCGAGCGGCTGGAGGAGGCGCAGGAACTGGCCTGGGCCAGCCGCCTGCCGCTGGTGCACGACCTGGGCAGCCGCGGCGAGGGCAGCCTGGCTGCCGCCGCCGCGCAGATGCCGGCACGCTTCGCCACCGTCGAGCGCGCCGACGGCGACCTGGCTTCGATCGTCTACACCTCCGGCACCACCGGCCGCTCCAAGGGGGCAATGCTGACGCACCGCAATCTGGCGGCGAACGCGCTCGTCCTGCATCAATACTGGGGCTTCCGACCGGGCGACGTCCTGCTGCACATGCTGCCGACCTTCCATGTGCACGGCCTGTTCGTCGCCACGCACTGCGCACTCCTCAACGGCAGCCCGATGCTGTTCGAGCCGAAGTTCGACGCGCCGCGCGCCCTGCGGCTGATGCAGGAAGCCACCGTGTTCATGGGCGTGCCGACCTACTACGTGCGCCTGCTGCAGGAGCAGGGACTGACGCGCGAGGCCGTCGCCCACATGCGTCTGTTCATCTCCGGCTCCGCGCCGCTGCTGCCGGAAACCTTCAGCGAATTCCGCGAACGCACCGGCCACACCCTCCTCGAGCGCTACGGCATGACCGAGGGCGGCATGTTCACCTCCAACCCGCTCGAGGGCGAGCGGCGCATCGGTACGGTCGGCTTTCCCCTGCCGGGCACCGAGGTGCGCGTGGTGGACGAGGACGACGCGCCCCTGCCGGCCGACGAGATCGGCCACATCCAGGTGCGCGGTGACAATGTCTTCGCCGGCTACTGGCAGATGCCGGAGAAGACGCAGGAGGAATTCACGCCGGAGGGCTTCTTCCGCACCGGCGACATGGGCCGCTTCAACTCAGAGGGTTACCTCGCCATCATCGGCCGCAACAAGGACCTCATCATCAGCGGCGGGCTGAATGTCTATCCGAAGGAGATCGAGGAGGCCATTGATGCCCTGCCGGGCGTGGCGGAGTCCGCCGTGATCGGCCTGCCGCACCCGGACTTCGGCGAGGCAGTGACCGCCGTGGTGGTGCGCGGCCGGGATGGCGCCGGCCTCACGGGCGAGGATCTCATCGCTGCACTGAAGAGGAACATCGCCGGCTTCAAGGTGCCGAAGGCCGTGCATTTCGTCGACGACCTGCCGCGCAATGCCATGGGCAAGGTGCAGAAGAATCGCCTGCGGGAGCGCTTCGGGGACGCGGGGAAAAGTCAGCCGCCGTGAGACGGCGACCGGCTTCGGGGAATCAGATCTTGACGTAGGTCCAGCCCTGCTGGACGCGGTCCACGATGTGCTCGACGGCCGTGGCGGCCACTTTCGCTTCCGGTACCAGGGTGACGTCGAGGCCGGCGCTGCGATAGCGCGCGATGGCGTTGCCGCAAGCGACGAAGGCCAGCATCTCGTGGCGCGCAGCCAGCCGGGCGATGCGCTCGGCGTGGGGCGTCGCCTCCTCGCGCAGCAGGTCGAGGCCGGAATTGTTTACGACGAGTTCCACCTTGGCCTTGCCCGCCTTGGCGAGATAAGCCTCCGCCATGTCGAGGGCTTCCTCCATCCGCTCCATCCGCGAGCTGTCCAGATGGATCAGAACGCGCGCGGGCTGTGCGGCGAAGGGGTTGCCGACCCAGGCGAACGCGTCTCCCGCAGGACCCGCCTGGCTGGCGCGATGCCCCTGCCAGCCGAGCAGCACGCCGATGACCAGCGCCACACCCGCCGCCAGGGCGCCGCTCCACAGGGAGAAGCGGCGATCCCGGGGTGGACGGGCAGCCGGCACCTGGCCATAGGCATGGCGCACCAGTTCCTTGGTGGAGCGCAGCGTGCACAGGCGCCGGCCCAGGTCGGCATCTTCGGCGATGGCCGCGAGTATCTCCTCGCGCTCCTGGGCACCGAGCTGGTTGTCGACGAAAGCGTTCAGGTTTTCGTCGGAGAAATTTTTTCGCATATCGTTCATTTCACGCTCCTCAGGCGCGGCTCGGCCGCGGCCGGCTCCAGCAGTCCGCGCAGGGCCTCGCGCGCGCGGCACAGCCGGCTCATGACCGTGCCGATCGGAATCGCCATGATGTCGGCGACTTCCGCGTAGGAAAACTCTTCCAGGTCGACCAGGGTGACCACCTGGCGCTGCCCGAGCGGCAATGCCGCGATGGCGGTGCGCACCCGGCTGACCGTCTCCTGCCGTTCGGCATAACCCTCCGGCCCGGGGAGATCCGACGGCATTTCGGCGAGCACTTCGTCGTCAACTTCCACATGCCGGCGACGCAGATGGTCTAGCCAGCAGCGGTTGAGAATCGCGAACAGCCAGCTCATGAGCCGCTCCGGCTCGCGCAACTGCTCGAGCCGGGTGAGGCCGCGCGACAGGGTTTCCTGGGCAAGGTCGTCGGCCAGGGCCGTGTCGTGGCACCAGGCGAAGGCCAGGCGATACAACCGGGCGCGGCTCGCCTCGATCTGATCCGCCAGTTCACGTTGCACCCGCGACTGCAACCATTGCATCGGCTTTTCCCTCCAGTCGGAATATGACGCAGCAGGGACGGCATTTATTCCCAGCGGCCGCGGCCGGAGCGGCGGAATAAAGCAGCAGCCCGGTCCGTCCTACCCGAGCCGCCGTTCAAACAACAACAGTCGGCCAAACATACCACAGAGAGAGGAGACACCATGATCCGCAGAACCTTCATCCATTTCCTTGCCGCTTGTGCGGTTTTTGCCTTCGGCGCGGCCCCGGCCCTGGCCGAGAAGGCCAAACAGAAGGTCGTCATCCAGGTCAGCGACGGGGATCCGAAGAACTGGAACCAGGCGCTGAATGTCATCAAGAACGTCCAGGGCGCCTACGGCAAGGACAACGTGGACGTCGAGCTCGTCGTCTTCGGCCACGGATCCGGCATGCTCAAGTTCGATTCGCCGCTGGCCAGCCGCATCGACGACACCCTGGCCGGCGGCGCGCAGGTCCTCATGTGCGAGAACACCATGAAGGGCCAGAAGCTCGCCCACGCCGACATGCATCCGAAGATCGGCTACGTCAAGGCCGGCGTCATCGAGATCATCGAAAAGAGCGGACAGGGCTGGACCGTGGTCCGGCCTTGAGCCAGGAAGGAGCCGATATGAAATCAACCAATCCGGTCAGGCAGGGCCTGTTTGCCGCACTGCTGACTTTTTCCATGCTGGCCGGCGCCGCGGACGGAGCGAAGGCGGCAGGCAGGGCCGATCAACCCAACAAGGTCATCTACCACATCAATGGCGGACTCGAGCAGGCCACCGACGGCCTGCGCAACATCCGCAACCACCTGTCGGTCGATCCCGGGGTGAAGATCGTCGTGGTCACGCATTACAAGGGCATCGACTTCCTGCTCGAGGGCGCCAGGGACAAGAACGGCAATCCCTACGATGCCGCGGTCGACGATCTCACCATGAAAGGCGTCGAGTTCCGCGTCTGCGAGTTCACCCTGAAGGGGCGCAACATCGACAAGGCCAAGGTGCATCCGGAGGCGAAGATCGTGCCGTCCGGCGTAGCGGAAATCGGCCGCTTGCAGTCGCAGGAGGGTTTTGCCTACCTCAAGCCCTGATCAAGTCAGGAGGCCGTGCAGCATCTTCGTCCCGAGCAGGGCGAGGAAACCGCCGAAGGCGCGCTTGAGCTGTTTCACCGGCAGGCGGTGCGCCGTCTTCGCGCCGAGCGGGGCGATGAGCATGGTCATCGCCGCCACGCCGACCAGACCCGGCAGATAGACATAGCCGAGTGACCAGGCCGGCAGCCCGGTGGTGTTCCAGCCTGCAACGATGTAGCCGACGGTGCCCGCCACGGCGATGGGAAAGCCCAGCGCCGCCGAAGTGCCCACCGCTTGGTGGATGGCCACGTTGCAGAACACCATGAAGGGGATCGACATGAAGCCGCCGCCGGCCGAGACCAGGCTGGAGAACACGCCGATGAGACCGCCGACTGCCAGCATGCCGACTGTCCCCGGCATCTGCCGGTGCGGCTTCGGTTTGAAGTCGAGCATCATCTGCGCCGAGGCGTAATACACGATGCAGACGAAGATCACGGCCAGCGGCCGCGTCGGGATCAGGCTGGCGAGCGTCGTGCCGGCCAGCGTGCCGGCGACCAGCCCCGGCGCCAGCCCGCGCACGATCTCCCAGCGCACGGCGCCGTGCGCGTGGTGGGCGCGCATGCTGGCGATGGAGGTGAACACGATGGTGCCCATCGAGGTGCCCAGCGCGAGATGCATGGTGTGCTCGGGCGCGAAGCCCTGCGCCGTGTAGAGCATGAACAGGATCGGCACCAGCGTCAGTCCGCCGCCGACGCCGAAGAGGCCGGCGATGAAGCCGGCGAAAGCGCCAAGCAGCGGGTAGGCCAGCCACCAGGGATCGAAGCTCACTTGATCAGTGCTTCCGTGATGAACTTCCACTCCGCCGGGTCGACCGGGGTGATCGACAGGCGGTTGCCCTTGGCCAGCACGCGCATGTTGGCGAGCGGCTTGTAGCGACGCAATTCGGCCAGGCCGACCAGGCGCGTCTTCCTCACCAGTTTCACATCCACGTTCAGCCAGCGCGGGTTCTCGGGCGTCGACTTCGGGTCGAAGTATTTATGCTTGCGGTCGAACTGGGTGGCGTCCGGATAGGCCCGCTTCACCACCTCGACGATGCCGACGATGCCCGGCTCGACGCAGTTGGAGTGATAGAAGAAGCCGAGGTCGCCGAGCTTCATCTGGTCGCGCATGAAGTTGCGCGCCTGGTAGTTGCGCACGCCCCACCAGGCGGTGACGCCGTCGCGCGCGAGGTCGTCGATGCCGTAGGCCTCGGGCTCGCTCTTCATCAACCAATAACGCAAGATCACCCCTCAAATACAAAGCGCGGCGATTTGCCGCGCTTTTGATGGGATCCCCCGCCTGTGCCGCTAGGCCGGCATCCTGAACCAGGGGTTCAGTGTGGCCACGTTCCGGTCACCGCAGGTTCGTCCGAACTCACGAATGAGGGACGCTCACAAAGGTGGCGCTATGGTCCGCAGCCAATGCCAACGTATTGGTTCAAGGAATGTATGGCCTTGGCGAACACCGCAGGGGAATTCTTGACGCCGGATCGAATGCTGCGAGGGCTGGTTAGAACAACTGTTCCTGGCTGGCCATCGCTTCGTCGAGCCGCGCCTGCATGGAACCGATTCTACGCCGGAACTCCTGCATGTCAAAGCCGCCGGGCAGCTTGATGGAAAGCAGTTCGTGGGCGAGGTTGAGCGCCGTCATGACGGCCAGGCGCTCGCCGGTGGATTTAGTCTTTTCGCCGATCTCGCGCATCTTCTCGTCGACGAAGGCGACGGCGGTCTGCAGGGCTTCGCGCTCATCCGGCGCGCAGGCGACGCGGTATTCGCGGCCCATCAGGACGATATCGAGGGTGTTGGCTTCCTTTCTGCTCACTCGGGTATCCGCTCCATGAGGGATTCCAGGCGGGTGCAGGCCGTCTCGATTTTTTCATTGAGGCGGCCGCGCTCGACCTCGAGGCCGGCCACGCGCGTGCGCAGTTCCTGGTTTTCCGTGCGCAGGTTCTGGCACAAGGAAATGAATTGCTCGATGCGCTCTTCGAGCGCGAACAGGTCCCGATCCATCGCGACAAACTAACTAAAAAGCAGTTTCTCGTCAAGCAATAAGGGGGATTTCTGAATGTTATTTGTGACGCCATCGCCGTCCTGCAGCGACTGACTTTGCTTTTTTTGCAGCTATAATCCGCTTCGCCGCATGGTTTTTTTCACGCGGCATCCTGTTCAAGGTGCTCCGCCGGTTTTCCGCCGGCGGGTTAAACGGGAATGAGGTGCGCCGGAATCGATCGGCAATTCCTCAGCTGCCCCCGCAACGGTAAGCGAGTGCGGGTCCGTCACACAGCCACTGGGCGACAAGCCCGGGAAGGCGGCGGATCAAGACTTGCGAGCCCGGATACCGGCCTCGGACAGACCAGTTCGGAAGCGCCGCGGGGGTGCGGCAGCCGGCATCGGGTTTGCGCCCGAACCGCTCGAAGCTCCCTCCAGCATTTCCGTTTTTCGACTTTGTCCGGCAGCGGGGACGCAGGCCGGACCTGAGGGAGCCTTCCACATGCAATTCAGGCATCGAGCCGCGGCGCTTGCCATCGCCGCCCTGTTCCATCATTCCAGCCATGCAGCAGCCGACGAGGCGACGGTCATCGTCAGCGCCACCCGTTTTGCCGACGCCGATCCGCGCGTGCCGGCCAACATTTCCGTCATCACGCGCGAGGACATCCGCAACACCCCCGCCTTCGACCTGCCCGCCGTCCTGCGCAATCATGCCGGGGTCGACGTGCGCACCCTCTACGGCAGCCTGGGCGTCGACGCCGCCGTCGACCTGCGCGGCTTCGGCGATACGGCTGCCAGCAACACCCTGATCCTCGTCGATGGCCAGCGCCTCAACCCCATCGACATGGGTTCCATCAGCTGGTCGGCGGTGCCGCTCGAGAGCATCCAGCGCATCGAGATCATCCGCGGCGCCGGCAGCGTCCTCTACGGGGACCGGGCCAGCGGCGGCGTCATCAACATCATCACCGACAAGTCCGGTCGTCCGCGCGCGGCGGTGACGGCCACTGCGGGCAGCTTCGGCCACCGCGGGCTCGATGCCCACGGCGCCGCCGGCAACGACCGCGGCTACTTCAACGTCTTCGCCCATCATGCCGAGACCGACGGCTGGCGCCGCAACAGCCAGCAGGACCAGCAGGCGCTGTCCGGCCGCGCCGGCTTCTATCTCGGCGCCGGCGAGGTCTTCGTCGACTGGGCCGCCTACAAGGATTCTTCCGGCCTGCCCGGTTATCTGACGCGCGTCGCCTGGCGGGCGGACCCGCGCGATTCGACCACGCCCTTCGACAGGCAGCGCCGCGACGGCGCCCGCCTGCGCCCCGGCGTCAAGCTGCCGCTCACCGACGCGTTGACGCTGGAGGCGGAAGTGTCGTCGGAGCGGGAAGACCAGCATGCCAGCTACGTCTCCTTCGGCAGCCGCTCCGATCGCAACAAGGACATGCTGTCGTTCACGCCGCGGCTGCGCTGGCGCCACGGCCTTGGCGGCCTGGGCAGCGAAACCGTGTTCGGACTCGATTACTACGACGGCGATGTCGACGCGCGCTACACGACGGCGCCGCGACAGGCCGCATCGCAGACCAGCACCGCCGCCTACTTCCAGAACATCACCAGCCTGAGCGAAGCCTGGGCGGTCACGCTCGGCGGACGCAGCCAGCGCATGGCCCAGCACGCCCATCAGGACGCCTATGCAGCGTGGTTCGCGCCGGCGATGGACGGCAGCGCCACGCGGCGGCGCAACGCCTGGGATCTCGGCGCCAGCTACAACGGCCAGGGCTGGCGCGCCTATGGCAAGATCGGCACCACCTTCCGTTTCGCCAACACCGACGAGCTGTTCAGCTTCAACCCGCTCACCGGCAATCCCGCCTTCGCCGGCGACCTGCGCCCGCAGCACGGCCGCATCGGCGAGATCGGCGGCAGCGCCGGCCTCGGCCCGGTGCAGGCGCGCGCCGCGCTCTACCACATGCATCTCAAGGACGAGATCGGCTACGACGGTGCGCTCGGCGCCAACGTCAACTTCGACCCGACCCGCCGCCAGGGCCTCGAAGCCGAGCTCGACTGGCGCATCGCCGAATCCCTCAAGGCGAAGCTGGCCTACGCCTACACCGACGCGGAATTCCGCAGCGGTCCCTACGAGGGCAAGCGCGTGCCGCTGGTGCCGCGCGACAAGCTCACGCTGCAACTGACCTGGGATGCCGGCCGGGCGGGCAGCTACTCCGCCGTGGCGAACCACGTCGGATCGCGCCGCTACAGCGGCGATTTCAGCAACCTGCGGGGCACGCTGGCCGGCTACACGACGCTGGACCTGCAGGCGGCCTGGAACCTGAAGCCGTGGACCGTCACGGCGCGGCTGCTCAATGCGCTCGACAAGCGCTACGCGCCGTATGCCGGCTACTCGCCCTGGATCGTCGACCATTACTACTATCCGGCCGACGGGCGCAGCTTCCACCTGAGCGCGCGCTACGACTTCAAATAGGAATAGTCAGCCGTGCCCACCCGCCGCCGCGCCCTGCTGGTGATCCTGCTCCTGGCCCTGATCGGGCTGGCGAGCCTGGTCGTCGCGCTGGCGGCGGGCAGCCTGCCGGTGTCCGCGGCCGACGTCGGCCGCGCCCTGCTCGGCGACACCTCTGACGTGGCGGCGGAAGTGGTGCGCGAGCTGCGCCTGCCGCGCGCGCTGGCCGCCTTCGCCTGCGGCGGCCTGCTGGCGCTGGCCGGCGCGCTGATGCAGGTGCTTCTGCGCAACCCCCTGGCCGATCCCTACGTGCTCGGCATCTCCGGCGGCGCCTCGGTCGGCGCGCTCGGCGCCATGCTGTTCGGCCTGCCGCTGCTGCTGGTCAACGGCGGCGCCTTCGCCGGCGCGCTCGCCGCCACGCTGCTGGTGTTCGGCCTGGCGCGCGGCGACGGTTCGTGGACGCAGACGCGGCTCTTGCTCACCGGCGTCATCGTCGCCGCCGGTTGCGGCGCGGCGGTGGCGCTGATCCTCTCCATCGCCCCGGAGAACAAGCTGCGCGGCATGCTGTTCTGGCTGATGGGCGACCTCTCGCATGCCGCCTCGCCCTGGCCGGCGCTGGCCATGCTGGTGCTGGGCATTCTTGCCGCGCTGCCCTTCTCGCGCGACCTCAACCTGCTGGCGCGCGGCGACCTCACGGCACGCGCGCTCGGCGTGCCGGTGGGCCGTCTGCGCGGCGGCGTCTACGTACTGGCGGCGCTGGCAACCGCGGCGGCGGTGACGACCACCGGCTCGGTCGGCTTCGTCGGCCTCATCGTGCCGCACCTGGTGCGGCTGGCCATCGGCAACGACCAGCGCGTGCTGCTGCCGGCGGCTGCGCTGGCGGGCGGCGCGCTGCTGACCCTGGCCGACACCCTGGCGCGCACCATCGTCGCGCCGCAGCAGCTGCCGGTCGGCGTGCTCACCGCGCTGATCGGCGTGCCGGTATTCCTGTATTTATTGACGCGCAGCCCACGGGGGAGCGCGGCATGACGGCATTGCTCTCGGTCCGCGACCTCGATGTCAACATCGGCAGCGTGCGCGTCGCCGCCGGACTCGGCTTCGACCTGGCCGCCGGCGAGCGCCTCGCCATCCTCGGCCGCAATGGCACCGGCAAGACCACCCTGCTGTCCACCTTTGCCGGCCTGCGCGAGGCCGAAGCCGGCAGCGTCTCGCTGTGCGGGGAATCCCATGAGACGCTCGGCCCGCGCCGCGCCGCCCAGTTGCGCGGCCTGCTGCCGCAGGGACACATCGACGCCTTCCAGTCGACCGTGCTGGAGACGGCGCTGATCGGGCGGCATCCGCATGTCGGCCGCTGGGCCTGGGAAGGGAGGGAGGACGAGCGCATCGCGCGCGAGGCGCTGGCGGCGGTGGACCTCGCCGGCCTGGGCAGCCGCGAGGTGCACACGCTCTCCGGCGGCGAGCGCCAGCGGCTGGCCATCGCCGCGCTGCTGGCGCAGCAGCCGCGCGTGTACCTGCTCGACGAGCCGCTCGCCCACCTCGACCTCAACCACCAGATCGCCGTGCTCGAACTGCTCTCAAGGCGCGCGCGCGAGGACGGCGTCGGCATCGTCATGGTGCTGCACGACATCAACCTCGCCCTGCGCCATGCCGAGCGCGCCCTGCTGCTGTTCGGCGAGGGCCGCACGCTGGAGGGGCCGGTGGAGTCGGTGCTCACCGCCGAATCGCTGTCGCGCCTGTACGGCCACCCGCTGCGCGAGATGCGCGACGGGGGGGCGCGCTATTTCGTTCCGGCGTAGGGCGGGAAGATGCTACTGCGGCAGCTGCACGTTGCGGCGCACTTCGAGGCGCGGGTTGCGCAGGTCAACCTCGGGCGGCTTCAGCGGCCGGATGACGAGCGTGTATTCTCCGCTTTCCGCGACGCGGTGGGTCAGCATGGTGATCACCAGCTCGGGATGGGCCGGCGGCATATCGACGCTGCCGGTGTAGTTGGCGTTGAAATCGCGGCTCGCCACCGCCCGGCCGCCGCGCGACAGGCTGGCCTGATAGGCATTCCACTTGTTCATCTCGTGCGGATGGTTGCCCTGCTCGGCACGAAAATTCAG
>Ga0172380_10009567_pt1 | contig 10309 bp, 21 predicted proteins | sample Leawe162metaG_FD_119747 | JGI IMG/M metagenome (GOLD analysis project Ga0172380, IMG submission 119747) | Leachate microbial communities from a municipal landfill in Southern Ontario, Canada - Leachate well 162 metaG | ecosystem: Engineered > Solid waste > Landfill > Unclassified | place...
AAACTTGAGCGGTCTGGACGGGACTATCTTTCTTTCTGTCATTCAGTTAGTTACAATACTTTCGTAAACAACTATCTCATGATTCATACGGATCATACCCGCAGAATAATGTTGTGCGATCTCTTATAGATAATGGGCTGCCGTGCCACTCAGCCGGCCATCCGCGAAAAAAGCTTTTTTGAAGTGCGGCATCAGTAAGCAAAGAGATATAGCTGTTTGATTTCAGTGGATCATGATCATCGATGCCAAATGAGAGAATGCCAATGAGTTTCCCTTCAGAATTATACGCTGGTCCTCCGCTCATCCCCTGCAATGATGGCACGTTTACATCGATTACCGGCCCTTTGAATCTGTAGTCATTATCCAGTATAACATGATCAACTTTTCCGTAACAAAATTGCGTATTGATTTCAAATTTTAAGTTGATCAAAGCTCCTTCAAATGTCATTGCTCCTTCTGGATTACCATTGTGCCCCCGAATCCCAAAAAATAATATCTTATCGTCAGGTTGAGGAATACGAGTTGAAATCGTTGCAAGCCTAATGACTCTATCTTCCGGTAGTTTTGACATTAGCGCTACCGTCAGGATGCAGATATCTGAACTGTCTATACGAGTTAATGAGTCAACGTTCCAAGTTTGAATTGAGCCATCAGGTTGATAAATACTCGCTAATAATCGAACGCTTCCTTCTAACACTTGTTTTTTAAATTCTTCAACCACATGCCAAGCTGTGAGCACTACGCCTGGTGCAACCATTATTCCGGAACCGATCATGTGAACTTCTTTTGCTCCCTTATTTGCCGCTGTTATGGAACAAAGAGGCTGACCTGGAGGTGGTTGCGGCAGTGGATGCCATACGCTATACCCCGCTTTAAATAGAAAGCGAGCAGCTCCAGTTTTGAAAATTGGAGAGTCATTCATAGGCGTCTACAGATAGAGGAAATTCCATCCTGCAATCATGAGCCCAGCGGTAACTAATAGCTGCATTATTATCCACTTCCATCCTCCTGTACCCTCCTTACTTTGCGCCCTCGCAGAAATTTTTTCAATCGTGTCCTGCGTGATACCGAGTAACCGCTCAGCCCTCGAATTGTTTGGTAGAGCAGCATTGTATGAGCAACTATAATGATCAAACCGAAAATGACAATCAAATTTTCATTGCCTTGAAGTGCTGTTCGATGTGGAAACAAAAAAGCAATTGATGCTACGAGGCCTGCCCAAAGGATAGCATTAAAATTCCACTGAATTTTTCGGGTATTGTCAAACCGTTGACAACGAATAGCATGAAGTTCTACAAGGTTCTGACATTCTCTGTGATCATCTTCTGTCATGGTTATTCAACTTTACAATTCGCATCCATTTTACACTTCTCCAGCAGTCGTGCTGTTGAAGATTCTGTGATCTCCTGGGGAAAAATTCTTTGCGTTAATCCCTTCGCCTGTTGAGTGATCTGGATATAGTAAGTTTTTCCGGCCTCAACGTTAATCGATATCGGTTCGGCTTTGTCTTTCGACTCTTTGCCATAATACTGGACTGAAATTTCATGCTTACCAGGCTTCACATCATGGATTGAGTACCTGTTATTATTAAGCTTACAAACCAACGTATCATTAATGAATGCGCTGTAGCCCATAGTCGACCCGCTGTAACCCGTTGCGCGGAAGAAGTAGATTTTTGATTGTGCCTGGCCGACCGTGGCCGCGCTGATCAGCAGTAATGCAAATAGGATCGCTTTCATTTTTTTCTGGGGTTAAAATTGAGCGCTCAAAGTAGTTAGTATGCATCAGGCGAGTGGTTATCAATAGGAGTTACTCCTACCCTTAGCCCTCTTTCTTTGTATCATTTTCTTTTACTCCGTACTTCATCCTGGTTTCGCGGACTGTGATTGTTAACTCATTAATCGTAGCCTCCAAATTCCTGATCTTTTCCTGCTGCTCAAGGATGATCCGTTCCGCATTGGTTTTATAATTCTCATCATGCTCATGGATATAGTAAAGCGTAAAAAAATCAAAATCTAAGGCTTTCGATATCTCAGTTAGCAGTTCAGTATCGAGCGATGTTCTCTGAAAAATGTCACGAACGTTTGACTTTGTTTTGTTGATTCGTCTCCCAAGTTCTGTAGGCCCCAAGTTCAATTCTTTGGCCCGCAGCTTAATTTTCTCGCCTATATGTATCATTCTCTTGGCAAATTTTGCAAAAGAATTGGCCTGATAATCAATAAGATAGGGCGATTTATTCGCCCATGAGGGATTATAATATTGCACGATCGGGCTATTTTATTATACCTTAGCTATCGCAATCAGATAGAAGACCAATCGACCTAACCCTAACAAACGATGTTGATGAGATGCGGAAAAATGCAGGATCAAAACTTGAAAGAATCCGACTTCCTGGATTACAACCGCACAGGTCGTGTATCTCGATTGCAAACTGAAGTAGGTAACAACCCGGCAGCGCTCACCGCGCTCCGGGTTTTGTCTTTTTATCAAATCCCTTGCCAGTTATGAAAGCAATCGAACTCGGCCAGCGCGTACAACTCATAGGATCCATGCTGCTCGGCACAACCCGCCACAAGTGGTCAGTAAAAGATAAGGGTGTAACCGTTACAAAATTTCAAGTTAAGTGGGACACCGGTGGTCTCGGCACGGTGAACGAAAATGATATCGAGCCCTATACGATCAAGTCATACAAATACGCGAACGCATGACAGGCCAGGGCAACACGCGACATGAGCAGATCAAAAACTCAAATCAGCAGAAGCGCGAACAGCGTGCGCTTGCAATGGATATCACAAAAGAGTTGCGTACTGCAATCGGTCAGCCTGTAAGAGCATTAAAATTCAAAACACGGCAGCAACGGATGTTCATCTTCGGTAAGCTGGCCAACACCGGCAACATGGAGCGATGCATTACCGGCCAGGTGTGGATGCCGTTAGGCAATGCGCCAAAGCAATGGCGCGAAGTTACCTGGAAGGAAAACGGTGAGCACGATATCAACGAAGATCTTAACCTGGTTGAATACAAAGCACCGGTAATCAGTAACGCTGATTTGTTTTCACTGAGCCAGGATATCAAACGCGACTTAAATCAAACACCATATCACTATGAATGATTTAAAGAAAGATCTCCGCGTTATCGCCATTCGCAAGCTGATCATCGGGTGGATGCATCAGTGCAAATACCTAATGGACCGGACCATGATCACCGCCTCCCTTCGCAAGTACGAAGCGATCGAGATCCTCACACAACGATTCAATTTTTTAAAAGATAAATCCCTCGATGTGCATTACGAGTGGCTCGTGAAACTGCGCAACGAAGTGATCGATATTCTCCCTGCTACAACCGGCCGGTACAATCAGCTTCGGGTAAAGCTGATCCTGCTGCTGGATGAAGCGGAGAAAAAAGTTAACAGTGATGCCATGATCAGAGTGGGTATTCACTAACGATGTAGTGGTTGCGGGTTGTACTCACATTCAATCAACAACTAAAGTCCTGGAGCAGCCGGCACCAGGCAAATCATTGACATGATGATATATCGCTCGCAGAACCGATAAACAGTCTGCGGAAAAAAAGCACCCGGCTCGGTTGATGGAATTGGGTTTAAGTGGCCGGGTTGCTTTTCACATGCGGGATAGTTCAGTTGGCAGAACACCGGACTCATAATCCGGATGTGGGCGGTTCGAGTCCGTCTCCCGCTACTGCCATAGTTTATAGTTGGAATGTGAAAGGCCCTGCAAGACGGGCATTACTTTTTTAATCGAAGCATTGACCCCCAGATTATGAAAACATTTGTGTATCTCTTTTTAATGGTGCTGTTTTTTACAGTGCTTATGTGCAGCTGCGGCAGCAAGTGGCCAACATGCCCGACATACGGTAGTGCTAAAGCTCACACCGGCCGCGTATGATCACACTCACACGCGCTCCCCGGCCGGTGGTCCACAGCAAGCACACACAGTATCTGTGGATGTTGGTAAAGCATTACTTCATCCGGAAGTTCAATACACCCCTTCGCGACTTTGCCGGTGACAAGGTGCAGCACGGTGATCGCGTGTTTGATCTCGACTATCGCTTTTTCAGCCGGCCGGTAACGGACAAAGGAAACTACGGCACACTCCTGGTCGATGATGAGCCTGATACCTACATCGGGTATCAAATTAAATGGGACAATGGCGAGCTAACGAAGTGCATAGATCCTGCGCGCCTGGTGAAGTGGCATCCTGAAAAAGTAAAAGTTAAAATCTGACATGACCTCCTGTAACAATCATCAGGTAAAGCAAGTGAGCTATGAGGCTGTATATGCCACAAAGTACGAGTTTGGAGAACCGATAAAAGAAGTGTACACATTCCGCTGCTCATGCTGTGGTTACGAATCTCAATTAATAACTAAGCCATCTAAGCTATGAGATCCGTCATGCAGGAAAAGGCTAAAGAGATAGAATCTCGTAACAAACGCAATCGCATTGATCGCGATCACTTCGTACCCGGCTTTCAATTTTTTTGGAATCTACTCGGTCCGCACTTCGTCTATACATACTCAAAGGCAGAACATTTCGGAGCATCCTCGCACGGCTATCTCAGTGTGAACAATCACACCGATGTAGTGAGTATTGAATTTAAGCGTGAAGGCTTCCGCGTCATCGCAATGAAAGGCGGGTTCCTTTTGGAAAACGAGATAAAATATCACGAGCTAACACCAATCGAATGATCTATAAACTCAAAACAATAGTAACGCTCGTAGCGGAGATGGAAGTGGATGCAGGTTCGGAGAGTGAAGCTATTCGCATGATTGAGACCATGAGTGTGCAGGCAATGTTCAACCGGACAGCGGTATCGATACCCCGGGAAACAAAGATCAACGCGCTTAAAAAGAACCTCGGATCGGTTGACAGTGTGTTTGTTCACAGCTGCATAATTACAGAACACAGCGGCTTTAAGAAAGCAGCAACAAAAGATAAAAAAGAGTTCATCGATCCTAATCTGAGATGAGTTTCGAAGAGTTCGATCGGAAAATGGACCTGGTGTTAAAGCAGCAGCAGGAAATTTTGGCTGAGCTGGCCCGGATGCGCAATGAGCGCAAATACGGTGACCGGCTCACCTACACTTTAAAGGAAGTAGCAGAGATGACAGGACTTAAATACCAGACCCTTCACAACAAATGCAAGAGCGGTGAGCTCGCCCACATTCAGGAGCAAGCCAAAGGCACGATCCTGATCACCCGGGACACCCTACTGCAGTTGGAGGCGAAAGGTTTTAATAATGAATCTCCAATAGGTATGAAAATGAACGTGCTGAGATAGACAAAATATACCTATTGGAGCCATTACTCTATTAGGTTCAAAAATCCCTCACTTGATAATAATATGACAACTGGTTTTGATAACACTGGCACCCTCCGACAACCGGGAAACCCCGGGAAGCAGGTTGTGCTGGCCAACAATAAAACGAGCGCGAAGCTCAGCTGGAAGCGTAGAGAGGCTTTATCGATCGCTCAGTCCATACATCAGTACTTCGAGGACCGCGGTTTCCCTCTGCCGGCATCTCACAGGACCATTTTCGGCCGGAAGTTCAAAGCAACTGAGAGCGTTAAGGCTCAAACGCGTGTCCTGGTTATGCAGGATCTGAAAGAAGCCGGCCAGGAGAAACCTTCAGCTGCAGAGATGCTCGTGCTGAAGAAGCAGAAACTACAGCAGTTGCGCGCTGCAGGCGAACGAGAAAAGATATCAGTAGCCACACGCTACTTCACCGATCAGGAAACCGGTGAGTGTCAACATGAAGAGCTGATCGAGCTCGCCCGGGCCTACTACACATTGCGCAACAGCTCACCGGCCGTCTACGCGCTGTTCAAGCATAAAACCAACAACCACTACTTAAAACAGTTGGTAGCGCTCGCCTGCAGCAGTCACCGGCTGGATCCTGTCTGGAACTACAAAAAATCGAAGCTCATCCGCGGACTGTGGTTTAGATATCTCCAGGAGACGAAGATCCACGAGCAATATCAGCCGATGCATTTGATGCTCACGGTCCCGCACAAAAACGGTGAGTGGAAAGGCAAGCGCTTCTATGCGCGCGAGTTCATTGAACGATTTAACAAACTCCGGAAGTTCCCGGGTTGGAAGCGCTGCATATATGGCGGTGAATACGGCATCGAGGTAACACGGAAAGGAAACTCCGGGCTTCACATCCACATGCACTGCCTGGTATTCCAGCATAAGCACCCGAGTAAAAAATTCGGGAGGATCGGCCAGCGCGATCTTGTTAACCGGTACGTGCGCATGATGTGGCGCAGGCTCACCGGTGCGGAGATCACCTGGTACGAAACGCTCTACGTGCATCGCAAAGATGAGAGCGGAAAGTTTATGATGGAAGAAACGGCCGAGGGCGTTCCGTTCCTGGACAAATCAGGATCCTACGAAGATGAGAGCGGCAATGCGCACGTGATTGATTCACAGCTGATCCGCGGCAAGCGTAAGAAATTCTACCTCGATGATTCCGATCCGTGGTTTGGAGCGCTGCCGGCAGAAGAGAAGCTGAAGCACTACTGCGATGGCGTGCTCGAATGCATCAAATACCATTTTAAAACGGATTGCTTCAAAGGCAAAGCCGGCACGTGGGACGTAGAGCTTATGCGCGAAGTGCTGCAGCACAGCCGGTATCTCCGGATGTATTCGAAGTTTGGAGCATTCTACCGCGAAGCAAAGCTGAATTATTCTCGGATCGAAAAAGCAGTCATACCGGAAGATCTTACTGTCCTGGCCGCTGAAGGTATAGCGCCATGCGAGGACGGAGTAGAGAACCGCGTAACCAATCCATACAACGGCCGTCCGGCAATCAAGGGAGATTATAAACGCGTGCTCAGCCTGCCGGAGATCGCGCTGCACGCTCGCGATAAGAAAGGTAATATCCGCGCACCGGTCAATCATACCATGCAGGAGATCTTCTATGCCGTGCGTGATGATGTGGACATTGGCAAAGTGATCTCAGGGATCATGCAAAACAAGCTGGAGCATATCCTGGAAGAAGAAGATCTCAGGCGCCTGCGCGAGCATGGCTGGAGAGCACCCCGACAAACAATGCTAACATGATACAGGAACGATACATAGTAACAGAAAGGCATAAGCTCGTGATCGATACGAGTTGGATCGGTGTGGATATCCACGCGGTAACCGATGAGCACCAGCTGGTCGAATGGTGGCAGAAGCTGTTACGTGTTGGCGGACCCGTTAACCAGGTTGCCGATCGGTCCCTGGCCGAGCTGCAGACCGCGCTGTGGGTTAGAGTGAATACCCTCTACCCCAGTCGCGCGCTGAAGTTCGAAGATCTTGAGAGTGTAAATAAACTTCAATCAACACACGAACATGCTGTTTATTAAAATCTGGTTAATCAAAGTTGCAGCAACCTACGCGATCTGGCGATTACTAACTCCGGAGAAGCGCAGAGCTGTAAAGGATTATGGCTGGCGCCTGTTCGGCTTTCACGATAGCTCGGGCCTGAAGTACAGCAGCAAGCAACTAAGGAAGGCCTTTGATAAGATCATCTACTGGCCAATCGAAAAACAGGCGCGATATGCGGATAAGGTTTGTAAGGACATGGTGCGCGATCGGATCGAAACCCGCACCATGCTCGAAGGCGCATTCAGGCACTTCCCTACGTTCAACACAACTTCGGTTGGAAACATCGCATATCTCGCGCGCTACAGTTACGACAAACGGGTGAAGCAGCAGGCATTTAAGATCCTCCAGGATTACATCCAATGGCGCAACGCATGACAGAGCACATCGTAATGCCGGCCACCAGGCGTAGAAGGATCGCTCAGGCTCATAGAAATTATGTTGACCTGATCGACAGGGGTGTATTCAACCATGATCGTGCGCGCGCTGTCAAAAAATTAAAGACGGCTACAATAGCTGCAGCCGCGGAAGCAACGATCGAAACAATAACTCAATTTCTAAGACGATGAAAACACACGAACGCATAGTTAAGATCGTACCCTTCAACGAGCTCGCGGATCCCGTTAAGGAAAAGGTGGTTTCCACATTCCGGAGCTGGCTGAATGATGTTTACAAAATACTCGTAACAAAGGCGCAGATCGGCCAGATGTTTCACGAGCTCAATACGCTCGTGGAGTTCTTTGTGCTTACCGAAGGTGTTAACGGTAGCGCGGTACACAAAAGGCTCTTCCGGGTGGATGACACTGATCAGCGCCTGGCAAAGTTCCTGGCCGAGCAGTTCGCAATCTCAAGCATCGGTGATCCGCAGATCCAGGATAAGATCCTCATGAATATGATCAAACGTAACGAAGGTGACGCACGCCTGAAATTCAAATGATAGTAAGATTTAAAACTAACTGGAAGCGGATTCACTGGCCGAAGATCGTAGCCGGCTACCTGGTAGCATTCCTTTCCGGCAGCGCAGTTTACTCTCTACTCGGAGCGATCGCGTTCTGTACCGTGCTGTCTATCATCATCATATTAACCCTCCTGCTACACAAGTAATGGAGAAGATCTCAGTCACCGATAAGAAACAGCGCCTGGCAGTCCTGCTCCAAAAGAAGCAGGCCCGGATCCAGACTCTCATGCTGAAGCCCGAGCTCACCAAGAAAGAGCTGAGCTTCATTGCGGAAGAGGGTGCGTTGATTCACCTGGTGCGGGAGATCATCGAAACCCTGGAAGGCGAAGATGCGCGCGTGCTGCCGAATGCTGTAGAGCTGGAAGAGGCGGTGCTCGGAGCAATCATGCTGGAGCGAAACGTCTTGCCGGCCGTGCAGAGCTATCTGAAGGTCGAGCACTTCTACAGTCCTGTTCATGCTGTGATCTACAAGTCAATTCTAAACCTGGTAGCGCGCTCTGCTCCTGTCGACATGCGTACCGTAGTGCTGCAGCTCCGGAAAGACGGTAAGATCGAATTTGTAGGCGGTGCCTCAATGATCGCGGAGATCACTTCAAAGGTAAGCTCTGCGGCAAATTGTGAATATCATGCGCACGTAGTAATCGAGTTTTGGTTAAAGCGCGAGCTGATCTCCCTGGGCGGAGCGCTGATCAACGAATCCTATGACGAGATGGTAGATGTATTCGATCTGTTGGATGCAACCGAAACTGAACTGGTGAAGATGGTACAAGGCACAGAGCTCGCAGCAAAGCGCTGGGGTGGAAGTCAATTCAAAGAATCAAACCAATAAAAATGGAAACTGACAAAGACAAACCTACTGATTACAACTTCAGCAAACGGCCGCTCAATTACCGGCCGAAGCCTGAGCAAAAAGAATTTATCATCACGCTGCTGGAAGCCAATGCCGGCAGTCAGCAGAAAGCACTGGAGCATTGCGTAACGCTCGCGATGGATCCAACCAAAACGATCACCATCACAAAAGAGGGCGGCAACGCAGCGGAACTCGATCGCCTGAAGAAAGAGATCACGGTGATGTCCAAGGCACTGAATGATGATGGTGCGTTGATGGATCGGCTGAATGAGGAGATCAGAACGCTGAAGGCCGCGCCCAAACCTTCAGGAGATCTGCAGCTGACCGATGCCGCAAAAGCGCACCTGGCAAAAATTAAAAAGGGCCAGCGGTTTGGTACTGATCTGGAAGCGATCGCCTACGCATTGAATTACACATCTAAAAACGATTGGCTATGATACAACAAAGCTATCCACTTCACCGGGCAGCCTGGTGGAATAAATATTCATTGAAGGTGATCAACAATCAATCTGAGTTTGTGAAGTCACATGCGCAGGAGGCAAATGATTCCCACGAGAAGATCTACCTGCTCCAGAGAGAAACTCGGCAGCTGTCGATCATTAACACAATGGCACTCGCGATCCTATTGCTGGTATTTATTCTTTACGTCAAAACTCTACTGAACCGATGAGCGCACCAAAATCACCGGCCGATATCGATGGTCAATTAATTGTTGACCTGATTTCAATTCTGTTAAAAACAGAAAAGCCGGATCCTGAATCACTCAACGCTGCCGAAGAGGCAATGAAGGCCGAAGTGTTCAAGTGGTTTGAAACAGTCACGGCCGGCCACGCGATCGTAACCACCGATCAGCTGCAGACCTGGCTGGAAAAAATCAAAGCTCACACCGCAATGAAAGCCGAGCTCGAAACCGATATCGGTTACGTGGCCATAGCGCTCCACAACCTCACCGGCATAAAAAATCCGATGCCCACACTCATGAAGCTGATCAGCGGAACGCTCAAGCCTGAAGCGCTCGGGCTCGACATGACGCGGATCCAGGCGATCGCAGAGAAGTACGCTCCGGCAACGTGCGCGGAGCTAAAAAAGAGAGAAGAAGAGAAAAAGAAAAAA
>Ga0172380_10009568_pt1 | contig 10308 bp, 9 predicted proteins | sample Leawe162metaG_FD_119747 | JGI IMG/M metagenome (GOLD analysis project Ga0172380, IMG submission 119747) | Leachate microbial communities from a municipal landfill in Southern Ontario, Canada - Leachate well 162 metaG | ecosystem: Engineered > Solid waste > Landfill > Unclassified | place...
GTCGCCACCGCCAGCGGATACCAGCGATTGGCGAAACCGAGAATGCCCGAAGCGGTGGGCATCAGGTCCACTTCGATCTCACGGTAGCGCCAGCGGCAGATCGGCGCATCCGCAGCCATGTCGCGCACGAAGCCCAGCCCGGAGAATTTCTCCTCCATCCGGTGATAACCCGGCAACGAGGCAACCTCCACCACCAGATCCACATCGTAGGTCACGCGCGCCGGCGATGCGGCCGGGTCCGTCATCAGCAGTCCCACTGCACAGCCGCCGACGAACACCAACTCATCGCGCAAGGAACCAAGCACCTGCGCGATCAGCTCGACCTGGGCGAGATTCGGATCGCGCGGACTCACTTGAAAAAGTCTTCCAGCAGGTCGCGCGCGGCATTGCGTTCGCGCGCCTGGCCCGAGCGAAGCGCATCGAAGAGCGCGAGCAGCGCGTAGAGCTTCTCGTTGCGCATCGCCGCCTCCGGCACGGAAGGGTACAAGGGCGCGAGGCCGACGCCGCGCGCCGTGCCCTTCGCGCTGGGCCACACCGGCACCGGATCGGAAGAGGCCACGATGATCTTGTTCAAGGGCGGCGCGGCATAGCCGGTCGGCACACCGCGCGTCAGCGAACCCCACACCGGCGGATACGCATACTTGGCCCCGCTCAGCAGGAACTCCTTGAGTTGCGTCTTCAGGATCACCGGGCGGCGTTCCTGGAAAATCAGCAGCCGCGCCACCACCGCGCGCTTCAGCGCACCATGCACCGCCGAGGCCGCCAGCCCCGTTTCCGCGGCCAGGTCGGGATAGGTGACCGGCCCCTCGCCACGGCAAAGCAGGGCCAGCAGAACGAACAGATCCTGCGGTTTGAGTACCAGCTGCTGGTTGCTGAGTTTGGCCATATTCTTATTTCGAGAAACAAGAAAACATGGCAACAATCATATTAAATAAATAGGTTACTGTCAATATTCTCGATTCGAGAATTGCGAATCAGTTTCTTGAAAAGTCAGTCTCCGCGACACGGCGATGCCGGGTTTGCCGGTTGCTAAACAAAAGCAAATTTTGTTTAGCAACTCTGGTGTGGTGACAAAAGGCACACATCAGCGTAGCATGTGTCCATGAAGCCGTTCCGCTGGAACCCCGAGAAGAACGATACGCTCAAGGCCGAGCGGGGGGTGCCCTTCGAGAGCATCGTGGTCGCCATCGAGTCCGGCGGCCTGCTCGATATCCTGGCCCATCCGAACCAGGCCAGATATCCCCGGCAGCGGGTGTTGGTGGTCGCCAGCGACGGCTACTGTTACCTGGTGCCGTACGTGGAGGAAGACGACCACTTCTTCCTGAAAACCGTCATCCCGAGCCGCAAGGCCACACGGGACTATCGGGACTATTTGAAGCAAGGTGAACGCGATGTCGAAGATTGATGCCTACGAAGCGGAAGTGCTCGAAGCCTTCGAGAAGGGCAAGCTCAAGTCGGTGGCCACCAAGGCCGAACTGGCGCGGCTGAAGGCCGCCGCGCGGGCCACCGCCATCAAGGACCGCCGCGTCAACATCCGCCTGTCGTCGATCGACCTCAACGACATCCAGGTCAAGGCAATGGAAGAGGGCATCCCCTACCAGACCCTGATCGCCAGCGTCTTGCACAAGTACGTCACCGGCCGCCTGGCCGAGAAGCCGGCGCGCCCGGCCGCCGGCACCAAAGGCCGCGGCGACAAGCAGCGCGGTTCCTGATCGGCCGCCCTTGCCCGAACATCCTCACTAGCGCGGCGGAGAGTCACGCCGAGGCGTCGCCGGCAAAAGTCAGTCGCTGCAATACGGCGCTGAGATTGAAAAATGGATTGGCACGTAAGATCTGGGGATCACACGCCGCGCAGGACACTGAACTCGCGGAACAATCGCGCTGGCAGTGGCACCTCCAATCGCCAGATCAAACTCATCGGGCGATCTCCCTCTGCCTTTTCTAAAGATACCCGACCACAAGCGCGATAGGCATCGCCTTTACGTGCGCGCACGAACAACTGGAATTGCCAGCCATTTCCCGGACTCTCCAGGTAGCGGCGGCCGCCCATCGTGTCAGGGCCCGCGCTGTTCTGCGTCTGCCAATGGAAGCGCTCGGCGCTGATGGCGTAGTCGTGATACGCGATCCGGTCGTGATATCCCTCGCTCTTGTCGAGCGTGACAAAGAGCAGTTCAGTCTTTCGTTCAGTTAGGCGCAACACACCTTCCCTGAATGATGGTCGTCGGCTAGCGTTCCACCACCCTGTGGCAGTCAGAATCTCCCGCACACCATAGGCGGCATGTAAACATAGCGGTTTATCCTCGAGCCCAGGGACATGCATGAAGGGCAAGCTGGTTCTTGCCTGAAGGATGCCGGCTAACTCGGCCAGTTCCTCGCAAATCGCCGGGTGCGCCTCCAAGCGTGCAAGGAATGCATTGTGGTCCGCCACCTGATCATGCCGGCCGTCGATCTGGTAAGCCAGCATTTGCGATGTAAGCGCCGTCTCGGGTGTGATCTGACCACTGCGGGCACCAGACGCCCCAATGCTCTGCAGCAAGTCGAGCCTATGCGGGTCGTCTACGTGAAGGAAGTCTCCAAATCGCCGACTGAAGTAGTCCTCCTCCGGCCCGGGTTCCGCCACGATCAGGCCGACATCACGTTTCAGCGCGGTCCAGCCGCTGCGTCCGCTGGATCGGTATACGTCTTCCAACTCCAAAGCCTGGTCGTGCAGGAATTCTGCCAGCCTGATCGAGGCTCTTCCCCTCAGTGCTGCATACGATTGCAGCTCGGTTCGCAGACGCCGCCAGTTCTGCATTGTCAGGTTGCGCAGCCCATTAAGCACCTGTTCGCGTGTTTGCCTCTGCAAGTGAATGTGGCAGCCTGGCGGCAGACTGCCGAAACCCTGTTCGACGCCTTCGGCTAGGGCCCGACGAGACAAACCTGTCAGCCCCGACAACAGCCGATCGAAGCGGAAATCAGCGCGCTGCTGTCCAACAAAATCAAGTATCAGGCAGCTTTCTTTTCCAGGGGAGAGACGCAAACCACGCCCGATCTGCTGCTGAAACAACACCGGGCTTTGCGTGGGCCGGAGCAGGAGCAAAGTGTCAACCAACGGCAGGTCAACACCCTCGTTGTAGAGGTCCACCGTCACCAGCGCGTTCAGCTCACCATTAAGCAGTCGCTGTGGTGCACGGCGGCGCTCCTCATCTGCCGTAGTGCCCACCACGCATGCGGCGGGTATGCCTGCACGATTGAGCCAATCAGTAATAAAGTCGGCGTGGGCCACCGATACGCAGAACACCAAGGCCTTCGAGCGAAGTGGGTCAGCCGCAAGACGCCGCCATTCGTTGACGACTAGTTTCGCGCGCACATCGTTACCCGTGACGAGATTGTCGATCGCCTCCCGCTCGCCAGGACGATCCCATGGCACATCAGAGAAGTCGGTGGCATCGTCACACGCGTAGTACTCAAACGGTGCAAGCAGCTGAAGATCGAGCGCGTGCCACAAGCGAAGCTCCACGGCTGGGCTGCCATCGGGCCGCGGATCGAAGTACGTTGTGATCGCTTGTCCGTCGCTACGCTCCGGGGTTGCCGTCAGCCCCAGAAGAAGACGCGGGCGCACTGCAGTCACGAATTCGTGGAAACGATCGGCCGCGAGACGATGGCATTCGTCGACGACAACTGTGTGCCAGTAGTCGGCCCCGAGCGTGGCCAGCAGATTCCGGCTCGTGAGACTGTCGATCGTGGCGAAGAGGTGGTCTGCGCGCTCCGGCTGATTCCCACCCGCAAGCAGTTCGCCAAAATCGGGATCACGCAGCACCTCACGGTACGTGCGCAACGCTTGACGCAAAATTTCCTCGCGGTGCGCTACGAACAAGAGTCGCGGCCGGCCGCCTTCGATTCGGCAGGTATTTCGGTAATCGAAGGCCGCTACAACGGTCTTGCCGGTACCTGTCGCCGCTACGACGAGATTGCGGCATCGTCCGTGCGCCCGCTCTGCCGCGAGTTGTTCCAGCATGTCCTGCTGGTAGGTCTTGGGTTGCAGATCAAAGAAGCTGGGGATAACTGTAGGCGAGTCGCCAGCCTCACGGCCAAGCGCGACAGCGAGCGCATGGCGGTGGTCTGCATTGTCCGGATCGTAGCGCTGGAACTCGTTGTCCTCCCACAACGTTTCGAAGTGCGCGATGGCCCGCGCAAATAGCGCCTCTTGCGAGCGCTGCGTTAGCTTCACCGTCCACTCCAGCCCGCCCGTCAGTGCAGCACCGGACAGATTCGCGCTGCCGACATAGGCCGAACCGAAACCTGTATTGCGCTGAAAAATCCACGCCTTGGCATGCAAGCGAGTGCGCCGCCCGTCGAGCGAGACGCGCACCTCGCAACCTGGCAGGCGCGCAAGCTCATCGAGAGCACGCGCCTCAGTGGCGCCCGTGTAGGTCGTGGTCAGAATGCGGATTCGGGTTGACACCTTGCCGTCCGCCGCTAGCGCTGTGATCTGCTGCAGGACGTCCTGAAGCTTGCGCACACCGGAAACGGTGATGAAGCTAACCAGAATGTCTATCTGATCGGCGGATGCCAGTTCTCGCCGAATTTCCTGCAGCAGGGAGGGAGAACCCTTGCCTGCTGTGAAAAGCCACGGCGCGGCCAAGCCAACTTCCGGTGGTGTTTGAAACTGTTGGTTGCGCTGAATGGCCTTCAGCAACCGCGCTGGCTGGGATATGAGGTCAATGACCTCGGCCGAGGCCACCTTGCTTCCCTCTGACTCAAGTTTCTGTCGCAAGGTCACCAACAGACCATTCACAAGCTCCAGTTGCCGACGCAGTTTTTCATTCGCATCGCCGGACATGTCCTCAAGAATGCCGGCCAGCTGACGAGCCAAGGAATCGACCAGGAATTCGGTGGCATCATCTCCGATCACCTGAACTTCAGCGTGATCCTGAACCAGCTTGGCCGCTATTCCCTCGGTCAAAAGCAGGTCGTACAGTCCATCAGGTAAGGTCATTTTTCCATGTGATGGTGGATTTTCCCGCGCTCAGGCAATGTTGATGTCGTCCAGCGGCAAGGCGACTTCGATGTGTTTCTTTGGTGTCTTGACGTTCATGCTTCTTTCTTGCCCAGCGGCTTGACGTTCTTCGGCCTCACGAAGCCGGGCCAGAGGGCGTTGTCGGTATCGAGGAACAACAATTCCATCTCGCGCAAGCGGTGCAGATCGCGCTGGCGCGTCTTGTCGTTGCGCTTCAGGTAAAGGCTGGCGTACCAAGGCGCCTGTCGAATCTCGTCGAGGGTCAGCGGCCGGCCCCTATCTAGCAACTGGGAAACGATGGTGTATTGCCGCACGTTGATCCGTTTGTCGTCCAGGGCGCGGCGGATGTTGCTCTCGTAGAGCAGCATAGCCACCAGGCGATTGACGCGGTCGTGCAGGCTGTTGATCGTCTGGCGCATGCCTTCGAGATGAAACTCGACGAAGGCCCGGTTGGGTGCCGCCTGCCCCTTCTCCGCTGTCTTGCGGCAGGTGTTGAACAGGGTGAAGTAAGCGTCGATGTTCGTGAGGTAGTGGCGGGCCAGGGCAAACGGCGCATAACGGTGGCCAGCGGCCTGGAGCAGTGTCGCCTCGATGACACGTCCGACCCGGCCGTTGCCGTCCCAGAAGGGATGGATCTGCTCGTAGTAGAGATGCGCCAGCGGCGCCCGGATCAAGGCTGGCACGCCGGCGTCTTCCAGCTCCTTGTGCCAGGCGATCAGTGCTTCCAGCAGGCGCTGGACGTCTCTGCCATATTGGGGCGGTTTGTAGCGGCCCCCATGGGCTTCGTCGCCGACGTAGGTGATGCGGTTCTTCGGATTGTCGCGGATGAGGCCGGGGCGGTTATCCGGGTGGGGAATGTCGTGGGTGATGAGGCGATGCAGGTCGAGGATGAACCCGATGTCCAGCGACCAGCCGGCCTTGGCGGCGGCCTGCTGCGAGAGGTCGTAGGCCGCCTTGATGTTGAGCGCGCGCCTTTGCTCGACCGCCTGCACCTGGCTGGGATCGAGGGCAAGGGCGTTGGCCGTCTCGTCCTCGCTGAGAGTGCCCCCCTCGATGGTATTGGTGCCGAATACGCTGCTGACCACCACTTCCCGCTCCAGACGGTTGGCCACTTGGGAGAGCGGAGAAGCCACAAAGCGATCATGGGCGTCCTCAACGCGCTGGAGCGCCAGTCCGACTTGGGTTGCTTCCAAGCCAAGCTGGAACACAAAGGGGCCAAAACGGTCGGTTTCGACCCGGAGGGAAATCTGAGGGAAATCCTTGGGCAGCATTTTGTCCGTAAAAATGTCCAGTGCCTTGGAGGTGGTTATTGTCTGTTTTTCATTACGTTAAATCAATATTTTGTCAGTGGATGTCTTAATAAATGTCCCTTCGAGGGGGAAATCTGGGTCAGCATACTCGCCCGGATGGCGGAAGGAAACGCCGTCACGATTGTGCCGATTCATGTCGAGCTCAATGTCGCTGCCCTCGAACCCATGCAGGATCTGCTGTGACATGCGGAACCTGACCTGCTCTCGGTTTGCCGGTCGAAGAGCAAAGCAGATCGCTACTTGCAGGCCAACCAACCCCTAACCCCAGCCCTCTCCCCGGAGGGGCGAGGGAGAAAAGAAAAAAGCAGCCGAAGCTGCCTTTTTCTTTTTGCTGCTGCCTACGCTCAGTGCCGCGGCTTGCGCAGTTTCTGGATCGCGGCGAGCTGGGCGATGGCTTCGGCCAATTCGGCCTGGGCCTTGGCGTACTCGAGTTGCGAGGTCTTGTTCTGCAGCGCTTCCTCGGCCTTCTTCTTTGCGTCGAGGGCCTTGGCTTCGTCGAGGTCCTTGCCGCGGATGGCGGTGTCGGCCAGCACGGTGACGAGGTTGGGCTGCACTTCGAGCATGCCGCCGGCGACGAAGACGAGCTCTTCGGAGCCGTCCTGCATTTTCACGCGGACGACGCCAGGCTTGATGCGGGTGAGCAGCGGCGTGTGGCCGGGCATGATGCCCAGCTCGCCGGCTTCGCCCGGGAGAACGACGAACTCCGCCAGCCCCGAGAAGATGGATTCTTCCGCGCTGACGATGTCGACGTGTACTGTCATGGCCATATTGTACATTCCCTCACCCCGGCCCTCTCCCGTTTCCGGGAGAGGGGGGGAAGTCAGTTATTGCAGGGTCTTGGCCTTCTCGAAGGCTTCGTCGATGGTGCCGACCATGTAGAAGGCCTGCTCGGGCAGGGCGTCGCACTCGCCGTTGACGATCATCTTGAAGCCGCGGATGGTTTCCTTGAGCGGCACATACTTGCCGGGGGAACCGGTGAACACTTCGGCGACGAAGAAGGGCTGCGAGAGGAAGCGCTGGATCTTGCGCGCGCGCGAGACGACGAGCTTGTCTTCCGGCGCCAGTTCGTCCATGCCGAGGATGGCGATGATGTCGCGCAGTTCCTTGTAGCGCTGCAAGGTCTGCTGCACGCCGCGCGTCGTGGCGTAGTGCTCCTCGCCGATTACGTTCGGGTCGACCTGGCGGCTGGTGGAGTCGAGCGGATCGACAGCGGGGTAGATGCCCAGCGAGGCGATGTCGCGCGAGAGCACGACGGTGGCGTCGAGGTGGCCGAAGGTGGTGGCGGGCGACGGGTCGGTCAGGTCGTCGGCAGGCACGTACACGGCCTGGATCGAGGTGATCGAGCCGGTCTTGGTGGAGGTGATGCGCTCCTGCAGGCGGCCCATTTCCTCGGCCAGCGTCGGCTGGTAGCCCACGGCGGAGGGCATGCGGCCGAGCAGCGCGGACACTTCGGTGCCGGCCAGGGTGAAGCGGTAGATGTTGTCCACGAAGAACAGCACGTCGCGGCCTTCGTCGCGGAAGTGCTCGGCCATGGTGAGGCCGGTCAGCGCGACGCGCAGGCGGTTGCCGGGCGGCTCGTTCATCTGGCCGTACACCAGCGCGACCTTGTCGAGAACGTTGGAGTCCTTCATCTCGTGGTAGAAGTCGTTGCCCTCGCGAGTGCGCTCGCCGACACCGGCGAACACGGAGTAGCCGGAGTGTTCGATGGCGATGTTGCGGATGAGCTCCATCATGTTGACCGTCTTGCCGACGCCGGCGCCGCCGAACAGGCCGACCTTGCCGCCCTTGGCGAACGGGCAAACCAGGTCGATGACCTTGATGCCGGTTTCGAGCAGTTCCTGGCTGGGGGCCAGCTCGTCGAAGGACGGGGCTTTCTGGTGGATCGAACGGCGGTCTTCGGTGCCGATGGCGCCGGCCTCGTCGATCGGCTTGCCGAGCACGTCCATGATGCGGCCCAGCGTGGCCTTGCCCACCGGCACCGAGATCGGCTTGCCGGTGTTCGCCACCATCATGCCGCGGCGCAGGCCCTCGGAGGAACCCAGCGCAATGGTGCGCACGACGCCGTCGCCCAGTTGCTGCTGGACTTCGAGCGTCAGCTCCGAGCCTTCCATGGCGAGGGCGTCATACACTTTCGGCATCTCGTTGCGCTTGAACTGGACGTCCACCACCGCGCCGATGCACTGAACAATTTCACCTTGACTCATCGTCGTTCCCCAAACAATAAATTCGTTTCGTTAGACTGCCGCCGCACCGGCGACGATCTCGGATATTTCCTTGGTGATCGCGGCCTGGCGGGTCTTGTTGTAGACCAGCTGCAGTTCGTTGATCACGGTGCCGGCGTTGTCGGAGGCCGCCTTCATGGCGACCATGCGCGCGCTCTGCTCGGAGGCCATGTTCTCCGTCACCGACTGGTATACCAGCGCCTCGACGTAGCGCACCAGCAGCTCGTCGATCACGCCGCGGGCGTCCGGTTCGTAGATGTAGTCCCAGCCGTGCTCGGTGCTGCGCAACTGCTCGCCGGAGAGCGGCAGCAACTGCTCCATCACCGGCTCCTGCTTCATGGTGTTGAGGAAGCGGGTGTAGGCGACGTACACGGCGTCCAGCTCGCCGGCGTGGAAGGCGTCGAGCATGACCTTCACCGGGCCGATCATCTTCTCCAGGTGCGGCGTGTCGCCGAGGTGCGTGACGTTGGAGATGACTTTGGCGCCGAGGCGCTGCATGAAACCGAGGCCCTTCGAACCGATGGCGGTGACGCGAATCTCGCCGACGCCCTTGCCTTCCCATTCCTTCATCTGGTTGAGGCAGATGCGCAGCACGTTGGTGTTGAGGCCGCCGCACAGGCCCTTGTCGGTCGTGACGACGACCAGGCCGACGCGCTTCAGCTCACCGGCCTTTTTCAGGAAGGGGTGCTTGTACTCGGAGTTGGCGTGCGACAGGTTGGCGGCCAGCCGACGGATCTTCTCGCCATAGGGACGGGCGGCCTTCATGCGCTCTTGTGCCTTGCGCATCTTCGAGGCCGCGACCATCTCCATGGCCTTGGTGATCTTGCGCGTGTTTTGCACGCTCTTGATCTTGGTGCGTATTTCCTTGCCGCTTGGCATCGTGAGCTCCTAGCGATCCGGCCGATTACGCCCAGGTCTTCTTGAATGCGACGACGGCTGCATCGAGGGCCTTTTCCGCATCGACGTCGAGGTCCTTGCTGCTGTCGATCTTGTCCATGATGTCGGCGTGCTTCTGCCGCATGGTCTGGTGCAGGGCGGCTTCGAATGCCAGCGCGCGCTTCACCTCGATGTCGTCGAAGTAACCCTTGTTGATGGTGAACAGCGTCACCGCCATTTCGGCCACCTGCATCGGCGCGTACTGGGCCTGCTTCATCAGCTCGGTCACCATGCGGCCGCGTTCGAGCTGCTTGCGCGTGGCTTCGTCGAGGTCGGAGGCAAACTGGGCGAAGGCCGCGAGTTCGCGGTACTGGGCGAGGGCCAGACGCACGCCGCCGCCGAGCTTCTTGATGACCTTGGTCTGGGCGGCGCCGCCGACGCGGGACACCGAGATGCCGGCGTTGATGGCGGGACGGATGCCGGCGTTGAAGAGGTCGGTCTCGAGGAAGATCTGGCCGTCGGTGATGGAGATGACGTTGGTCGGCACGAAGGCGGTAACGTCGCCGGCTTGCGTCTCGATGACGGGCAGCGCGGTGAGCGAACCGGTCTTGCCCTTGACAGCGCCGTTGGTGAACTTCTCGACATACTCTTCGCTGACGCGGGCGGCACGCTCGAGCAGGCGCGAGTGCAGATAGAACACGTCGCCGGGATAGGCTTCGCGGCCCGGCGGGCGGCGCAGCAGCAGCGAGATCTGGCGATAGGCCCAGGCCTGCTTGGTCAAGTCGTCATAAATGATCAGGGCGTCCTGGCCGCGGTCGCGGAAGTATTCGCCCATGGTGCAGCCGGAGTACGGCGCGATGTACTGCATCGCGGCGGATTCGGAGGCGGTGGCGACGACGAC
>Ga0172380_10009569_pt1 | contig 10308 bp, 10 predicted proteins | sample Leawe162metaG_FD_119747 | JGI IMG/M metagenome (GOLD analysis project Ga0172380, IMG submission 119747) | Leachate microbial communities from a municipal landfill in Southern Ontario, Canada - Leachate well 162 metaG | ecosystem: Engineered > Solid waste > Landfill > Unclassified | place...
ACGCTTGAGGATTTTGGGGAATATAGGACAGATTACTCTTGGAGAATGATCACTCCACCCACAGTTGCTGAAGTACTAAAGCGTACATTTGGTATACCATATTTGCAGCCATACACTATCGATAAGAAAACATGAGTTACCGCTACCTTGTATCCCGCAGGTCATATTTTGGGATCGTCTCAAGTTCTGATCTCTTCACCTCAACACAATATATTGTTTTCGGGTGATTTAGGTAGGATAGCTGGTACACCCTTTTTGAAAGGACCAGTTTTCCCCAAATGAGTCAATATAGATACCTTAGTATTGGAGTCAACATATGGCGAAAGGCTCCATAAACAGTCTTACACAGATGCTCTCAACCAAATACTAGAGCTTCAAAAGGGTGCTAAGTGAGATTGCCTAGTGATGACCATAGCTTATCAAAAATGACCAGAAAATTTGGTAACTATGTTGAAAGAAGGCACTAGAAATATCAGTTATTTTGGTAGGACGCTTGATGATTTCCGTCACTTATTCTTGAAATATGGAGGCGATGTATTTCGTGAGCTTGGCAGTACAAGGTTGCAGCACTGATATGCGCTACCGTCGCACTTGGGTACCCCTGGGTCTCGTGAGTTGATTTGTGCTCCGTCGGGGATGTGATACGGATGGTCCAACGATGCTGCTAGACAGATGGCTGGAAACAAAGATTCCAGAGTCATTATCACAAACTTCTTGCCCGAACACTGTCCTGGGCATAAGCTGGTCCATGAAAAAAAATTGAGGACTGAATTGGGTGAGATAGTGCCCTTTAAGTGAGAAGTATTCCATGTAGCGGGTACGTCTGGTCACGGTGATCAGCGTGATCTTGTGGAAGCCGCAGTACGTAGCGTTAGGCTGTGAGTGAAAACCATTGTACTCAACCATGGCGGCGAGCAAAGAGAGGTCTTAGATCTTGCTATAAGAGCTAGATTGCAAAAAGAGTGACTGTCGCAACCAAAGATCCTTATACCACAAAACGGTGACCAGATCGACCTGCTCACGGGTAAAATTGGTCACAATCTTCTCCACAAATAACATTGACAATATATTGACTAGTATACATAAATATGTATAAGCTCATACAATTACATTGTATGACATACATAGCATGAACAGAAGACAGTTATTAGGGAATGCAGGGATTATTGGTTTTGGTACCATGCTGATGAGTTTTTTGCCGAAAAGTGCTGTTGCAATGGCACTGAGGGCCTCGGATATTCCAGAAAATAGAGAGAAAGAAGCAGCAAGGACTAGAATCAATCTAGCTTTGTCGAATCCAGACCTTAAGGATAAAATTAGTGTTAGCTATGCCAACTCTTTGTTGGATAGTGTTAATTTTGAAACCTATGTACAGTTTATCGTATCACACCAGGTAGTTGCCAAAAGTATCGAAAGCCTTTATGCAATACCTGCGTGTGTGTCTATGGCTCAAGCTCTCAATGAATCTAATGCATGACTGAGCGAGCTAGCTAAAAATCAAAATAATTACTTTGGTCTGACTTGTAAAGAGGAGCATGAGCATAGTAAGTTTTGATGTAAGTTCAAAAACGACCAGGGTACCAAACAGTATTTTAAAACTTTTGCTTGAAAGGATATTGATATATCTTGGCATTCGTACGCAGATAGGCTGAAGAATAAATCCTGGAAAAAGAAAGGAGGGGGAAAACACATGGTATATGGCAAGTGTTTTACACAGACTTGTTTGCGAGGCCGATGCAAAGCTTTGGACGAAATATATGCACACAGTACGACATATGCTACAAGCTTATTTACTCTGATCGTATTGTTCAATTTGCAAGAATTCTTGGGCGTGACTATGCCACTAACTGATAGGGTAACTGTACAAGATAATAGTGATCAAACAATACAAGATCCTGCTTCTGACGTAGCACAAGAAGAGGAGTGAGGTGATATGCAAACGCAATGAGAAGATCCACAAGGCGATGGAGTAGAAACGGTAGTATATATGCAGCACATCAAATGACCTAATTTGTTTAGGGCAGTGCAAAATGCTTATGCTGAAGATATTGTCACGTACAATATAAGAGCAAAGCTCCAAGGAGATAAAATACTTACTGTAAAGAAAGTGTGTGACTATATTACCAAAAATTTTCCAGCTAGTGCTGGCTATGGCAAAGATGCTACGGGATGGTTGTTGCCTCTAGATTTTACGATACTGTGAATACCTTTGGGATCCTTCTAGATGCTTGTATAGGCTCGCGTATTGATAGTATTGTCGTTTGGATTGAGAGTGGTAGTGCTATTGTAGCCTACCATTTTTCATTGTTTGTTGAAAACGACTTCTTGCGCTTGCACGTTGTTGTGCAATATAGTTGCTAGTTCGTCTGTGTGCGATTCACGAAACTTGATGTGAAAATTACCCGCGCTACTGACGCTGACCAAACCTGAGCCCATATACTGTAATGGCCCTTGTGCGTAGTTACGTTTATTTTCTCTATGTTGATGTTCATCTTGTTCTGAGTGAGTATTTGCGTGGTGAAGGTCTTGGATGTGGTTATGAAAGATCACACCTTTTTGATGTGTTGTATCGCTATCTGCTAGTGTTTGGAAAATATCGTGTGTTGAGAAAGATACGCTGGATGCGGTGGATTGTGCTCCTTTTACCTCTTTTGCCGTAGATGATGTATTGGCATCATCAAACAACATCACGCTTGCTATCTCTTTTTTGGTTCCATTTTTTTGATATGGTTTGATAATCTGACGCACTGTGTCGTTGGTGAGTGTGTATGCTTGTGTATTCATACGATTTCAGATTATAAATAAGTATTATACTAGTAAAAAGTTTATACAAAATGTCAAGTACGCAATATTAAAATGGTCTTGTGTATATTTGATCAAAGCTATCAATTCCTAGTTTGCTTTGATGCAGCCTAAATCCTTCGCCATGTGCTCTGCCTATGCTTCGTCCCAGCTGCATAGACTTGCCTTTGATATAGTGGTCAGCTCGCTGGTTTGTGGCTACTTGACTCTGGAATGCATAAAATGCCTGCAGCTTTGTTTCAAGCTCTTGTTCAGATAGTCAGATAATCAGATCTGGCTCGAAATTGTCCCAGATCATATATTCTAAACTCATCCTGGGTCTATGTGGTGCAAGTTCCTGGATATCGTATTTCGCTAGACCTGCTACAAATATACTACTTTTGATGAGTTGTGCGGTAGCCTCATGATCTGGATGTCTGTCTGTCGTATTGGGGAACATGACGATTTCTGGTTTCCACTTCCTGATATGATAAGCGATAATCTGACGGTGTATATTATTATCTTGCAGCTGTAAATCCTCCAAACCAAGATTCTCTCTGTGGTATACTTGCAGGATTTTAGCTGCTTGCTGAGCTTCTTGCTGCCTTAGCTCTGGTGTGCCTCTGGTAGATAACTGAGATGGTGTCAGATCAATAATCACATTGTGTTTGCCCTGCAGGGCAGTTTTGTACAAGGTGCCTCCGCATCCCATGTCTACGTCGTCAGGATGTGGTCAAAAGGCGAGAATGTGGATGGGCGATTGCATTGCAAGTTATGAGTTATGAGTTAAAAGTTACTTGTAGGGACACGTGGCAACGTGTCCTGTACGGCAATGTATTCAATCATATTATTGTATATGGATTGCTGGGTAAAAAAATCTCTCGGCCGAGGCTAGAGAGATTTGATTATTGTGGAGTCGGATTGTTTATTTCCTTTTACCAAAAATCTCTAGCACATGATGATGCCTTACAACAAACAGAGATGATGGTTGATATATGATACATGATCTGATTATAACAAATATACCAAAAAATGCAAACGATCTATCTAGGTAAATAAAAACTACTCATCTTTATCTTTCTTATACCCGCCCAGATGTTCTAAATTTCCATCTGGGAGATAAAGAATAATAACTCCAATGATGATTGATGCAATATCTGACAAGATGGGATGCTGAGGTCGTAAAAACGTGTCTGCAAGATGCCAAACACCTCTTCGTACCAACACCACTTAGATAACGATAATAACATTGCGGATGAAGTGTTTATCTCGTCTAAGCGAGATGCCAGAGAGTTTTTCTTTCATAGTATTTGTATGATGTATATACGGTCATACAGTAGACCAATAAGTTACAATAACATTTGATTCATATTCCACCTTGGAGCTTTTTCTAAGATTTCGAACACTCAGATGATATGTTTGTCATACAAGGTCTGAATCCCAGGGATTTCCATTTTCGCGATGACTCACAACACTTCATCAAATATTCCAGCAAGCATAGGATATTTTTTTACTAATAAGGCGCCACGACCGACCCTAAGGATAGTGGTTCAAGTCTTTTTATAATCAATACAGTCTACTCGGTGCTTGTTTTGAAAGGTCCATCTATAACCATAACCTATGTCTTTTTTCTCGTGATGTAACGAAGAAATAAGCTGATCTATTTCGTGGACTATAGACTCGAACTGAGGTGAGTAGCTCATGAGGTATGATTATTTCATAGAGTGAAATCCAATTGTATTGCCTTCTGTGTCAATCGCTATGGCGATAAATCCATATTCTCCTATAGACATTTTTTCTTGAGCTACGGTGCCTCATGCAGCTGCTACTCTTGCAATCTCTACACTACAATCGTCACATGTAAAATATGCAATCGTTCCTCAGGTTCCAGGACTGACTTCTTTCGCTTTGACTAAAGCACCTGAACATCACCACCCACCCATGTTTGATGGGAAAGTTAGCATTTGCATCCCGCTATCTATTCCCTCTGGCATTGCCATATTTTCGAGTTTTACTTGAAATACAGTTTCATAAAAGGATTGCGCGCGGTTCATATCGCCAACATAAATTTCTATCCAACCAAAAGGATTATGCATGATAATAATATAAGAAGATAAAAGCTACTTTGAATAACGCTCTTTGAGGTCGTGGATACACTTATTACTCCCTTTCTGTGTGATGTGGTATTTGATCTCACATATCATCTCAAGAACAATTGAATGATGCTTTTTGTATGTTATTTCTCAAGTAAAAAATGTAAGTAGTACTTTACTCCATTTTACTGAGCAGCAGTTTGATACCGAATAAACCAAGCAGGCCTCAAAATATCTTATCTATATATTTGGATACTTTGTAATATCTGGACTGTATAGTATTGCTGGTGAGTAAAGTAGAAACAAGACTAAACCGCACAATTGCATTGATAGTCATTAGTGTTCCTAGGACAAGTAATATCTGTATACTTGTATCGGGTTTGATGACTAGACTAAACAAACTCACGAAAAAGATTGTTGCTTTGGGATTGAGTACTCCAGTCAGGAATCACTGTACCAGACCTTGTTTTGGTTTGAGTGCCTGAGCGGTATTAATATCAGCTGCTTGTGATCATTTGGATTGGAGTAGTTTGTAGGCGAGGTAAAGTAGATACAATCATCCTGCATACTTGATAGCGTTGAGGGCTAGGATGGATTTACTAATGATAAAACCCAATCCTAAGATACTATACAATACGTGGATAGATTCTCCAATGCCAATACCAAGTGCTGTGGCAAGTCCTGCTTTGCGTGAGCCTCCCAAAGAATTTTTGATAATCAGAATAGTAGACGGTCCAGGGCTCATCAGAGCCAATAAGTGGATTCCTAAAATAGGGAGGATAATGGATAACATGAAATAAGCTGAAGAGCTAAAAGGCGAAAAAGCTAAAGGCGAAAGGCGGAAAGCTAAAGGCGAAAGGCGGAAAGCTAAAGGCTAGGTTATGAGTTATAAATTGTGGGTTGCGTATTGTAGGGACGCACTTTCGTGCGTCCGTTATTGCGAATTGGTTCGTCCGAGGCTGTGCGTGGTATTCAAACCCTCCCCGCCCTCCCTTCACAGGGAGGGAGATAACGTTGCTGTAGGGACGCATGGCAATGCGTCCTTGGGCATGTGCGATGATATCAGATTATGTACATATTTCTTGTATAAAATAACTCATTATTTTTGCAGACTCAATATTGCAGTGATAGTTGAACTCGGGATGTCGTTGGACTCCGAGCACTTTGCCATTGCTATGCTGTACTGCTTCCACTATCCCATCTTCACTGACTGCAATGATTTCCAGATCTTCTCCTAGGTCTTTGACAGCTTGATGATGGAAACTATTTACATAAAAAGAAGACGTATTGACAGCATTCATGAGTGAGCTATGTTCTTTGAGTGAAACTTTGTGTGAGAGTTTGTCGTGATCGTCACGAGTAGACTCGTGAATCAATAACTTTGCTGGAGCAAACTGTTTGTTGATATCTTGGTAGAGTGTGCCACCTGTAGCTACATTGATGATTTGCATTCCTCTGCAGGTACCAAATAATGGTATAGAGTTCTTAATACAGTACTGCGCTAGCTTGATTTCATTATCATCTCTGAGCTCGTATCTATGTACTGGCTCGATTACTTGCTCTCCATATTGCAATGGATCGATATCAAATCCACCGTAAATAATAACTCACGAAACTCCTTCCAATAATTGCTCTAGCAGCGCATCGGTATATGGTATGCTGGGAAGGATAAATGGACATCAACCTTCTTGAAATACTGGGTACTGAAAATAATCTCTGACGAGTACGCTAGGTCCGTAGTGTTTGTACTTGTTTTCGTAACTGTCGTAATGACATGAGATGGCGATTTTTTTCATGGCGTAGATCGTTAGGAGTAGATAAATTGTTTATAACACTCGTATATGGTATGCATACTATTGATATCAGTCCGTTCGTCATCTGTGTGAAGATTGCCTCCGTTGCATTTGTGTAGCAATACTTTTGCATTGTTGAACCATCTACCATCAGTTGCGCCGTGTTGGTTAGCGAACGATGCCTCACCTACGATATTTTTACAAATCATAAAGTACTTTTCAATCTCAGTGTCGAGTGGATCGCTATATACGCACTCTCCATATGTTTCATGAGACATAGTTACCCCAAGTGGGTTGAGCATAGTGTCAATATCAGATTTGAGAGTATCAACGGTAAAGTCTTCGGTAAATCTGATATCAATGTGTCCTTTTGCGTAATTGCTGATGACATTTCATGCAGTGCCTCATTGGATGATGTTGAGATTGACGGTGGTTCATCGATGTTCTGGTGTATCGTATGCTGCCTGCCTATTTTCTATGGTGCGTTTGAGTGTGGTATATGCTTCGATAATCTTATCAATCGCGTTGTCTCCGAGCCGTGGCTTTGCAGAGTGGCAGGCTTTGCCATGATACTCTATGTCAAAACTCAGTATTCCTTTACCCTTATTGATGATATGGTTTTCGTCTCCACTATCGGGTATAAGCACCACATCGGCGTTGTATCACTCTTTGACAAGTGCTCCTACGCCATCAAACCCACCGACTTCTTCATCTGTGGTGAGCATAAGTGATATGTTCTTATCTGTATATCAGCTTATCAATATATCTTTCATGAGATGCATAATGATCGCGACCCCGTCTTTCATATCCGTTGCTCCTCTCGCATACATGATCGTTCATTCTACTCTTGGCTCAAATTGACCTTCTTGGGTCGCAGGTACCACATCCAAGTGTCAGGATAATGTGATATCTGCATGCAGTCCAGCAAAGTTGGATATCACGATAGAGGGTTTTTGATTGAACTCATGAAGATGGATGCGTGCATTGGGTAGTCACGCAAAATAATCTTGCACATAATGGATAATCTGATGGAGACTTGGTATATCGTCACTGATAGAGGGTATGCGGATCAGATCTGTGTAGAGCTCCATAAGTTCGGTATTGTACGTCATGTGATAGTGATAGTAAATAAAATAATGATGGTATATTATTTGTGTTCATAGTGTCGATATTCATGCGTTATTCAAATGAATCCATAGCTCTCCATAGCGTTTTTGAGTAGCATCCTATTGTTGTGGATGGTCATCCCTAGCGGTGAGGTATCTGCCTGGTGAAACATCGTTGCCATGGATTTGATATACAGATCTTCTTGCGATCTCAATGACTCGTCGCGCAAAGTTACTGGAGAGCCGCAAGGTTTGACGATCACTACGTCTACGGTGTTGCCAGTGGAGTGTGGGTATTTTTTGCTGACATTGAGTAATTTATCTTTCCGTGTAGGGTGAGTCTTGGTCCGTAGCCCATCCAAGAAATCGTAAAACTCGACTGACCTGTATCCATCTTTGACAAGCAGTCACAGTCATTGATCTTGCAGCTCTCTATGCACGTTGATGAGAACCTGCGCTATATGCTGATTGACATATACGTCGTGACCGATACCAAACAAACAAGAGAGTTCTTCTTTGCTTGTGCCAAAACGATCGCACTGGTGAAAGTAGTAATTTTCACACGGTACTTGGTATGCCGATAGGGGTACAAGATTGAGTGTATTAGTGTTCATTTGTTTTTTTTGATGAATTAAAATTATCACAAAATGGTGTCCGATAATGGATAGATGGCCATATCGACCATGCCGTGAAGTTTTGATCCAGTGGTGAGCATGTGTTCTCCTCATGCTATTTTGATTCCATTTTTTTCGTACACCATGTATAATCTAGATAGTATTTTACCCTTAAACGGTCCTACTTGTTTTGTTTTGGAGTTGTAGACCACATCTTGAAATCAAACGTGATGTTGAAATTGCTGGATGGTGACCGATTGATTTCCATTTTGTAGGTCTTGTTGTACTTTCGCTATGGATGCTTGTAGTTGCCCTTGGCTGAGAGTTGGCAATACGATAACTCACTCTGCATTGTCTTGCGCTGTATATTTCACGATAAGCTGATCTTTGTTGTGGTAAAGCAGTGCTGCGATAGTGCCAAACCTATTTCACGAAAAATCAGTATAGGCTGTTTGATTTGGTTTGCAGCTTATCGTGGGTGCAAAGACTCACGATGCATTGAGTGGATTGCTTGACTCAGATAAGATGCTGTACCGAGATTTGCTAGATAGACTAGAGTAGGTCGGAGTCATTGGTACGCCAGTGGATTTCAGCTTTGCCATCAACTCGAAATAACCTGGTGTCAGATCTCAAGCTTGTATGACCAAACCTATATCTTGATTGCCGTATTTGATCAGATTATTTCCATATATCAATTGTCCTGCATCTTTTTCAAACAGTACTATTGATTTGATTCCTTGTTGGTTGAGTACTTTGTTGAGTTGCTCGTGGTCGTACTGGTTAGTAGGGGATATGCGATTCCTCATGAGGACCAATACCGTTTTTCATCCAGCTTTTTGACGAATGAAATCGAGCATAGAGCTCTTTCCTTTTTGAGCAAGATCGTGAGCGATATAGTGAATATTGCCCCTAGGAAAATCATCAATCTCATAAATAATCGGTTTGCCTTGTTCAGAAATACCCATGTCCACCCTAAAACTTTCTCCATAACCTATAGGCTGAAAGTACTGCTGAAGTGCAAAAGGAGATAATTTGCTTGGATCCATATCATTTTCTACCATCAGTCTTTGCTGTACAGATGGCTTAGTGATTTGAGAGTTTATGAAGCTGATATATTGTTCCAATGATTGTTTGAGTAATGGGATTTGCGTATTTATGGATGTGATATTTCCTTTTGCATACTCAGGATTCATGGTAAATCTATTCCGTGTGAGTTTGGTATCATCTGGCAATCCCGATACAAATGTCTGGTTTCTCAGTTTACCAATAAAATCCAAACCAAGTTTTTCGTGAATCTTTTCCATAGCGAGGTAGTGTGATGGTCCTGATGTGCATGGTTCCTGTAGGGTGCTCTGCAGTTCGTTGTTGAACCTTCCTTTTTTGTATGACTGTAGCTGATTATTGAGCGCATCAAATACATCCTGACGTGTTTCCAAGATAAATTGGATACAACGACTTGCAGATCGTAAGTTTTGAAGTAATCACAAGAGCACATCTTTGGGCAACTGCTCATGAAAATTATTGATAAAAAAGATAGTCTGAAATCATGGTGTACCTGCCAAAAACTTGATAAAATCATACCTTTGCAACTGGGTGTATAGTTGCTCTATCTCAGCTGGAGAAAAATTGTTTTCCAATCATTCTCTGGTAAGTAGACCACCCCTAAATGCTGGTGGATTTTTTTGTTCAAGATTTTTGTTTTGTACGAAATCCAGTTTGAGTAATACTTTTTTGGGTAATCATACGATGCTTTGTTTTTTTTCTTCCAAGCTGCACGAGGCAGTTGTTGTGCTCTGTAAAGTTTGCAGTGTGTTCATGGGTTTTATATAATAAGTATAAATAAAGATATGTGGGTTATTTGTATGATAGTAATACATTGGATTGCTTCGCTTCGCTCGCAATGACGGAGCCGTTGTGGAGA
>Ga0172380_10009570_pt1 | contig 10307 bp, 10 predicted proteins | sample Leawe162metaG_FD_119747 | JGI IMG/M metagenome (GOLD analysis project Ga0172380, IMG submission 119747) | Leachate microbial communities from a municipal landfill in Southern Ontario, Canada - Leachate well 162 metaG | ecosystem: Engineered > Solid waste > Landfill > Unclassified | place...
AGAGGCCCAGGAAGCGGCGCTCTCCCAGGACTGTGCCGGACTCGTCGATGCGCTTGACGCCGACATAGTCCAGATAGCTCGTGCGATGGACGGTCGAGCGCGAGTTCGCCTTGGTCAGCACGAGCGGGAAGCGCTCTCTGGCGCGCGCGGCGGCCACCTCGGACAGGTGCACGAGCTCGCCTGTCTCGCCGCCGGCCGCCGAGTCGCGCAGGACGCCCAGACCGGTGTCATTGCGCGCGCGCAGCGCCTCGCCGCCATCGACTGCGAGCAGGTCGTACTCCTTGAAGCCGATGAACAGGAAGTGCTCGTCAGCCATCCACCGCAGCAGCGCCGCGCTCTCGCATGCCTCCCGCACCGCCTCGTCATCCGCCGACTCCAAGCTGTCGAGCTCATCGGCAAGGCTCAGCGCCGTCTCGCGCATCGCGGGCCAGTCGCGGTAGGCAGCCTGCACATCGCGAACCGTGCGGCGCAGGTGATCTGCAGTGCGCCGGTTGTCCTCGCTGAGGTAGTCGCGCTCGATCTGGATCTGGATCCAAGCCTCTTCCAGCGCGCCCTCCGGACGCGGATCGTCGGTCTCGATGTCGAGGATCTGCGTGAGGCGCCCCTCGGCATCGCGCTGCACGACCAGCTGCGGATGCAGGATGAGGCGGGGATTGCGATCCTCCCGCTGCACGGCTCCGGCCAGGGAGTCGACCAGGAACGGCATGTCGTCCACGACGACGGTCGCCACGGCCAGATCGCTGCCCTCGAGGTCGTGCACCTCGACGTTCACGCGCTGATGGGGCCGCTCCTGCCCTGCGGCGGCAAGCATGTCGAGATGCTGCACGAGCACCGCGGGCGGCAGGCCGCTGACGTCGTCCCAGGAGACATAGCGGAAGACGCGCCTGGCGAGGATCTGCTGCGATATCGGCGCCTGGGGACCCAGGGCGTCAAGCACGGCAGTCACGACATCGGTCACCCGTCTACGCTAACCGGGTCAAGGAAGGGATGTCCCGTGGGTACCCGTCTGCAGTTCGTCCAGGTGTACGCAGCCGACCAGGCGAGGATCCCGTCGATGCTGACCGACGACGAGTACATCACCGAGCGCGCGAAGGCCACCGGGGCGCTCACGGTCACGCATACCCGCACGGTGGCGCCCGATGGCTCAGTCGATCTCGTCATCGTCCGCACGCTTCCCGCAGACATGCCCTCATACGCGCGCTCCTTCGTCGGCGAGACGCTCACCATCACCGAGCATCAGGTCTGGCTGCCCGTCGACGACGCGCAGGGCAGCGCCCGCTTCGACGTGAGATTCAGCGCCCCGCTCACCTTCACGGGCACGGTCGCCATGAGTGTCGAGGGCACGAACACGTCAGTGACGACCACCGGTGAGATCAAGGCGTCGATCCCCTTCGTCGGCGGCAAGATCGAGGCGCTGGCGCTGGAGCAGACCGAGCGCTATCTGCGCAAGGAGCAGGAGTTCGCCGACGGCTGGCTCACCCGCGGCGGCATCATCGCCTGACAGCTGCGCGCCCTGCCCGTGCGGCAGCCGTGAAATGCGCGGTCGCTGCGGTAGAACGGGCTCGTGCAGAACTTCCCCCTGCCATTCAGGTTCGGCCGCTTGGTCTCTGGCCTGCTCGGCATGCTGATCGTCGTCTCGATCGCCGTGGCCGCATGGCTGGCGCTGTCCCCTCGTCCCGCTGATGCGGCGACTGCCGAGCCCGATCCACTGGCGACCTCACTGGGCTCGACCTCGAGCCTGCCCCCGGATCTGCCCTCGGACTCTCCAGCGCCGGCCACGAGCCCGACTCCAGCGCCCTCGCCTTCCGACACCCGGCCACCCAAGCCCGCGACGCGCACGCACAAGGCCAAGCGCGTGCCGGCGTTCCCTGACGACGCCAAGCACGCGGGCATGAAGCGCATCGTGTACGACAAGGCACTCATGACGGTATGGCTGATCGACAAGCATGAGCAGGTCGTGGCCCGCTATCCCGTCGTCGGGCGCTGGGATCGTCCCAAGGCCGGGCTCTACCACGTGTTCTCCAAGTCGCCCAAGGCGTTCAACCCGAACTCCAAGGTCACCTTCAACCATATGGTGCGCTTCACCTACGGCCCCGACACGAAGTCGCCGATCGGCCTGCATGCGATCCCCCGCTACTACGACGGCACCCGGATGCACTCGGTCAAGCAGCTGGGACTGCCGATCGCGCGCGGCGGATGCGTGCGCCTGTCGGAGAAGGCGGCCGCAGCGGTCTACAAGTTCGCCAGGGTCGGCACCGCAGTGGTGGTGCTGCCCTCGCCCTGAGCCTGCAGCCAGGAGCGGAGTGCGCCCAGGGCCGACCTCGACCGCGCCCGGCGAGCGCCCCGCGGTGGGCCGTGCTGCACGAGCTGCTCGGTCGTGAGCTGCGGCAGCTCGAACAGGGGCATGGCACAGCCGTACTCGCGCAGGCTCCGCGCGGCGGCCCTCGTGCTGCCGGGATCTGCGAGCGGGGTGAGGGCGACTGCCAGGGTGCCGGCGCGGGTCGCGTCGAGCAGGGGCAGCCGCTGCAGCAGCCGGGTCAGGCCAAGGGCACTGGCGCGCGCGACGGCCACCGTCGCGTCGGCCTCGGCAAGGACCGCGCGGGCCGCGCCGAACCTCTCGCTGCTCAGCACATCTCGGCCGGGCTCCAGCCCGGCGCCGATGTCGACCACCGTGAAGTCGCAGGCCTCGCGACTGGTCTGGAGCACCCGGCTCAGAGCGGCCGGCCGCAGGTCGGCCCAGCTCTCCGGCTGGCCGACGCCGCCCAAGACCTGCATGCCCCCATCGATCACATGGGCGATCTCGGTCAGCCGCGAGGCGGGCAGCCCTCCGCGCTCGGCGAGCCTGCAGCACACGACCAGGCTGCTGGCGTGCTCGGCGATGCCGAGGAGCTCCATCAGCGATGATGCCGAGGTGTCGGCATCCACCATGCAGATCCGACCACCCGTGCGTGCGAGCAGCTGGGCGATGAGCAGGGCCGTGGTCGTCCGCCCCGGCGCGCCTGCCGGCCCCCAGACCGCGATCACCCGGCCCGGCGGCCTTGGCGCGGATGGCCGACGCGCGGCGGAGGGCTGCGCGACGGAGGGCTGCGCGGCCGCCACATCCCAGGCGCCGGTCGCCCACACGCCGGCGTGCGCCGTCCGCAGCTGGGGCTCGTTCTGACCGTCCAGAGCCGAGCACAGCTCGCCGAGCGTCTGCTCGACCGTGGTGCACAGCACCACGGTCGATACCCCAAGGCGGCTCAGCTGCGCTGCGTCGTCGGTGGTCTGCGCCAGCCCGATGACGCGCCGGCCCTGGCCGCATCGCGCGAGGATCTCGTGACTCAGCCTGGGCAGGCCGGCACTGAGCACGACCGACAGGCCCGGCTCCAGCGAGGCGACGGCGAGCAGGTCTGCCGCATCAAGCGGCCGCCGCCGGATGTCAAGGCCCCGGCCTGCCGCCGCTGCCACCAGGCCGGGCTCGATGGCCAGGTCCGGGGCGGCGAGCAGGCAGGCGCGCTCAGCAGTCACGAGACCGGCTCCTGCGCGCGCAAGGGCACCTCGACGAGCGTGATCTCTCCGCGCGCGGCCGCGATGAGCGCGGCCGCCTGACCGGATGCGAGCCTCAGCACGACGGGGATCTCGCCGCCGACGCCCATGTCATCGCGATCGACCGCATCGACATGGGCCTGCGCCAGCACGAGCACGGGCCTGGCGGGAGAGTCCGGCGCCGTGGCCCAGACGTCGACCACGTCACCGGCCTCCAGGCCCACCGGGGCATGCAGCGAGTCGACGGGAAGGGTGAGGAGCCGTCCGTCGTCCGTGGGCTCAGCGCCGACCGCGCTCGCCGGCAGCAGGGAGCCGGCGGCGACCGGCACGCGCATGCGCCCCTGCGGGGGCGCATCAATGGCGAGGTAGGCGGACGAGGCCTCTGCGAGCTGCACGGTGATCGGCTCCACCTTGGGCTGGTCGCCCACGGCCAGATCGCGGCTGGCCCGCCACACCGTCACCGTCCGATCCCCGCCGGACAGAATGGAGGCGCCGAGGAACATCGAGCCCACGATCAGGCCAAGTCCCAGCCACAGTCGCAGATCGCGCCAGCGCGCGCGCCGGCGCACACTCACCGGTCCGGCTCGATGGCGTGCGCGCATGACGTGAAGGATCGGCCACACGCGAGCGATGCGGCACATCACTCTCCACAGGCCGTCCAGTCATCGACTGCTGCCTGTGGACAACAGCCCGCGGGCGATCCGATCCCGGCACAATGCCCCGGTGCCCAGCCCACCCGCGCGCTTCCTCACCTTGGCCGATGTCGCCGAGCAGCTCAACATCTCGGCCTCGCAGGCCTATGCGCTCGTGCGCAACGGGGAGCTGCCGGCCATCAAGATCGGCGGGCGCGGCCAATGGCGCATCGAGCTCGATCAGCTCGAGCAGTACATCGCGCGCATGTACGAGCAGACCCATGCCTTCGTCAGCTCGCATCCCTTCACACTGACGGAGCTGCCGACCGAGCCCTGAGCACGGCGATCGCGCGCATCGGCAGATCGACTGCGCCCGAGCCTGCGATCTGAATGCGCAGGAAGTCGGCAGCCGCGAAGACGAGCACACCTGAGGTGATCCAGCCGTCCACGCCCGTGACGTGCACCTCACCAGCGCCGCTCTCGCGCAGCTCGCGCGCCCAGGATCCCCAGCTCTGCCGCCGATCCGCCGACGGTGGCGCGTCATCACGCAAAGGATGCGTGAGGCCCTGGACCCGCATGACGCTCGCCATGCTGATCGCTGCGAGCACCGAGTCGGACTCGCGCAGCACGAGCAGCAGCTCGCCGACCTCCTCGACTCGCCCGGTCACCCGGGCCCCGCCCAGGCAGGAGACCGTCACGTCCGTCACGCAGCGCTGCAGGCTCTCGATCAGGAGCAGGCGGGCGTGCTCGGCATCGGCGATCGAGCAGGCGTCGGCGAGGACCTCCTCGGTGATCTCGGCTTGGAGAGCCGCCGCGGCCTGCTCCCAGACGCCAACGACGGGCGCGATTGTTCGGGTTGTGCAAGGAAGCGCCGCGTCGGGTTTGGCCGGCTGCCGTCTGAGGAACCCCATAGCCATGAACACTCGACAGCCGGCCGATGAGCTGGCAAGTCCGTCATCCACATCCCATCGTCCTCATCCACAGCCTCGCGCGCTCGCCGATGCAGCGACCCAGGACGTGCAAACATCAGCAAACGCAAGCCAACGCGAACACCTCACCTCACTCGCGAGCCCCCGACCGCGCCCGATCGGCAAGGAGCCCGCTGTGTCGACGCTGCTGGATCGTCTGCCCGCCCCCTTGCTCGCCTCGCACGAACCGCAGGCCGAGCAGCTCGCCCTCCCGCTGGTCTGGGAGGTCGCACCCGGCACGCCGGCGGTGCCGCCGGTCCCCAGGCATCTGCGCCTGGTCGGCCAGGAGCCACCGGCCACGCATCCCACCAACGGCCCGGCCACTAGTCCGGGCGGTCCCCCGGTGCCGCCGCCGGTCTGGGTGGCGCGCATGGCACGGGCGATCGCCGAGGTCGCCTGTGGCGATCGTCCCGCGCAGCAGCTCACGCGCTGGGTCGAGAAGCGCCAGCTTGCGATGCTCGCCGCCCGTGGGAAGGCCGCGCAGCGTCATCCGAGCGCGATCCATGGTCGCAAGGCGCGCGCCGCGATGCGCTCGCTTCAGCAGGTGCGGGCGATCCGGGTGTGCCCCGTGGCGCCTGGCGTGGCCGAGACCTCAGCCGTGCTCGTCGGCGACGGCCGAGGGCGCGCAGTGGCCATGCGCTTCGAGACGGTCAACGACGCGTGGCAGATCACTGCCATCGCGCTGGGCTGATCAGCCGCGGCGCTTGCGGTTGGCGCGCTCAGCCCGACGGCGGTCCGCGCGACTGGCGTTCGGGTCGACCGCAAGCTCGGCATCGACGTCCACGCTGTCGTGCACGATCTCGCCCGACTCTCCTGGGGCGGAGTACTCCAGGTGCGCCGGGCGCGAGGGAGCCAGCCCCGGAACGATGACCTCGGTCACGGACTCGACGGCGACGAGCTCAGTGCCGTCTGCCGCGATCTCGATGGCAGCGTCATCGGCCTGCTCGATCTCGACCTGGACGTTGAAGAGATAGCCGATCGTCTCCTCCTTGATCCCGTCCATCATCGCGTTGAAGAGGTCGAAGCCCTCACGCTGGTACTCGATCAGCGGATCACGCTGCGCCATGGCGCGCAGGCCGATGCCATCGCGCAGATAGTCCATCTCATAGAGATGCTCGCGCCACTTGCGATCAAGCACCGACAAGATCACCCGACGCTCGAGCTCGCGCGTGACGTCTTCGCCGAGAGTCTCCTCGCGCTCGTCGTAGGCGGCCTGCGCATCATCGACCAGCTCGCGTGCAAGGAAGTCACTCGTCAGGCCACCGCGATCGCCACCGCTTGCCTCGATGAGCTCTTCGACCGTGAGTTGGATCGGGTACAGCGTGCGAAGAGCGGTCCAGAGCTGGTCGAGGTCCCAGTCCTCCGGGTAGCCGTTCGCCGTTGCGCCGCGCACGTAGCCATCGACGGTGTCACTGATGAAGCTGCGCACCTGTTCTTCGATGTCCTCGCCCTCGAGCACGCGTCGCCGCTCGGCGTAGACGACCAGACGCTGGCGGTTGAGCACATCGTCGTACTTCAGGACATCCTTGCGAATCTCGAAGTTGCGCGCCTCGACCTGTCCTTGGGCAGAGCGAATCGCGTTGGAGACCATGCTGGCCTCGATCGGCACATCGTCGGGCACATTGAACCTGCGCAGGAAGGAGTCGACCATGTCGGCCTTGAACAGGCGCATGAGGTCGTCTTCGAGCGAGAGGTAGAACTGCGAGGCACCCGGATCGCCCTGACGTCCCGAACGGCCGCGCAGCTGGTTGTCGATGCGCCGCGACTCGTGCCGCTCGGTGCCGAGCACATAGAGCCCGCCGGCCTCGATGACCTGGTCGTGCTCGGTGGCCACGGCCGCGCGCGCCTGCTCCAGCGCCCCGCCCCAGGCAGCCTCATAGGCCTCCGGATCCTCCGCGATGGAGATGCCCCGTTGCGCGAGCGCAGCCGCAGCCATGAACTCGGGGTTGCCGCCGAGCATGATGTCGGTGCCGCGACCGGCCATGTTGGTGGAAACCGTCACCGCGCCCTTGCGACCGGCCTGCGCCACGATGTGCGCCTCGCGATCGTGGTACTTGGCGTTCAGCACCTCGTGCGGCACGCCGTTCTGCTTGAGCAGCTTGCTCAGGTGCTCGGACTTCTCGACCGACGTGGTGCCCACGAGCACGGGCTGGCCGGCGGCATGCCGGCCGACGATGTCCTCCACGACCGCGTTGAGCTTGGCCTCGTTCGTGCGGTAGATGACATCGGCGTGATCGATGCGGATCATGTCGCGATTGGTCGGGATCGGCACCACCCCGAGGTTGTAGATCTGCGAGAACTCATTGGCCTCGGTCATAGCCGTGCCGGTCATGCCCGAAAGGCGTCCGTACAGTCGGAAGAAGTTCTGCAACGTGACGGTGGCCAGGGTCTGGTTCTCGGCCTTGACCTCAACGCCCTCCTTGGCTTCCAGGGACTGGTGAAGGCCCTCGTTGTAGCGCCGACCGGCAAGGATGCGGCCGGTGTGCTCGTCGACGATGAGGATCTCGCCGTCCATGATCACGTAGTCGCGATCGCGCTTGAACAGCTCCTTGGCCCGGATGGCGTTGTTCAGGAAGCCGACGAGCGGGGTGTTGACCGTGTCGTAGAGGTTGTCGATGCCGATCTGGTCCTCGACCTTGTCGATCGCGGACTCCAGCACGCCGACGGTGCGCTTCTTCTCGTCGACCTCGTAGTCCTCGTCGATCGTGAGCAGACGCGCGATGCGGGCGAACTCGGCGTACCAGGTGGTCGCCTGGTCGGCCGGGCCGCTGATGATGAGCGGGGTGCGTGCCTCGTCGATGAGGATCGAGTCGACCTCGTCGACGACCGCGAAGTGATGCCCGCGCTGCACGAGCTCCTCTGCGCTCCATGCCATGTTGTCGCGCAGGTAGTCGAAGCCGAACTCGTTGTTCGTGCCGTAGGTGATGTCCGCGGCATAGGCGATGCGGCGCTCGGCCGGGGTCATGTGCGAGAGGATCACGCCGACCTCGAGCCCGAGGAACCGGTGCACCCGGCCCATGTTCTCCGAGTCGCGCTCGGCCAAGTAGTCGTTGACGGTGACGACGTGCACGCCGTTGCCGGCGAGGGCATTGAGGTAGGCGGGCAGGGTGGAGACCAGGGTCTTGCCCTCACCGGTCTTCATCTCGGCGATATTGCCCATGTGCAGGGCCGCACCGCCCATGATCTGCACGTCGAAGTGCCGCTGCCCCAGGGTGCGCTTGGCCGCCTCGCGCACCGTGGCGAAGGCCTCCGGCAGCAGGTCATCGAGAGTCTCCCCCTCGGCCAGGCGCTCCCGGTACTCGTCGGTCAGGGCACGCAGCTCGGCATCGCTCATCGAGACATAGGTCTCCTCGATGGCGTTCACGGCTTCGGCGATGGCATGCAGCTTGCGAAGGATCTTGCCCTCGCCGGCACGCAGGATCTTGTCGAGCACTCGCACTGTGAAGCGACCTTTCCATCGTGAAACATTCCGCCAGGCTGGTCCTCCATCGTAGGGGACCTGCCCAAACCGCCCCTGGTCCCTGCAAGACTGCCCGCCGTGTCAGTTGCGACCCGGCCCATGGCACCGAAGATCCCGCCGACCCTCACCGACGGCGTGGTGCTGCTGCGGCTGCCCGAGCCGGCCGACATCCCCACGATCGCGACCGGCTGCCAGGACCCCGAGGTGGCCCGCTGGACCAACCTGCCCAGCCCGTACACCGAGTACGACGCGCGCGCCTGGGTGGACAAGGTCACCAATCCGGTGCACTGGTGGGACCAGCCGACCTGGGTGATCGCCAACACCGACAACCGCTGGTCGGGCTCGGTGCACCTTCAGCCCGATCGCCATGGGGCCGCCACGGTCCGCTTCCTCGTGGCGCCGTGGCTGCGCGGTCGCGGCATCGCCACGCGCGCGGTCCGGCTCGCCTGCCGCTGGGGCTTCAGCTCGCTCAATCTCCATGTCGTCACCTGGAGGGCGCTGATCGGCAACGAGGCCGCACGGGCCGTGGCCCAGTCAGCCGGCTTCGCCGTGCACGAGCAGCCGATGCGGCGCGGCCTGGTGCATCGCGGCGAGCTCATGGACTGCTGGTTCGCCGACCTGGTCGCCGATGACCTCATCGAGACCGGCGGGGGCCAGGTCTGGACCGGCCCGCAACTCACCCGCCGCGAGCGCGAGGTGCTCCATGCCATGGCCTCGGGCCAGTCCAACCGCGACATCGCCGCCTCCCTTGGCATCAGCGAGAACACAGTGAAGAACCATGTCCGCAGCATCCTTGAGAAGCTCCCGGCGCGCTCGCGCATGGAAGCCGTGGTCAAGGGGGTCCAGGAGGGCATCACCCGGCTCACCTAGCCCCGGCTCACCTCACCGCCAGGCTGCGGCTGGCGACGGCGGCGATCGCATGGACCCTGATGCCCGCGGCGCGCAGGGCCCGCACGGCCTCATCTGCGGTCGCTCCGGTCGTGATCACGTCATCGACGACGACTGCCGCCGCGCGCGACCGGGCAGGACGGCCCTGCGCCACCAGCGCGGCTCCCATCGACCTGCGCGACCGTGCCGAGCTGCCGGTGTGCCGGGAGACCTCAGCGCCCCAGACCAAGGTTCGCTCCAGACGGCAGTCATGCCCGCGCCCACGGAGCTGGCGCACAGCGCTCGCGGCGATCTCGAGCAATGGGTCACGCCCCCGCGCGCGCAGGGATGCCCGGTGCGGCGGGATCGGGACGAGCGCCCAGGCGTGCGGCGGGTCCTGCACGGCTGCCTGCGCGGCATCGGCCAGGAGACGCCCGAGCACCGGCGTGAGTGCGCGCAGGCCATGCTCCTTGTGCTCCAGGATGAGCCGGCGAGTCAGGCCCTCGTATTCGGCCGCGCTCCAGGCCGGTGCCAGGAGGGTGCGCTCACGGGGCGGCTGGTCGAGTCGGACGGCGCATGTCTCGCACACGACTCCTGCGTCCCGTCCGCAGCCCAGGCAGGTGCGATCAAGGGTGATGTCCCCGATGTCGCGCGCGAGTCGGCGCAGCCCCCGGAGCGTGCTCGCGATCAGAGGCATGCCCGAGCATCGCCTCTCGACGGGCCCCCGGGATCGGGTCCCGGCAGCCATGTGGACGCGGTCTGCGTCAGCTGGGGTACGAGGGCGACCAGCCGGGTGCGCGAGCCGTCCACGTGCCGGCATCCAGCTGGTAGATCACGCGGTTGCCGGCTGCGATG
>Ga0172380_10009571_pt1 | contig 10307 bp, 9 predicted proteins | sample Leawe162metaG_FD_119747 | JGI IMG/M metagenome (GOLD analysis project Ga0172380, IMG submission 119747) | Leachate microbial communities from a municipal landfill in Southern Ontario, Canada - Leachate well 162 metaG | ecosystem: Engineered > Solid waste > Landfill > Unclassified | place...
GGTGTCGGGCGCTTCGACGGCGATGATTTCCGAGATCTGCGCCACGTCGAGCAGCGCCGCCACGCGCGGCAGGATGTTCTTGCCGTTGGAAGTGGCGGCGGCGAGGATGTGGCTATAGCCTCCTGCCTTGGCCAGGGTGACGATCAGGGCCGCCGTGTTCTCGGCGGTCTGGTCGGCGTAGAGCTGGCTGTCTGCGACGCAGACCTTGGCGACTCCGGCGGCCTTGGCCGCAGCGGCCGCAGCGGCAGCGCAGTTCTGCCCGGCGACCAGGACATGGATATCGCCGCCGATCTTGGTCGCGGCGGCTAGGGTGTTGAGCGTCGCGGCCTTCAGCGACGCGTTGTCGTGTTCTGCGATTACGAGTATGGCCATCAGATCACCTTCGCTTCGTTCTTGAGTTTGGCTACCAGTTCCTGCACGTCGGCGACCTTGACGCCCGCGCTGCGCTTCGGAGGATCGATCACTTTCAGCGTTGCCAGGCGCGGTGCCACGTCGACGCCGAGGTCGGCTGGCTTCACGGTATCCAGCTGCTTCTTCTTCGCCTTCATGATGTTGGGCAGGGTCGCGTAGCGCGGCTCGTTCAAGCGCAGGTCGGTGGTCACCACCACCGGCAGCTTCAATTCCAGGGTCTCGCAGCCGCCATCGACTTCCCGCGTCACCTTGAGCTTGTCGCCCTCTTTCACCACCTTCGAAGCGAAGGTCCCTTGGGCCCAGCCCATCAGCGCGGCGAACATCTGGCCGGTCTGGTTGGCGTCGTCATCGATCGCCTGCTTGCCGAAGATCACCAGTTGCGGCTGCTCCTTGTCGGCCACCGCCTTGACCAGCTTGGCCACCGCCAGCGGCTGCAGTTCGACGTCGGTCTCGACCAGCACCGAGCGGTCGGCACCCAGGGCCATGGCCGTGCGCAGGGTTTCCTGACAGGCGGCAACGCCGCAGCATACGGCGATCACCTCGGTGGCGACCCCGGCTTCCTTGAGCCGTACCGCCTCCTCGATGGCGATTTCGTCGAAGGGATTCATCGACATTTTGACGTTGGCCAGATCGACACCGCTGCCGTCGGACTTGACGCGCACCTTGATGTTGTAATCGACCACACGTTTGACCGGGACCAGAATCTTCAAGGCCATACTCCTAAACGAAAAAGCAGGATTATCGCCGATTCCCTGGCGCTCCGCCAGTGCGGTGCAGCAACAAGACCGATTGTCGAGAATATCGCTCGAGTAATCAGGTTTTTTGTCCGAGCATGCGCCTGTAGAGGGCGGCGATTTCGCCGACGATGCCGCGGCGGAAGAGCAGGACGCAGATCACGAAGATCGATCCCATGATGACCGTGACCAGGGAGCCGACCTTGTCCGCCAATTCGTTCTGCAGCACCACGATCACGGCCGAACCGACCAGCGGGCCGAACACGGTGCCCATGCCGCCCAGGATGGTCATCAGCACGACTTCGCCCGAGCCATGCCAGTGTGCGTCGGTGAGCGTGGCGAACTTGAACACCAGCATCTTGGTGGCGCCGGCCAGCCCCGCCAGGGTGGCCGAAAGCACGAAGGCGAGCAGCTTGTATTTCGCCACGTCATAGCCTAATGAAATGGCCCGCGGCTCGTTCTCGCGTATGCCCTTCAGGATCTGGCCGAAGGGAGAATTGATGGTGCGGTAGATCAACCAGAAGGCGAAGACGAAAATGCCCAGGACGAAATAGTAGAGATTCAAATCGTTGGAGAGATCGACGAGGCCCAGCAGTTTCCCCCGCGGCACGCCTTGAAGGCCGTCTTCGCCGCCGGTGAAGGGTGCCTGCAGGAAGATGAAGTACACCATCTGTGCCAGCGCCAGGGTGACCATGGCGAAATAGATGCCGGTGCGGCGGATCGCCAGACTGCCGACCGCCCAGCCCAACAGCGCCGCGGCGGCCGTGCCGGCCAGGAGGCCCAGTTCGGTGGGCAGGCCCCACTGCTTGATCGCGTGGCCGGCGACATAGGCGGCCGTGCCGAAGAACGCCGCGTGGCCGAAGGACAGTAGCCCGGTATAGCCGAGCAGCAGGTTGAAGGCACAGGCAAACAGGGCGAGGCAGAGCACCTTCATCACCAGCACGGGGTAGACGAAGAAGGGCAAGACCAGCCCCAATGCAAGCAGCAGGAGATAGGGAAGCAGTTGCCGCTTCATTTCTCTTTTCCGAACAATCCGGCAGGGCGCAGCATCAGGACAATCGCCATGATGATGAAGACCACTGTCGCCGACGCTTCAGGATAGAAGACCTTGGTCAATCCCTCGATCACGCCGAGACCGAGGCCGGTGAGGATGGAGCCGAGGATGGAACCCATGCCGCCGATCACCACCACGGCGAAAACGACGATGATCAGGTTGGAGCCCATCAAGGGGCTGACCTGCATCGCCGGTGCCGCCAGCACGCCGGCAAAGCCGGCCAGTGCCGCGCCGAAGCCGTAGGTCAGCATCACCATCAGCGGCACGTTGATGCCGAAGGCCTGGGTCAGCTTGGGATTCTCGGTGGCGGCGCGCAGATAGGCGCCAAGACGCGTCTTTTCGATCACGAACCAGGTGCAGAAGCATACCGCCAGTGAGGCGCAGATCACCCAGGCACGGTACTTGGGCAGAAACATGAAGCCCAGGTTGAAGGCGCCGGAGATCTCCTCGGGGATGGAGTAGGGCTGGCCGGAAACGCCGTAGGCGTTGGTGAATAAGCCCTCGACGACCAGCGCCAGGCCGAAGGTCAGCAGCAGCCCGTAAAGATGATCGAGCTTGTAGAGCCATTGCAGCATGATGCGTTCGATCGCGACGCCGAACAGGCCGACCACCAGGGGCGCCAGCAACAGCGATTGCCAGTAGCCCAGACCCAGGTAATTGAGGCCCATCCAGGCCAGGAGGGCGCCCATCATGTAGAGGGCGCCGTGCGCGAAGTTGATGATGTTCAGCATGCCGAAGATCACCGCCAGGCCGAGACTGAGCATGGCGTAGAAGGAACCGTTGACCAGGCCCAGCATCAACTGGCCGAGAAAGGCCTGGATGGGTATGCCGAAGATTTCGCTCATCGCCGAGCGCTAGCCCTATTTCTTGGTCACCAGCGGGCAACGCGACAGCGCCAGCGACTGGTAGGCTTCGTTGCCAGGAATCACCGCCTTGATGTGGTAGTAATCCCACGGCTCCTTCGACTCGGCCGGCTTCTTCACTTCGACCAGGTACATGTCGTGTACCATGCGGCCGTCCTCGCGAATCTTGCCGCCCTTGGCGACCGCCAGTGCGACCCCTGAGTTGAGCGTATCGGTGACCGTGTCTACGCCCTGGGTGTCGAACCACTCGCGCACCTTGTTGGAACCGACGTCGGCCTTGTTCTGATGGTCGGCATAGACCAGTTCGATCTTGAATTTCGGCTTGTTCTGCGCCAGGTAGCCATCGACCGCCATCTGCGCCGCGGTCACCGAGCCCTGCCCGCCCAGGTCCGAATAGACGCCGGACATGTCGGTGAGAACGCCGATCTTCACCATGTCGCCGGAGATCTTCATGGCTGGCGGTTTTGCCTGCGCCAATACGGCGGCAGCCGCAGGCAAGAGCAGCGAGGCGATGGCGATGCCGAGCAGTTGACGTTTCATGGCCCATTCTCCCCTTCATGCGGCAAGAAGCCGCCGCCAGCGATCATACTCCGAGGTATTTTTGTAGCAGTTCCTTCTTTGCTGCCATTTCGCCCTGGGCGATTTCCTCCGCGATCTGGCCATGTTCGACAATGTACATGCGGTCGGCGAGCGGCGCTGCAAAGCGGAAATTCTGCTCGACCAGGACGATGGTGAAGCCTTTCTCCTTCAGTTGGCGAATGACCTGCCCGAGCTTCTGCACGATCACCGGCGCCAAGCCCTCGGAGACCTCGTCGAGCAGCAGCAGGTGGGCGCCTGTCCGCAAGATGCGCGCCATCGCCAGCATCTGCTGCTCGCCGCCGGACAGGCGCGTTCCCTGGCTGTAGCGACGCTCATGGAGGTTGGGAAACATCGCATAGATCTCGTCCAGGCTCATGCCGCCGCTGCCGACCTGGGGCGGCAGGAGCAGGTTCTCTTCGCACGACAGGCTGGCGTAGATGCCGCGCTCTTCCGGGCAGTAGCCGACGCCGAGTTGCGCGACGCGATGTGGCGCCATGCGGATGACTTCGCGTCCATTGACCATGATGGAGCCGGTACGGCGCCCGGTGAGGCCGAGTATGGCCCGCAGCGTCGTGGTCCGGCCGGCGCCGTTTCTTCCCAGAAGCGACACGCATTCCCCCTGCTTCACCACCATATCCATGCCATGCAGGATGTGCGATTCGCCGTAGAAGGCGTGCAGATCGGTGATGCGCAGATATTCAGTCGACGAGCTCACGGCCCACCCCCCGGCCCCCGCCCGACGGGCAGGGGTGACGGTGGTTCGCCGCGACGCGGCTCCGTGTCGTACGCTGCGCCGGCTCGGGGCGGCCCTTCGCTCGGCACTGCTTCTGCCGACAGAGATGGGTCGGCAGCGCCTTCAGTGCCCATATAGGCTTCGATCACCTGAGGATTCTTCGCCACGTCGGCGTAGGGGCCTTCGGCCAGCACCGCACCACGGGCCAGAACGGTGATGGTGTCGGAGATGCCGGCCACCACCTTCATGTTGTGTTCGACCATGAGGATGGTGCGGTTGGCGGCGACCTTCTTGATCAAGGCCATCACCCGGGCCACATCCTCGTGACCCATGCCCTGGGTCGGCTCGTCGAGCAGCATCAGCTCGGGATCGAGGGCCAGGGTCGTGGCGATCTCCAGGGCACGCTTGCGGCCGTAGGGTAATTCGACCGCCACCATCCGCTGATAATCGCCGAGCCCGACTTCCGCCAGCAATTCGTCGACACGGGCATCGAGTCGCCCCAGCGTCCTATCCGAACGCCAGAAATGAAAGCTGTTGCCGAGCTTTCTTTGCAGGGCGATGCGCACGTTCTCCAGCACCGTCAGGTGGGGAAACACGGCCGAGATCTGAAACGAGCGGACGATGCCGCGACGGGCGATCTGTGCCGGTGCCTCGCCGGTGATATCGACGCCGCAGTAACGTATCGTCCCCTTGGTCGGTTCAATGAACTTGGTCAGCAAGTTGAAGCAGGTGGTCTTGCCTGCGCCGTTGGGACCGATCAGCGCATGGATCTGGCCACGCCTCACCTTCAAGCTGACGTCATTGACGGCGACAAAGCCCTTGAACTCCTTGACCAGCCCTTGCGTCTCGAGAATGTAATCGTCGCTCATTCCGTCCCTTGGACCTTATTCTTCTTCCTGGCATCCCTGCGCAACTCTGGATGGCCTGGCCGCGACGTTGATTATCGGGGACGTCGCCCTTTTGAGCAAATAGCCTAACAGCCCTTCCATTGCGGCGGACGTTTGCCCATGAAGGCGTCGATGCCCTCGGCGACATCCTCCGCCATCATGTTGGTGGCCATCACCTCCGCCGCGAACTGGTAGGCGCCCGCCACGCCCATCTCCAGTTGCCGATAGAACATCTGCTTGCCTGTCGACACGGCGACCGACGACTTGGCGAGCACGGCAGCGCAGAGCTTGCCCAGCTCGCTGTCGAGATCGGCCGCTGCCACCACGCGATTGATCAGGCCGCGGCGCTGGGCCTCGCGGGCATCGATGAAGTCTCCGGTGAGGAGCATTTCCATGGCCTGCTTGCGGCCGACGTTGCGCGACAGAGCGACCGCTGGCGTCGAACAGAAGAGGCCGACGTTGATGCCGGAGACCGCGAAGCGCGCCTCCTCTGCGGCTACCGCCAGGTCGCACTGCGCCACCAACTGGCAACCGGCGGCGGTGGCGATGCCATGCACCCTGGCAATCACCGGCTGCGGCATTTCGCCTATCGTGGTCATGACTTTGCCGCACTGGCGGAACAGCGCCTGCATGGTGGCCTTGTCGTGATGGGCGCGCATCTCCTTGAGGTCGTGACCGGAGCAGAATGCGCGGCCGGCGCCGGCGATGACGACCACACGCACCGAGGCGTCCTTGGCAACGGCGTCGAGTTCGGCCTGCAATTCGCCGAGCAGCGCTTGGGACAGGGAATTGAACTGGTTCGGCCGGTTCAGGGTCAGGGTGGTCACACCACCCACGTCCTGACGCAGCAGGATAGGCTCGCTTGTCGATTGGATCACGGCGCTCATCGTTGGCTCCTTGGTGGCGGATCTATTCACTACGCTGGCTACTCTATCGCCGCGGCCGACTTGGCCCTCTGCCGCAGCGCGAACTTCTGTATCTTGCCGGTCGAGGTCTTCGGCAGGGGCTCGAAGACGAATTGCCTGGGCACCTTGAAGTGGGCCATCTTCGCGCGGCAGAATTCGCGCAGTTCATCGGCGCTGACCTCGGCGCCCTCCTTCAACTCGATAAAGGCACAGGGCACCTCGCCCCACTTCGGGTCGGGCTGCGCCACCACGGCGACCGCCATGACCGCGGGGTGGCCGTAGAGCGTGTCCTCGACCTCGACCGAGGAGATGTTCTCGCCGCCGGAAATGATGACATCCTTGGAACGATCCTTGATCTTGATGTAACCGTCCGCCTGCAATACGGCGAGGTCGCCCGTGTGGTACCAGCCGCCGGCAAAGGCCTCTTCGCTGGCTGCGGGGTTCTTGAGGTAACCCTTCATCACCAGATTGCCGCGGAACATGATCTCGCCCATGGTCTCGCCGTCGCGGGGGACCTCGGTCATGGTCTGCGGATCCATCACCGTGACACCCTCCTGCATGTGGTAGCGCACTCCCTGGCGGCCGTTCCGCTCGGCGCGCTGGTCGATGGGAAGCTCTCCCCACTCGTCCTGCTTGGCGCATACCGCCGCTGGCCCGTAGGTTTCCGTCAAGCCATAGACGTGGGTGATGTCGAAGCCTATCTTCTCCATGCCGGCGATCACCGCTGCCGGCGGCGGCGCCGCGGCGACCAGCGCCGAAACCTTGTGCTCTATGCCGGCGCGCCACTCTGCCGGCGCATTGACCAGCAGGGAATGGACGATGGGGGCGCCGCAGTAATGGGTCACCCGGTGCGCGCGGATGGCGTCGAGGATCAGCTTGGGATCGACGCGGCGCAGACAAACGTTGGTCCCGGAGTTGGCCGCCATGGTCCAGGGAAAGCACCAGCCGTTGCAGTGGAACATCGGCAGCGTCCAAAGATACACCGAGGCTGGCGGCAGGCCCCAGGAGACGATATTGGATACGGCGTTGAGGTAGGCGCCGCGGTGGTGATAGACGACGCCCTTGGGATTGCCGGTGGTGCCCGAGGTGTAATTGAGCGAGATGGCGTCCCATTCGTCGCCGGGGTACTGCCAAGCGAAATTCGGATCGCCTGCCGCGAGCAGGGCCTCGTACTCGACGCTGCCCAGTCGCTCCCCCGTGCCGCCGTACTCGGGATCATCGACATCGATGACCAGCGGCGGCCTGCCGCCATCGGCGGCGAGCAGGGCCAGCGCCTTTGCCATCATGGAGGAGAACTCGCGGTCGACGATGAGCAGGCTCGCCTCGCCGTGCTTCAACATGAAGGCGATGGATTCCGGGTCGAGGCGCGTATTGAGCGTGTTCAGCACGGCGCCGGTCATCGGCACGCCGAAGTGGCATTCGAGCATTTCCGGCGTATTGCTGAGCATCACCGCGACGGTGACTCCCTCCCGCGCGCCTCGCTGCGCCAGCGCCGAGGCCAGACGGCGACTGCGTTCATAGCTTTCCTTCCAGGTGTAGCGGCGCGCACCGTGGATGACGGAACAGCGGTCCGGGTACACGTAGGCTGAGCGCTCGATGAAGGTGAGCGGCGAGAGGGGCGTGTAGTTCGCCGCATTCTTGCCCAGACCGCTGGCGTAGGGATGGCTCATGGGGATGGGGGCAAAGTCTTCATGCTTGCAGTTTAGCTCCGAATCCTTTCAATTCCCTTTCGCCGCCGACGCGCGAGGCTGGGCCCCAGATCGCTTAGGCTGAATTCCATGCCCAGATTGGCCCATTGCCGCGCTTCTTCGGCCAGCGCCGCGGCGGTGAGCGGCGAGCCTGCCAGCCAGAGGGGGTCGACCGCCAACTGAAAGCCCTGAGGATTGCCCGTCACCCGCATTTCGGGCATAGGCGCATCGTCGCGGGCGCGATGCAGGAGGGCCGCCAGGCGCAGGCAGAAGATCAACACCCAGTCGCGCGCATCGCGCAGCAGCGGCTGCACCCGCTCCAGCTTGCCGCGGTGCACGAGGACGATGCGCGACAAGCGCTCCTGGTCCATCTTCGAAAAGCCGGGCATGTCGGCGTTGGCCAGGATGTAGGCGCTGTGCTTGTGGTAGCTGGAGTGCGCCACGGAAATGCCGATCTCGTGCAGGCGTGCCGCCCAGCCCAGGAACTGCGCCTCGGGCGACTGCTCGACCCCGGGCCAGAGTTGGCGCAGCAGTTCGAATGCGCGGCTGGCGACGCGCGCTGCCTGGAGCTGGTCCACTTCGTAGCGGCGCATGAACTGCCCGACGGTCGCTTCGCGTTGGTCATGGTGATGGTAGCGGCCGAGCAGGTCGTAGACCACCCCTAAGCGCAAAGCGCCGTCGGAAAAGGACATGCGCTGCAGTTCGAACTCCTTGAATACCGCCAACATGATGGCCACGCCCCCCGGCAAGACCAGCATGCGATCCGGACGCAGGCCGATCAGATCCAGCGTCGCCACGTCGCCGGCGCGCAGCAGCAGGGTGCGCAACTGTTCCAGACCTTCGGCGGTAATCCCCGACTCGCCGGCGCGATTGAGGCCGTTCTGCTCGAGCAAATCGACGATGGCCTTGGCCGTTCCGGACGAGCCGACCGCCTCTTCCCAACCTGCATTGCGGTAGGCGACGACGATGGCCTGCAGTTCTTTGCGCGCTGCCAGCTCTGCTTCCCTCATCCCCACCTTATCGATATGGCCGTGTGGAAAGAACTTCAAGCTGTGGCTGACGCAGCCCATGTAGAGGGATTCGAGTTCGAGCGGCTTGAACTTGCGGCCGATGATGAACTCGGTGGAGCCGCCGCCGATATCCACGACCAGGTGCTGGGTCCGGGGGTTCGGCAGGGTATGGGCCACACCGAGGTAGATCAGGCGGGCTTCCTCGCGCCCGGCGATCACCTCGATGGGGAAACCCAGGGCCGCCTCTGCCTGGGCGAGAAACTGGGGAGCATTCTTTGCGACGCGCAGGGTGTTGGTGGCCACCGCGCGCACCGCGCCCGCGGCGAAACCGCGCAGACGTTCGCCGAAGCGGCGCAGGGCCTCAAGGGCGCGTTCCTGCGAAACGGCATCGAGCGTCCGGTCCGGCTTGAGACCGGCCGCCAGGCGTACCACCTCTTTCAGGGAATCCAGAGGATAGACCTGGTCGCCGACGACGCGCCCCACCTGCAGCCGGAAGCTGTTCGATCCGAGATCGACGGCTGCAACCAGTTCGTAGCCCGAGTCCGTTCCTTTTCGCACCGCGGCATTGTACCGCTCAGCCGCCATCGGCAAGCGGCTGCAGTGTTGCGCAACAAACCTTGAGCTGTCGAAGACGTGTCGCGCCTAAAGCTCTCGGCCAGCAGGACCGCAGCCCGCGCCCTCTAACGATGGTCTTCAGATGATCTGGAACTCGCCGCTGCTTGACTAGCCGCGCCGGCGGGTATCTGCAGCCGGGCCGCTTCATCGCCGCCTTGAAGCAGCGGCAGACAGAACTCGAAGACGCTGCCCCGCCCCAGATGCGAGCGAACGACGACCTGGGTTTGCAACAAGTCGGACAAACGTTTGACGATCGAAAGGCCGAGGCCCAGCCCCTTTTGACAATCGCGCTCCAGATTTCCGACCTGGAAGTACTCTTCGAAGATGGTCCCCATATGTTCCGGCGCTATTCCGATGCCCGTGTCCCAGACTTGTATTCGCGCCTTGTTGCCGTGGCGGCGAATTCCCACCAATATGCCGCCGCGAGCTGTATAGCGGATGGCGTTGCCGATGAGATTGCTGAGCAGACTGCGGAGCAGGCTCGCATCGGTGCATAGCGTCAGGTCCTGGGCGGAGAAATGTAGCTTGAAACGCAGCTTCTTCGCCAACGCCGCCGGGGAGAACACGGTATCGATCCAGCGGAACAAATCCTCGGCCAATAGGCCTTCGAGGTTGGGCGTGATGATGCCGGAATCGAGCCGCGATATATCGAGCAAGGCTTTCAGTATGTCCCCCAGGGAATTCATCGCCTGAGAGACTTTCCCCGTAAGGTGCTGCTGCTCCTGGTCGAGATCCGTCTTGCGCAGCGCGTCGGTGAACAGGTTCGCCGCATGCACGGGTTGCCACAGGTCGTGGCTTGCGGCAGCGAGGAAACGGGTCTTCGCCAGA
>Ga0172380_10009572_pt1 | contig 10306 bp, 20 predicted proteins | sample Leawe162metaG_FD_119747 | JGI IMG/M metagenome (GOLD analysis project Ga0172380, IMG submission 119747) | Leachate microbial communities from a municipal landfill in Southern Ontario, Canada - Leachate well 162 metaG | ecosystem: Engineered > Solid waste > Landfill > Unclassified | place...
GCTGACGCCAGTGCCGCCATAGTAGACGTACCGGGCAAACTCAAGGCGTTGGTCGCAGTAGATCCCCAGGTTTCCGGCGCCCGTGGCGGGCATGACCTGGTTGATGAACCCGGCGCCGTCGAAGGTGGTGACGCCGTCAGGCAGGCGCAGGCGCGGGGCAATGATGAGCTGAGCGCCACCAGCGGCCACGGCCAGCTTGGCTTGGATGTTGATGGACGTGAGAAACTCGGTGTCCATGTAGGGCAGCACCAGGACGGCGCCAGACGCGAGCACCTGCCCGGCCACCATTCCAAGGTCGGTTTCCAGGTAGTGCTTGAGCTGTAGACGCGCTTGGCTCTTGAAAATCATCTGTGCGCCTCGTTACGGAATGTAGTATTCCGTCTGAATGGTGTAGGCCACGCCCACAATTTGGGGGTTGTAGATGGACAGCGTCGGGGTGCCGCCCGCGTCCTCGGTGACTTCCCCGGTGATCTCGCGCCCAGGCATGACCCACCGGCCAAAGGTCACATCCACGAAGGACGCGCCCACGCGCATGGGGCCAGGCGCGGCAGGGTCCACCGAAGCATACCAGCGGGTGACGATGCTGCCCGGGGGCCCGACCTGGACCTGGGTCGAGGCGCCCGCCGCCGAAATGCCGTGCTGAGCACCGAAGACCAGGTCGCCACGGGTGCGGGTGCGGGCAAAGATGGCGCCGCCGCCGCTTGTGCCGATGACGCCCGGGGAACTCGTCTCCAGGTCGCCGGGCTCGGTGCCGATGACGCACAGCACCGTTCCCACCACAGAGCACTTGACCTCAATGCTCTTCCACATGCCTTGGGTGCGCCGCGTCTCGCCGGGCGCGTAGGGCACCTCGTCCGTGCCGTTGAAGCGGAATGTGACAGGGCCAGGCGCCGACACCAGGCGCAGGAAAAATCCGCTCTGCTGCTTGTAGGTGCCCTTGTAGCTCGCGGCGGTGGCGACGGTGAATTGAAGCGGGATGAGGGACATTAATTGCCTCGCTTCTTCATGTAGTAGAGGAACGCGCCGACGATGCCCAGGCCCGCGATGGCCAGGGCCACCTTGACGAGGGCGCCCAGCACGGCCTGCGTGTCGGTCTGTGAGGCCTGGCCCGCCAGGCCGAAGGCCTTGTCAATGGCGAGGCTGGCCGTGCCAGCTATGCGGCTTGCCATGGACTCAGCGCCGGAGATCGAGGCCCGGGCCACGCTCTCGGCGGCCATGATGGCGCCGGGGTCCACGTTGTTGATGGTGGCGCCGCTCAGATCGCCCGCATTGATGCGAAGGCCGACAGAGGTTCCGCCTGAGTAGTCGCCCAGCGAATAGGACCGGCTTAGATCAGTCGTCTGTGTGTCCGTCGAAGTGACGGTGTTGACGGTGCTGAATCCGGCTGTCCCGCCGACGCTAGCGCCCATGACGTCCCCGCATGCTGCTCCAGACGAGGAGGCCCAGCAAGAGCAGGACGCCGCCGCCAGCGGCGAGCATCCAAACAGGAACGCCGCCCGTTGCCTGGTTAGGCAAGGGCGGCGGGGGCATGCCGGAACGTGCGCCGGTCATGACGGAAAGGGTCAGGGCCGTGGTCTGGTCGGTGTTGGTGGTGTTGCTTGCTTGGATGGGTGCGGCCACGACGTCTACCTCTTGAACATTTTGATGGCGAGGCCAAAAACTCCGAGCAAGGCGACTCCGCCAAGTGCCCACCAGGCCCAGGGCGGCACCTTGAAGCCCAGCGTTTCCCCGGGCGCGATAGTATCAACCTGGGGCATGGATTGCGTGTCGGGCGTGAAGCCGGTCACGGGACGGACGAGGGGCGTTCCGCCCCCCACTTTGTCCACGATGGTGCGGTAGCTCTGGGCCACCGTCTCGCCAGTGGTGCTGATGGACTTCACCCCGGCGAGTATGTCATCCAGGCTTCCCATGGCTTAGGCCGCCTTGCCCAGGGTCTCCAGGATGTAATCGTTGGTGGCCGCGCCGACGCTGTTGACCACCCACACCTTCATGGCAATTTTGCGCTTGCCGTTGTCGAAGGGCAGGGTGTCGAAGAAGGGCACGTAGCCCGCCACGACTTCCTTGGTGCTGGGGATGGCCACGGGCGCCTTGCCGACGCCGTCGATGCTGAAATCCAGCACGTAGTCGTAGTAGGCGCCGAGGGTGCGACCGCCCGTGTTGGTCAGCATCCGGCGAACCGGCAGGCGGTAGCCGTACCAGCGGTCGCCGTCCAGCTCGATGCGGACCTGGCTGATCTCGCCCGCGCTGGGGTGGATGTAGAGGCGGCAGAGCCACTGATCCTCGACCGTGGCGTAGTCCCACTTGGCGTTGACCTGCTTCTCGTTGCCAGCGGCGCTGCCGACCTCCTGGTAGTAGTGCCAGCGGCGGATCAGGCCGGGCCCCTCGGCGGTGGGGTCGTCCACGTAGGACGAGCACCGGAAGGTGGTGGCGGCCACGGAGCAGACGAAGCGCAGAGTGACGCTGTAGATGCTCTTGCCGTCCGGGCCGGTCTGGCCGGTGTTCAGCTCACCCATGGTGATAAAGTCGGTGTCCTTCATGCCCAGCAGGACGTGCGGGATCTCCCAGGTGACGCCGTCGAAGGCGGCGTAACCGAAGGTCTTCAGGATCTCGTCCAGCTGCGTGCCGGTGAGCTTCCAGATGCTCTTGCCGTTGATGAGCAGCTGGATCTCGGGGAAATCGGCAGCGGTCACAGCGCCGCCGCCCGTCTTCTCGATGTACGAGTAGGCGTAGCGATAGCCCGTGTCCAAGGTGAAGTCCACCTGGTTCGGGGTCGCGCCTTCTTGGGCGGTGTGGATGACGAAGCGACGGGGCATGGTGCGCCTCTTTCTATGGGGGAAGACTGGTGGTGTTGCTGTTGTCGGGTCGGGTCGGTCTTAGGCCTGGGGGGCCGAGGCGCTGCCGGTCAGCTTGCCCCAGATGCCCGGGAGGAAGCGGATGAAGAGGGCCGCGCCCACGGCGCCCAGCACCATGCCGCCCAACAGGGAAAGGCCCATGCCCATCCAGCCGCTCTTCGTCGTGTCCGCCATGTCGTACCTCGTGGATGTGAAGCGCCCCACCGTTGGAGTGACCGTCTTTTCGGTGCCCAAGGTGGTGCCTCACTGGGGGGAAGATGTTTGTTGTGGTGATTTAAGGTGACGTACTAATAAAAGTCAAAACTGAAGGCGCTAACTAATCTACTAACCGACCAAAACGCGCCCCAGGCAGTACACTACCCCACGGCGGTGCATTATTTGTGTCGCCGCCTTCACCTTTGAACCCGCCATGGCCTGGGCTAGCGCTAGATCGTAGTCCGCTGGAATCCAAGCACCCGTCTCCCACTTGCAGATGGTGATGGGGTGACGGCCAATGAGTGTGGCGAACTCCCGTTGGGTCATACCCAGGTGCTCACGGGCGGCGCGAATCAGCTTGGCAGGCGTCATGGCTTCCCTACCCTCCCCTCTCGATACGACCCCAGCTCAGTGGTGCAGTGCATGTACTCGAACTTTTTGAGGCGGTAGCTTTGCTCAAGCTGCGGACACGCCCAATCTTCGGCCAGCTCTCGCGCATCCTTCGGCCCCAGGCGGAAGATGGTGAGGCTCGTGCATTGTTCGCGGATGTTCTTATCGATCTTCGCCGCCCGGTGGCCGATGAAGTGGAACGTGATGCCGTGGCTGCTCGCGTCGGTGACGATGGGCACCCATTCGGCGGCGTAGGGGCCCACGGTCTGGTTTGCCTCGTCCACGAAGACGTGCCAGCCCCACACGCCCTTCGCCGTCAGCGCCTTGAAGAGCGCGGCCTTGTTGGTGGTGATGAAGTCGCAGACGGGCCGCCACCGGGCGCCGTCCTTCGGCCCGCCGTCCACGCCCTTGACCGTCAGCACGGCGACGGGGTGCCCCAGCGCCTTGATCTCGCGGGCCAGCTCAATGCCGCCCGTCGTTTTTCCGTGCCGCATCATGCCGAGGAAAAGGTCGTGCATGGCCTAGGCCTTCTTGGCGAAGAGGGCCAAGAGGCGTCGGCGCACCTGGCGGACCACTTTGAGGGCCAGGCTCTCCCGGGGTTGGGTGGCCTCAAGCGTGCGCCGGGCCAGATCCAGGGCGTTGGTGAGCTGCTCAGAAATCTTGCGCTGGGCTTCCACCGTCGCTTCAAGCTGCTCGATGCGCTTTTTGGATTGCGGCTTCACAAAGGCTTCGATGGTAGCGCCCACCAGCGCCCCGATCTCTGCCCCGGCGCCGACGCGCCCGTGAAGGTCGGTGACGATGCGTTTGGCCTCGTTCATCTGCTTCATGGTGGCAGCGTTGCGAACCATGGTGCTGATAGCTTGGGCCACGGTGGAGACGGCCATAACGATGATGGAAACTTCAAAGAGGGTCACGGCGCGGCCTTAGAGGGAGGAAGTGATGCGCCCGCGTTCCACGGGGGCGGGGGCGGGCTTATTCGTCGGTGCGGGCTGCTGCTGCTGGACCTGTACGACCTGGTCGTGTCGCACCTGGGGCTTCACCGGGGCAGGACGGCCAGTGAAGCGGGCCACCAGCACTTCGACACGCTCTTGGTTTTTCTCGGTGCCCCAGCACCGGCCCACGTAGGTGCTCACGTTGAAGAGCAAGAGGGCCACGCTGCCAGCGGGCACGAGCTTGCCGTACTCCATCTGCACGTCGAGGGTGGAGTCCTCAATGTCCTTGCCCTCGTGGGCGCCGTCGATGGTCTGGAACTCGCCTTCTTCACCGGCCATCCACCGGCCAAACTTGCCCATGATCTTGCGGACGAAGCGGGCACCAGCGGCGGCGCGGCGCTGGAACTCTTCGGGGCTGAGCTGCGGCGCGGCCTCTTCGGCTGCTTCCTCGGCGCCCTGCCCACCGGCCAGCTCGTCGCCTTCCCCGCTTGGCTGTCCTTCGGCCTCGCCCGCCGCCTCGCGCACCAGGCGGATCTGCTCGGCCACGCTGTCGGGCCGCGCCGTCGCTTGGCGGACCTGGGGCCCGTTGCCCTGCTTGCCCTTCAAGGTGATGAGGGTGCCGCCGCGTGTGGCCGGGGTGCCGTCCTTCTTCGTCAGGTGCAGCGCCGCGTCGAAGGCGCGGCCCCAGCGGTCCACCAGCCCGGGCGCCGAGGGCGCGGGCCCCAGGCTCGCGGGCCGTGGCACCGCCGCCATGCTCTCGCTGGAAATCCGCTGGGCTATCTCCGCCATGTCGGTGCGCTGGCCGGTGGGCGCGGCTTCGGCGGGGGCTGGGGCTATCTCTTGCCCGGTGTCGTCCATCTTGGGCCTCTTGACAGGGTGGGGGGTACGGGGTGTATGCTTCGGGTGTCTCGGACAGGAGACCAAACGCTTTTTTCATCTCGCACTGCGAGCCGTGGTGTTTTCACGGTGCCGCCGTACCCCTGTCCGGGTGCGGCGGCTTTTTTTATGGCCTGACGGCCAAGGGAGCAAAAAAAGAGCCAGCCCCACAGGCGTGGGACTGGCTCAGAGGTGAGTGGGGGGACAGCCCCTCTCACTGTCTACCCCGGTAGAGGTGCTACCGGGGAAGGGCTATGACTTCGAGTCTTTATTAGGCGTCATAGCTCAAGCAGTCCTACCCCATGATTTTCAAGCATTTGGTGGGGTGGGGCAACGCCATTCTTACAGGTATACCCATGAGTGAGACAACAACGGATACCCCCCTGCTCGCCTGCCCATACCAGAACTGGGCCCTGATACCCGGGCGCCCTGGCCTGGACCCCTCACAGCAACGCATCCACGTCCAGCCCATGCAGTGCATCGGGGCTCAGTGCGCGGCCTACCGGCCCCGCAACGGCGTCCGGCCCGCCGTCTGTGACGCTCACAGCGCGTCCGGCCTGATCTTGGAGCGCGGCGACCACCTGGACGCCACGGGGTGGGTGCGCCCTACCGCTGGGGGTGAGGCATGAACTTCCCCGACTACTTGCGGTCCATCTGGACCGACCCCAGGTGCCAAGAGCTACCCACCCCGGTGCGCCTGCTGCTGTACTGCGCTCTTTCCCAGGTGGACCAAGCGGGGTGGTGGGCACCCCATCCGCGCCTCGTGGCCGCCGAGATACCCGGTATCGACCTCAAGGCGGCGTCCAAGCTGCTGGCCCCATGGGTCCAGGTACACCCCACCGGGTGGTGGAGTCTCAGGGGGTACGTCGAACTCCAGCTTGGAGGGCGGGTCTTCAAGGGAACGGCGGGATTTCACAAAGGAATGCACCGCGTCTTACAGGTCCACATAAAGCGTGAGCTGGCAGTGGACCCCTCAGACCCTATCGAGGGTGCAGACTTCCCCTCCACAGGCGGTCTTCCGCCCTTGACCTCAGCACAAATTGGAGCCCACCCGGGTGGCACCTCGGTGGCACCGGGTGGGCACCCGGGTGGCACGGAAGTACAAAGTCCAGAGCCCAAGGTCCAATGCCCCCAAGCCCCTAGTCCCAAGTCCGAAAGCCCCACTAGGGAGTCTGAGGGGGCCAGCGAAACGCCGGGGCCCCAGGGCGAGCCCTGCTTTGAGGACGTGGTCAACGTCTTCGCGCAGATGGACCCGTTATCGGTCCTGAACGTCCGCTGTGAGGACCGGGACGCCGTCCACCACCAGGCGGCCAAGCGCGGCTGGCAGACGGTCTACAGGGCTGCTGGGGCCTATTTTGCCCATGGTCCTGGGGCCAGTCCGTCCCTCGCGGACTTCATCCGCAAGCTGCCCACCCTGGTGCAGTTGACCTGCTCCCACAGCGACGTGCAGTGGTTCCCGCTGCCCGTGGACAAAGAGTGGCCCAACGGCATGCAGTACAAGCGGTGGCGCTGCAAGGCGTGTGGCTACAGTCAGCCCGGCGAGCGGACCGAGTTTATGCCGCGCGGCCACGAGCACAACTACCAGCGCCAAGAGGGCTCGGCCATCGTGCTGACCGACGAAGGCGAGATGGTGTCCGTCCTGGTGTCTGAGCAGTGCGTCGGGGAGCTGGGTTGCGGCCACCGTCGCGGGCTGGGCGCGGGGGTGACGGCATGAGCTACTTCCGCACTGACCAGTACCAGGCCCTCGGCATGCCCCAGCGGCCAGAGCCGATGCCGAAGGCCCGCGCCTCCAAGGGCACGGCCTTCCAGAAGGGGTACGTCTGGGGCCTCAAGGCCGCCCGGGGGACCAAGGGCTACGAGCCCTACACCGAGACGCGCCTCACCGGCTTGGCCGTCACAGATCCCGGCTGGGCCCAAGGCTACCGCCTGGGGTGGGCCACCGGCAAGGCCATGGGTGTCGTCGCGGCCGGCAACGACGACAGGGGGGCACATGCCTGACCCGTCGCCGTCCGCCGGTGGACAGAGACGGTGCGCCTGGTGTTCGTCGCCCCTGGCCACGGGACAGGCCCGTTGGTGCTCCAAGCGTTGCAGGCAGACCGCCTGGCGCTTGAGGCGCTTAGGCGGGTCTGTCGCCGTGGTCCTGGGCGACGGCCCCCGCCGCCTGGCCTACGCTGACCCGCCGTACCCCGGCAAGGCCAAGAGGTACTACGGGCGCGAGGACAGTTACGGTGGCGAGGTAGACCATGTGTCGCTGCTGGCCAAGTTGCAGACCTACGACGGCTGGGCCCTCAGCACTTCGAGAGAGGCACTGAGGGACCTGCTGTCGCTGACACCAGGTGGAACGTTGGTCTGTCCATGGGTGAAGACACACCACCAGCCTTCGTCATACGGCCCTGGCAACATCCACGAGTACGTACTGGTCAAGCCCGCCCGGTGGCGTCGTCCAGGGCCTCCAGACGCCTTTGTGGGGGCCGTCGCCAAAGGTGGCGGGTCTTCCTTGATGGGGCGCAAGCCGATAAATTTTGTAAATTGGGTGTTCGACCTGCTGGGCGCCTCTGCAGCTGACGGCGACACGCTGGACGATCTGTACCCCGGCAGCGGCATCGTGGGCCGCTGCTGGCAGGAACGTCGCCGGCAGCTCGGGGGCGTCTCCGGGGATCCTGGCGACGGGCGGCCGTCAGCGGCGTCTTTAACGGCCGCCTGACGCCGTCAAGCTGCTTCCAACGACAGAGGGCCCCGGATTGCTCCGGGGCCCTCTGCTTTTGCGTGGTGCTCTCTGCTGGGTATCAGTTGACCCGGGGACCCATGATGAGGCCCCGGAAGTACTCGTACGGGCTGTCCACGGCGTCACTGAGCGCCCGGTCCCCCTGCACCAGGACGCCCTTGACCTGGTCTGTGCGGGTGCGTTGGTCGGACACTTGGCTTTCCGGCCTCTTCACGATATCGGCATAGGCCGTGGTCATGCGGTCCACGTAGCCGCTGAATGCCCTGTCCACCATGTCGAAGCCCGCCTTGCCGCCTTTCTCCAGGCCGCCGAAGAGCGACGGCAAGGCCTTGATGATGGCCCACACGGCCAGCAGCAAGAGCAAGCCCCCGATGCCGTAGGCAACGAGGGGGTTTGCCAGAAAGGACGCCGTGTTGGCCGCCGCGCCGGGCTTAGGCGCGGGGGGCATTGGGTGTCAGCGCAAGCACTTTGTTCTGCAGCTCCATGATGGTCTTGAGCAGGTCCATCTGGTCGGCGGTGAGCTTGGACACCTGGACCGTCAGAGCCGCATTGGCCTCGACAAGCCTGCCCTGCTCTTCATTGATGCGATCCACGAACTTGCCCATGTGGGACAGGCGGTCGGTGAAGTCGATGCTCTCCGGGGCGTCGGCCTCAAAGCTGTTGAGCACTTCGATCAGCTCGTCCACCTTGGTGCTCACTTCACTGCTGTTGCCGCTTCCGTCCAGTTTCTTGATTTGCATGGTGCCTCCTGGTTTGCCGCTCAGCGGCCACGGCCCTTCATGATTGAATAGACCACCACGGGGCCGCCGATGGTGAGCCATGCCACTTCGGAAAGTGCCTTCCCTGTCGCCATGCTGTAGGTGCCCATTGCCATTAGGCCCCACTGCGTGAGCAGGCGCCCCATCTTGTGCAGGGCATCCACCCACGGCACCGTTTTGGTCGCCAGCTCGGCCACGTAGGCGTTCAACTCGGCGTCCCGGCCTTCCTTGGCGAGCTGCAAGAGCCGGTCCGCGTCCACGGTGGCTTCTTTGCCGATCTCAACGGCCTTGTCCACGGTGCCGAAGAGGTTGCCTATCCAGTCAAGCGGAGACATGGGCCCCCCGCTCCATCACAGCCACGCGCACGTTGAGGCCTTCGGGGCCCCGCACTTCGTCTGCCAGCTGGCCCACCAACTTTTCGACCTGCCCCAGGCGGTAGGCGTAGAGGCGATAGCCCGCGTAGCTGCCCGCCAGGGCGCCGAGGCCGCTCAAAACGATGGTGAAGACTTGCAGGAAGAGGCTCACGCCAGCCGTCCCGTGGTCTTAAGGTACTGCTGGCCGTCCGCCATGCCGTTGAGCCGCGGCTCAGCGGTCCAAATGCTGTCCGGGTCCAGCTTGCTGTTCTCGTACATGGTGATGGCGTGGAGCAGGGCCGGGCCGTGCAGGTAGATGCTGAGCGGGAAGTCGGCGGCCAGGCCGGTGGCCTTGACCAGGTAGTTGATGTAGGCGGCCTCGTTGTTTTTGTCGCTGCCCGGGGCGTAGGCGTCACGGAAACCGGCCTCGGGGGTGCCTGACACCAGCCGTTTGATGGTGTTCTGGCCGCCGTTCACTATGTCGCCGTAAACGTCGATGGTCATGGCCCGGAAGCCGTGGTACGGGCTCTCAAAACGCGAGTACGGCCCGTTGAGGCCGTTGTCGGGGGCGACTTCACCGGCCCACTTGCCCTTGGGCATGGGGCGCAGGTTGCCGGGGTTGTTGTTGCGGTAGCCACGAGGGCGGCGAAGGACGGCCACGGGAAGGCCCAAGAGCAGAAGGAAGAGGACGCCGCCGAAGATCCACGGCCACGGTGTGGACGCCTTGGGGGCGTTCACCGCTATTCCTTGACCGGCGCGGCCAGTGCGAGCGTGTCCAGCTCTTCGGCGGTCAGGTCACGGCCCAAGAGCTGTGCGACGTGCAGCGCCAGGTCGGCGGGCTCGAACGCCGCCACTTCGTTGGCGGCCATGCAGTGGGTGACGGGGCCGGTGGCTTCCACGGCCTTGTTTTCCACGTCCAGCGTTTGGTAAGTCTCGGTCCTGGTGAGCTGGAGGCACCCGGTGGGCGTGAGCGTCACGGTGGGCATTAGTAGGTTGCCCCGGAAAGAGAGAGCTGGAAGTTGGTGAAGGTGATGGCGGCGGGGCCGTTGTTGGTGAGCACCAGCGAAAAGCCCGCGTTCGGCCAGTTGGTGTTACGCGAGCCGCTGACGCCAGTGCCGCCATAGTAGACGTACCGGGCAAACTCAAGGCGTTGGTCGCAGTAGATCCCCAGGTTTCCGGCGCCCGTGGCGGGCATGACCTGGTTGATGAACCCGGCGCCGTCGAA
>Ga0172380_10009573_pt1 | contig 10305 bp, 11 predicted proteins | sample Leawe162metaG_FD_119747 | JGI IMG/M metagenome (GOLD analysis project Ga0172380, IMG submission 119747) | Leachate microbial communities from a municipal landfill in Southern Ontario, Canada - Leachate well 162 metaG | ecosystem: Engineered > Solid waste > Landfill > Unclassified | place...
GTCTCTCCCGAAGTCGTAAGACGCAGTTATGACATTATCCCTGCGGGAGTCTTTACATCCGAGAATAAGGGACAGAAGTCATTAAGACTGATTCAGTTCCTTAACATAATGAAAGGTAACAACAGACTTAAAGAGACGGAACTTTTAAAGAAAATATATTCAGCATTAGACATTGGGGACACACCTGAGGAACTTATCAGGACAGAACAAGAAATGTCGGAGTTACAACAGCTTGCTGAGCAAATGGCTTTACAGATGGTTGCACAGGCTCTACAACAGCCAATACCGGGAGAAAAGTCCCCCAAGACACCTGGAATGGGCGGTAGTCAGAGTATGGTAGGCGGAGAGGTAGCCGGGACTCCCGGAGTCCCCCCTGTTAGTCCTGGCATACCACCGCAAGACAGAGTTTAGGAATAAATGAACAGAACACAAATAGATGTATTAGAATCACTTAGGATGCACGGTGGGTGGTCTTTATATCAAACCCTCTTACGAGACAAGTTTAATATAGAGTACGCCAAACTGCGTAAGTCTAGGCGTAACGATGTAGGTTACGGAAAAATATGTGGTATGTTGGACGGCATTGAATACTCCTTAGCTGTTATAGATAATATAATAAACGAGGGAGTAGACGAACCACAACCCCAATAAGGGGCGGTTCAAAGGAGATGTCATGTCAGAAGAACTAAAAGTAGTAGAACCCGGAACTCTTGAAAAGCCAGCGGTAAACCCTGGAGAGGCGATGACGGATGTACAGCTTGACCAGGCGATCGCAGACAAAATGAAAGAGATAGCCCAACCCCCTGTAGAGGATAAGGTTGAAGAAGTAAAAGCCCCTCAAGAACCTGTGGTAGAGGACAAGCCCGCTGAACAGGAAAAAAAGGAACAGCCTCAGACACCTGAACAAAAAAACGAAGCTGAGGTTGAAAAGAAGGACGAGAAGAATGACGCTTTTGCGAAGTTGAAAGCCAAAACGGGTGTAAAGACTGTTGACGACATGGTTAAAAACTATGACGAGGCAGTTAAAAAAATACATCAGCAAGGTCAAGAACTCGCAAATTTGAAAAAAGTCCAGCAATCGCCACAACAGACTTATCAGGGTAGCGAATTACCTACTAACCCGCCCGCTGATCCCGAAGAAGCGAGACGAATCGCTAATGAGTGGTTTCAGAATAATGTGGAAAAAGACCCTGTTGGAACTATTGCGAAACTTAACGATGCTCTTATGCGACCTATTAGGGAGCAGAACAGAGACATTGTATTCAAGAACGAAGTAATGCGTCTTTCAAGTCATCCGACTACAGCAGACTTTAACACTCCCGAAATCCAAGACGAGATGCAGAAAGTCATATCCGAGAAACCGCACAGATTCTTAGACGGTTTTGGAAAGGTAGACCCAAGCACTCTTGAGGACGCTTATTATATAGCAAAAGGGAGGATAGTTAGGAATGTTGTTCCGCAAGTAGTCCAACCGAAAATAAATAAGCCCGTACCTGTTGAGGGAGTAAACAAAAATCCTCCGCAGAGACCTAAGGCTTTTAATCCGCACACAGCTTCCCAAGAGGAGTTAGATGCGGAAATAGCAAGACTACAAAAAGAAATACAGGTATAAAACTAAAAGGAAATTACGATGGCAGATACACTAAGTAACACTACTATATTAGATAATCTAATAGCAACAAAATTTGAAAAGGTGGCTTTACCGAGACTTGTAGCGAAAGCAAAACTTTATCAGTTCGCTGATAAATATTCTCTTGCTAAAGGCGATGGTAAGACCATAGTAATGAACGCGTGGACGAACTTCTCTCCTGTTAGTGCGGCTCTCACAGAAGGCACAAACCCTTCTCTTGCGGGTCTCTCAAGCAGAAAAGTTACGGCTACCATAGCGGAATACGGTCGTGGCATAAAGGCAACCGACTTGGTTGAATATACATCAAGCATAGATGTTATGAAGGGTGCGATTGAAAACCTTGGAGATTCAGCCGGATTGGGCGTTGATGATGTTATTAAGTTAGCAATATTCAAAAGCAACCTCTCTGCCAATATCAATGCCAGAATATTGTCTGCTTTCATGAGTGCCAGAGTTTCGGCGTTCAAAGGCGACAATTCCGGTCAGTCTGCTTATACTTTCGGATTTACTCCGATATTTGCAACTTCGTGTACGAGACTTTCCGCAGTCAGCAAGATTTCAAGCGGAACCGGCCCGACTGTTTCTGCGGGACTTTGCAGGAAGTCAATTCGTAAAGTTGTAAAGACGCTAAGGTCTAACAATGCGATGGAATTTGCGGACGGATATTTTGTTTGTATCGCCCCGACTAACGCCATTTCAGACTTGGCTTCTGACCCTTCACTTGCTTCATGGTTCAGCTATTCTAACCCCGATTGGGCGAAGAAAGGCGATGCCGTGGCTCCTGTGGAAGGTGTTAGGATTGTAGCTTCCAACAATATGCCTCAGCATTCACTAAATGCACTTACACACAAAAATTCGTTGTGTTTCATTTTTGGTAAAGGTGCTTACGGTGCAGTAGAACTTGGTAGTGGGAAAGGCAAAGGTTTTGAGATAATTATCAAGAGACCTGGAGCTAATGACACTTCCAACCCGTTGAATATGTATTCGACCGTAGCCTATAAGTTCAAAATGGTAGGCGTTGCGTTGAATCTGTCAGCAGGTAGGATTCTCATAACAAGCGACAAGATATAAAAAATAGGTTTAGGGGAGGGGCGTAAAAACCTCTCCCCAAAAACTTTGGAGAATTAAATGAAAAAAATATTAGTAATGGTAGGAATCCTATTGGGATTATCTGTTTTTGCATACGCAGATTGGATAGAGCCTTACGGATCAAGTTGCAAGAACGACTTATACGGTGGAACTATAACGGGGGTAGATGTAGTAGCAACAGACGATGTTACGGTTACAGACGATATTACTTGCAATACCATAGCGGCGACAAGTGCATCGTACGGTGTCAAGATTTCAAGTGCTTCGGGTTCGGGAACAAGCGTTTATATAGCAGGAGCGCATTCCACCCTGCCCGTTGGTGTACCCGCGGGTACGATTGCCGTGGATTCGGATGACTTTGGAGTTTATATCGCAACAGAAACAACCACTGCCGCAGGTAGCTGGGTTTTAGTCGGAAGTCAGTCTTAAAAAAACATGAAAGAATGGTCTAATCCTTACAACAGTTTTAACTCATACAAAGGTCTTCTTTACAGAGACCAATTTGAGGCTATTATTAAGGGCAGGATGTTACCTCCCATAGAGGTCAACCTAGACCCCTGTAATAACTGTCAGTTAAACTGTGTATGGTGTAATGCTAAAAACATTATAGACCGTAACAAAAAGGTAATCTTTACAAGAGAACACCTTATGTCAACAATAAAGAATATAGCTGAGTGGGGCGTAAAGGGGCTGTGCTTTGCTGGCGGTGGAGAACCGACCCTTTGCCCCGACTTAGCTGATTCAATGGACTACGCAACAGAATGTGGTCTTGAAGTAGCAATAATCACAAATGGACTATTTATAGACGATAATCAGATAGATTCAGTCCGTAGAAATTGTAGATGGATTGGTATAAGTGTAGACAGTTCCAACGCACAGACTTACAAAGGACTTAAAGGCGTAGATTGCTTTGACAAGGTTATTGAAAATATTGGAAAGTTAAAAGGTGCAAAAGAGATAACATATAAATTTTTAATTCATCCCATAAACCAACACGAAATTTATAGAGCTTGTGAGATAGCCAAAGAGTCTGGTGCAACAGGGTTTCATTCAAGAATGTTAGCAGAGGAATATTTAGAGAATCCTGAATACTCTTTTATTTACGAAGAAATAAATAAACAGTTATCTGAATGTCAAAAACTAGATGATGAGAATTTTAAAACTTACACTATCTATCATAAACAGGAAGGGAAAGGCAACAGAAGGATAAGATTTAACAAGTGTCAGGCAAGTCCCTTGCTGTGTATGTTAGAAGCTAACGGAGATGTGTCGGTTTGTATAGACAGAAAAGGCGACCCAAAAACAAGGCTTTGTTCTCACGAGAACTTTGAAGAGTTTAAAAATATGTGGGGAAGTAAAGCACACTTTGACTTATTGGATAAAATCTGTCCGAGTACTGAGTGCAAGAAATGTACCCTTAATATATATCAAGAGCTTTTAGAGGCACATAAGTCTGATAGCTTTTGCGTGAATTTCCCATGAAAAAAGCACTAATTACAGGTATTACAGGTCAGGACGGCTCTTATTTAGCAGAGTTTCTTCTTGCTAAGGGTTATAAGGTCTTTGGTCTTAATAGAAGGCAAAGTAACCCGAATATGGGTAATATAGGGGGTGTTCTTGACCGTATTGAGTTAGTTAGTGGGGATATGACAGACCAGACTTCGTTAGAGGCTGTAATTAAAGATACTATGCCTTGCGAGGTTTATAATTTAGCGGCACAAAGCCATGTACACACGTCATGGAAACAGCCTATTCTGACTAACGATATAAATGCCCTTGGAACGATGAGGTTGTTAGAGGCAATAAGGACAATTAAGCCAGACATAAGATTTTATCAAGCGTCTTCAAGTGAGATGTTTGGTAAGGTCTTAGAGACACCTCAGACCGAAAAGACACCATTTTACCCAAGAAGCCCTTATGGGATTTCTAAGGTATCGGCACATTATATGACAATAAACTATCGTGAATCTTATGGACTTTTTGCCTGTTCTGGAATATGTTTTAATCACGAAAGCCCACGCAGGGGAAAAGAGTTTGTTACACGAAAAATAACTCACGAAGCAGTAAAGATACAAAAAGGTCTATCCGCAGAAATAAGACTCGGTAATATTGACTCTAAAAGAGATTGGGGATTTGCCGGAGACTATGTAGAAGCTATGTGGAAAATGTTGCAACACCACAGACCATCGGATTATGTAATATCAACAGGCGAGACACACTCAGTAAGAGAGTTTTTAGAACTAACTTTTAATATATTAGGACTGGATTATAGGGACTACCTTAAAATAGACGACTCTTTAATAAGACCAGCAGAAGTGGACATCCTTATAGGAGACAACTCAAAGATTAAGAGAGATTTAGGTTGGACACCGAAAGTTAATTTTAAGAACTTAGTCAGTATGATGGTAAACGATGAAATTAAATCTTGGAGCAAGAACAACCAAGATTCCGGGCTTTAAGAACGTAGACATAAAGAAAATGCCGGGAGTTGACATAGTAGCCGATTTAAGTATGTTGCCAGTTAAGGACAACAGCGTAGAGGAGATTTACGCTTCTCATTGTCTTGAACACTTTTCGCATACCATGACTTTGGATGTTCTTAAAGAATGGCATAGAGTTTTAAAAGTCGGTGGAAAGATAAGCATAGCCGTTCCTGACTTTGACAAGATTATACAAGTTTATAAAGAAACAGGTTTTATGTCAGACTTTATAAGGAACTTCCTTTGGGGCGACCAGATATATAGGGAGGCTTACCATTACACTTGTTTTACTTACAACACTCTTTTAAGCCTTCTTGCAGAATCGGGTTTTACGAAGATTAAAAGAATAGCCAAAATGCCTTATGGACTTATGGATTGCTCTACATTAAGTATTAGGGGATTATGTCTTTCGTTAAACATGGAAGCAGAGAAATGAAGTTATCTACTTTTACTATCGTCAAAAATGAATCCGAATACATTGGTTATGGGATAATGTCTGTCCTTGACTATGTAGACGAAATGGTCTTTGCTGACGGCAATTCAACTGACGGCACGATAGAGATAATTGAGTATATTCAAAAGACTTACGATAAGAAAGGGAAGATTAAACTATTTAAGAATAAAGACTGCAAGAATCTTCAAAAAGATTATGTTAAGTTATTTAACTGGACTTTGAAACAATGTACCGGCGATTATGTATGGTTTTTACACCCCGATATGATATGCACTAAGTTTAAGAAATTGCCATACAAGGACATTAGATACAATGTTAGTATGGTAAGCATAGCCGGGGAGAAGAGAGACCTTTTAATTGTTAGGGGAAGAACTGATAAGTGGGCGACAATTTATAAAAACGATTATGGTCTTCATTATTACGGATATTACGGTTCTCACGAAGAGGACTTGTATTTTAAGGACATTACAGGCAACGACCACACATTTTACAAGGAAAAACTTATACCCTACAAAATAGGCGATTCCGAAATAGAGTTATATCATTACTGCGATACAAAGCCTTATAACAGAAGACTCCAAAGAATGATAAGAACATTAGAAAACCAAAGCCCTGAAATGGATAACAAAACAAGGAAAGAGTGGGCTATTAACCATCCAAGAGTCAACCTAGATTGCGGACATATGCTAGGGGCTAATTTTGAATTTAAGAGCAATCATTTACCTGAACCCGAAGTCTTTAATAAATATAAAGAATTTGAGGAGATTAGGAAATGAAACATTGCGTTATAGGCTACAAAGGCGAAGTCGGAAGTGCGGTATACCGTTTCTTGAAAGAGAGGGGCGAGAAAGTAACGGGAGTTGAAATTAAGGATAGGCTTCCCGATTATGCCGAGTATCTTCATATTTGTATACCCTACTCAAATAAATTCATAAAGACGGTAAAAGATTATGCTAGGAAAATTGATCATAAATATATTGTTATATTCTCTTCGGTTCCTGTTGGCACGACAGCGAAGTTTGGAAAAAGTGCCGTTCATAGCCCTGTTGAGGGAAGGCATCCAGAACTTTTTAGGTCTTTTACGACATTTACGAGATTTGTGTCCGGCGAAAAAGCCTCGGAAGTCGCAAGTTTCTTCTCAGAAAAAGGGATGCAAACGAAGACATTTAAAAGCACGAAAACGACTGAATTAGGTAAACTTCTATCAACAACCAGATATGGTCTAAACTTAATGTTCGCAGATATAGAAGCCGATATATGTAAAAAGCTTAAAGTAAACTTTCACGATTCAATTATAGAATACCAAAGGATGTATAACAACGGCTATTTAGCCATGAACGAAGCGAGATTCGTCCAACAGATGTTGACTCCACCCAATAAAAAGATAGGCGGGCATTGTGTTGTTCCTAACGCAAAACTGCTATTTAAGGATACAAAAAATCCAATTATAGGGAGAGTGGCTAAGTATGGATGAAAAAATGTTAGTTTCGTTTGTTGTGCCTATTTACAAGACAGAGAAGTATCTTGAGAAATGTCTCAAGTCGTTATTAGACCAAGAGTATAAGAACATAGAGATTATCTGTGTTTTGGATGGCAAGAATAATAAAGCCGAAAGAATATGCAAGAATTTAAAGTCCAAAGATAAAAGAATTAAGCAGATACTTACCATAGAACATGGTGGTGCAAATAAAGCAAGGAATTACGGCTTTAAGTATGTTATGGGCGATATAGTAAGTTTCTGGGATTCTGACTGTTACGCAGAGTATGGAATGGTAAGGATGTGGAATAAGGTCTTTGGCGAGAATAAGGACATATCCTTTGTTTACTCGGATTACAGGTTCAATGATGCTAACCAAACAATTTTAACATCTCAGCCATTTGACGATTATCAGATAACTTGCGGTAACTATATAGCGACAATGTTCCCTATGAGGAAAGAAGTTTTCCCCGGATTTGATGAGAATATAAAGTCCTTACAAGACTGGGATATGTGGCTTACGGTTATAGAGAAAGGGCATAAAGGGTATTACCTTGAAGGCAAAGCCTTTACAACTGAAATGAGGGAAGGCATTAGTTCTGAGGGTTGTCATCCTGACGAGTGGTTAAAAAGATATAACACGGTAAGAGAAAAACACGGTATCAAGGATAGAGACATTTGTTTTACGAGCCTTACTAACCCTGTTAGAGCAAAGAACTTAGCAAGAATACTCAAACAGGATTATCAGGACGATCCATCGTTTCATCCTCACGAATATAAGGCTATTTACTGTATAGGATTTTACGCATCAGCCGCTAATGTGTCAACGCAGGTCTTTGTCGGCTCTCCCAAAGGATGTAAAAAGATAGTTCATTGGATAGGCGATGATATAGAGAGCTTCTTTTCTCTGCCTTATGGCGGAGTCAAGATACTCGTAAAAACAATGAATAGTGCAGGGATAATAAACTATACCGAATCCGAACAGGGAAAACAATTATTAGAGGAATTGGGATTTACAAACATAGCAGTTCATTCGCTTCCTATGGACTTTAAAGATGTTCCTAAGCCCAAAGACTTTAAGATATTCTACGAATATGACGGTAAGACAAAAGACTTAATGTTGGCTTTAATTAACAGCTGTCCCGACATAAAGTTTGAAACACCCGACTTCTGCAATTTAGCAGACTATGCTTGTTTCCTGTCAATTACAGGCTCAGAGTTCCCAAGCGAGAATCTTAAAAGATTTCTTGCGGCGGGAAGACCTGTGATAACGAACTACAAACAATTATATGCAAACTACACAGACCCTAAGAGAGAAGACATAGTCAGAAAAATTAGAGAACTCAAAAAGGGGTGGAGTAAGTATAAACCTAACGAAAAAGCCGTTGAGCATTATAAGAACCTATTAAACATAGAGACTTTTGACAAGTCTTTAAAGGAGCTTATAAATGCCAAAAGTTAGTTTCGTAGTTCCCTTGCACAATAAAGAGGCATACATATTCAATACTGTTCAGGCGTTATTAAAGCAGACATTAAAGGACATTGAGATAATAATAGTTGATGATAAGTCTACTGACGCTTCTTTAGAGATAGTCAGGGGTTGTAAAGACCCAAGAGTCCGAGTGATAGCACTTCCTAAGAATGTCGGAAGAAGTGAGGCGAGAAACATAGGCAACAAAGCGGCTAAGTCCGATATAATATGTGTTAATGACGCTGATGACATTTCCCATAAAACAAGAGCCAAGAGAATATACAATTATTTCAAAAAGAATAAAGTAGATATGGTTTACAGCGGATTCGCTGTTTGTGATGACAACGACATTATGAGAGAACAGATAGGAGTTCAGGACTTCAATTTAGATACTGTAAGAAACACAAGTTTCTCTTATATTTGCCATTCAACAATGGCTTATACTAAACAGTTGGCTGACAGGATAAAGTATTCTGACGGGAAGTATTCAAAGCTCGGAATAGACGATTGGAAATTTCAGATGGACATACTAAAAAAGGGTTACACTACGGGAAGCATAAAAGAGCCACTTGTAGTGTATAGAATGGCATTAGGCGGCATATCCCGTAACAGGGACGAGAGAGAGGTTACGAAACTTAAAATAAAAACCTTTAAGGAGATGTTTAATGAAGACCCTCTTTTTGCCAACTAACACACCACCCGTTGTCTTTTGGAGAATGTATCAGTTCCATAAGAAGATGAACGACATGAAGAAGTCTTCGTATATTTATGGATGTGATATAACTAACGAAAATATGGCTTCTTGGGCGGATCGGTTCAACGACAATCCCAAAGTCAGGGAACAGGCTTATTGGCTTTTGCAGAACTGTGATGTAGCCGTTATGCAATACTATACTCAGCCAATGTTCTTAGGTATGCAGTTAGCCTTTCAAGATGACTATAAGAAGAAAATACTTATAGAGGTAGATGACGAACTTATAGATGTACCTGCTTACAATCCGTGGGTAAAACAAGGCGTTAAGCCAGGCGGTATGCTAGAGAACCTGTTTAGGGAACAATTAAGAGCCGCAGACGGAATCGTAGTTTCTACTGAATATTTAAAAAAGACTTACGAACAATATAATGAGAATGTCTATGTCATACCAAATGCGATAGATTTTAAAATGTGGGATAATCCTGTCAGAGAAACAAAGAAGATAAGAATAGGTTGGTCTGGCGGAAATGGTCGTGATGCGGACTTAGAGATAATGAAAGAAGTTATCCCTGTAATACTTGAGAAATATAAGAATGTAGAATTTATGTTCTTCCACGGCGTGCCTGACTATCTAAAACACTTTGGAAATAGAGTTCAGCATGTTGAACGATGGTTCAATATAATGGACTATCCAAAAGGCTTGGCAAGTCTTGGATTTGACATAGGTCTTGCCCCATTACAGTCAAACTCATTTAATATGTGCAAGTCTAACCTTAAATGGCTTGAAATGGGTGCTTTAAAGATACCTACGGTAGCATCAGATGTTGAGCCTTACAGAAGGTCTATAGTAAACGGAAAGACGGGCTTTCTGTGCGATTCTGCAAGGTCTTGGGTAGAGGCACTTAGTATACTTATAGAGAAAGAAACACTTAGAAAAAGTATGGGTAAAGCGGCATATAATCAGATAAAGAAAGAATATAATCTTGACGAAGTAACAAAGAGATATGTCA
>Ga0172380_10009575_pt1 | contig 10304 bp, 12 predicted proteins | sample Leawe162metaG_FD_119747 | JGI IMG/M metagenome (GOLD analysis project Ga0172380, IMG submission 119747) | Leachate microbial communities from a municipal landfill in Southern Ontario, Canada - Leachate well 162 metaG | ecosystem: Engineered > Solid waste > Landfill > Unclassified | place...
CTAACCCATGGGTTTTCTTTAAGTTGCTTGATAGAAAGCGAGATTTTGTCGTCTTTGACTTCAATCACTTTTACATCTACCGCGTCACCAACTTTATAAAGTGCTTTGGTGTCTTCAACCAATCCCCAGTCTAGTTCAGAGATGTGTACTAGACCTTCAAGTCCTGGTTCTAATTTAACAAAGATACCAAAATCTACTGCGCCGGTAACTTCGCCACGAATTACGTTGCCAACTTCGTAACGGTTAACTTTCTCCTCCTTTTCCTCTTTTTCTTGGATACCTTTTTCTGAGAAGATTAGTTTGTGTTCTTTGGCATCGGCAGTAATCATCACTACTGACAAGTGCTTGCCGATTAGTTCGTTGAGAGCGACCAAAATTTTGTCTTTGTCACCATCAGAAACGCGAGGGTAATTTTCGGCTGAAAGTTGGGAAGCTGGTAGGAAACCTGGGATGCCTTGCCATTCAATGATAAGTCCGCCCTTGTTGGCTTCCTTAACTTCAAGGCTAAGGATAGTGCCTTTCTTGACAGCTTCTTCAGCATCAGCCCAAATTAGCGCTTGACGTGCTTCTTTGAGTGACAGCTCGATGTAGCCATCTTCGTTTTCGGTAGCTACTACCTTAGAAGCGATAGTATCACCAGGCGCTACTTTACGAAGAATGTCTCTTGCGTTCATGTACTCACGACCAAAAATTAGTCCAGTACCAAACGGTGCAATATTGATATAAACGCGTGCTCGACCAATAGCAGCGACAGTTCCTTCGACAATGTCTCCTTCTTTAGGAGCGGTTGGTGTTTCGGCCAAGTATTTGTCCATGACACCAGTGTTTACTTCTGACATTTTTATTTTGTGTTTATTCCGACGACACGCGTCCGCATAACCATTGCGCGAGGTGGGTGGGAAATTTTCTGCGGAAAATTTCCCACCCGACCGGCCATTGTTCACGAATGCGGGGTTAAACGTGTGTCGCTAGAAGCTATTAAATACCTATAAGGTGCGCCAAATATAATATAAAAAGAGAATTTTGTCGAGTAAATTATAAAATCCGCTCAACGTGTCTAAAGGTGACAGTCGAGCGGAAGAGTGAAAGTTGATTTTTCATTGAGTTTCGTCATTGTTGTTGATGCAAAAGATTGTGATTAGGTAGACTATGCAGACTGTGGCTACTGTAAAGGCGAGAGTCATGATGCCGATTTTGATACCGGTTGATACACAACACATGGTCAAAATTAACAGTGCAAGAGGAGAATGTTCGTTCTTACGCTGTTCAGCAAAACCTAAATATGAACCAATCAGTGTGGCTGTTAATAGGCAAATAATCAAAGCATGAAAGTCAGTCAAGGACATTTCATCAGTCCAAATTATCCAATTTGGCGTCACGATTGATTCAACACCTTTGGTGTCTATGAAGACATCGTAAGGGGCAGTAAATTGTCCCCAGCTCCAAATCAAAGTCCCGAAAATTAAAACCGGAAAAACAAGTTTTTGACTTAATGAAGTAAGTTGTAAAAAGAACGCGGGTTGCTTGTCCATGATACACCTCCTAAAAGGTAGTTGCGGAAAACCGTTTTTAGTATGCTAGTTTTTGGGATAATGTCAATGTTTTGGTGGTGATTGGAGCTAAACGGGGCGGAAGCTTTAGCTTCCGCCCCGTTTAGCGTATACTATCTCACATTATGGTTATTACATATCACGGCGGTCAGTGTTTTAAGGTTTCTTTTGGGAGCACGACCATTGCCTTTAATCCAATTTCCAAAAAGTCTAAATTAGAAGCAGTAAAGTTTGGCGCCGACGCCGCTTTTGTGACCATGTGGCACCCCGATTTCAACGGAGTCGACCAAGTGACACATGGCTCCAAGCAACCAATTGTGGTTGATGGTCCAGGAGAATACGAAATCGGCCAAGTCACCGCCCGTGGTTTTGGTATCATGACCAAGTACGGTAAAGAGGATTTATTTAACACCATTTATCAAGTTCATCTAGAAGATATCAACATTGTCTTTTTAGGGTCCCTCAACACCATCGACATCGACCCAAAAATTCTCGGTGAATTAGGTGATATCGACATTTTGTTCTTACCAATCGGTGGCGGTGATGTGCTAGAAGTGCCCCAAGCTTCGAAGTTGGCCGTCAAATTAGAGGCTAGATTGATAATACCGATGCATTACGACGCATCTTCACTCAAAACCTTCCTAAAAGAAGAAAGTAAAGAGTCACTCAAACCAATTGATAAATTGACGATTAAACGCAAGGATATCTCAGTCATGTCTGGTGAAGTAGTGGTTTTGCAGTCTTAGTTCCTATGCTTAAAAAAATTATTAAAAATATTCGACAGAAACCAAAGGCAGTCCGAGACAACATTGCTCTTGGAATCGCAGGTGTATTCACTGCCATGATTGTAATGGTGTGGGCAATAGATATGCCGGCTCGTTATAGCGAAATACAGCAAAATCAGGCCGATGATGAGTCGACTAGTTTTTTTAATTTATTTAGTAATTTTAAGGAGCAGTTAGCCACAGCAGAAGAAGCAACGCCAGATGAAAATGCCACTACATCAACTCAAGTCATTAAATCAGAAATTGACGGTCAGGATGTGCCAGTAGAAGATTGGGCGTTGCAAGGAGTGTCTGGTGTTGGTACTACGAGTCAAAATCGCGCCACTTCCAGTGTTGCTACTGCAACCACCACTGCAGCCTTTGCCACATCATCAGATACGGTCACTAATAATGAAACAAATCCGCGAGCGATTAGAATCGTGACGGTTAACAAAGCTTCTACCACCTCAACCTCTTCCACCACAAGTCAATAATTATGTTATACTGCAGCTCAATTTATTGTTTTCAGAACTAGTCAGTTTGTATTTATATGCCGAAAAAAACACCAATCCCTGAACCAATAGTTCCACATCATGGAATAGTCACTCAAAGCATCACTTCAGAAATGGAGACAGCTTATCTCGACTATGCCATGTCGGTGATTACCCAACGGGCTTTGCCGGATGTGCGAGATGGTTTAAAGCCGGTGCACCGCCGTATTCTTTACTCGATGCGTCTTAATGGTCTCACCTCAACCGCCAAATTCCGTAAATCAGCGACGGTAGTGGGAGACGTGCTTGGTAGTTTTCATCCTCATGGAGACTCCGCAGTGTATGAATCAATGGTTAAGCTCGCGCAGGACTTTTCCACACGTTATCCACTGGTGATTGGACAGGGAAACTTCGGTTCTATCGACGGCGATAGTGCGGCTGCTTACCGCTATACTGAGGCAAAAATGTCTAAAATCGCGGAAGAATTACTACGTGATTTAGAAAAAGATACCGTTGATTGGCGCCCAAACTTTGATGGTACAAAGAAAGAACCAATCGTCTTGCCGGCCGCTGCACCAAATCTCTTATTGCTTGGTTCGCTTGGTATTGCAGTGGGAATGGCGACCAATATTCCTCCTCACAACCTGAGAGAAGTTACTAGTGCCGTGGCTCACTTGATCGATAATCCAGACGCTACCACAGATGATTTGCTTAAGCATATTCAAGGTCCCGACTTTCCAATGGGAGCGATTGCTTTCGATAAAAAAGCGATTGCCCAAGCTTACGCGACCGGTCGTGGTGGAGTGGTGGTGCGTGGTGAAGCTGAAATTATCGAAGACAAACGCGGAGCTTTTTCTATCATCATTACCTCAATTCCGTTCCGAGTTAATAAGGCCGATTTACAAGAAAAAATTGCCAATCTAGTACGAGAGAAAAAAATCGAAGGTATCCGCGAAATGCGTGATGAATCCACCAATGACATTCGGGTGGTGATTGAGTTAAAGACTGGCGCCCAGCCTCAGACGGTTCTCAATAAGCTTTACAAACACACTCAACTCGAAGACACCTTCCACTACAACATGGTGGCTTTGGTAGACGGAGTGCCTCAGACTTTGTCGCTAAAAGTAATTCTGCAAGAATACATTAAACACCGAGCGGAAGTGATTCGTCGTCGCACTCAATATGATTTAAATAAAGCTAAAGACCGCGAACATATTCTCCTTGGTCTCAAGAAAGCGTTGGATCACATTGATAAAATTATCAAATTGATCCGAGCTTCCAAAGATGTGCCGACCGCACATGCGGCATTGATGAAGGAATTTAAATTCTCAGTGATTCAGGCACAGGCGATTCTCGATATGCGTCTACAGAAATTGGCTGGTCTAGAACGCAAGAAAATCGAAGAAGAATTGGCCGCGATTCAAAAATTGATTAAAGAGTTAGAAAGAATTTTGAAGAGTAAGGTAGTGATGATGGGGATTGTTAAATCAGAGCTACAAGAAATGTCAGATAAATATGGCGACAACCGCCGTACCAAAATTATCAAAGGTGGAGTCAAACAACTCAGTCAGGAAGATTTGGTGCCTGATGATGAAAGTGTGTTGGTGCTCACCAAGGGAGGTTATGTTAAACGTACCAATCCGGCCGAATACAAAGTGCAAAAGCGGGGCGGAGTCGGAGTGGTAGATTTGAATACCAAGGAAGAAGACATGGTGACAAATCTCATTACTACTTCCATGCACAGCGACTTGCTCTTCTTTACTGATGCTGGAAAAGTATATCAATGCAAAATGTACGAAATCCCAGAAGGTCGTAAGGCGACTAAGGGTAAGTCCATTATGAACTTCCTGTCGATGACATCCGACGAACGAGTGACTTCAGTTTTGCCGGTGCGTAAAGAAGATTGGGAAGGTGATTGGTCGCTGATGATGGTAACCAAGAACGGTGTAGCCAAAAAGAGTGATGCCGTAGCCTTTAAGGATGTGCGTCGCAGTGGCCTGATTGCTATCACTCTCCGTGAAGATGATTCGCTTATTTCAGCCATGTTTGTTGGGAAGAAGGACGAAGTGTCATTGGTAACGCAAAAGGGTCAGTCAATTCGTTTTGCCGAAAGTGATGTTCGTGAAATGGGACGTACGGCCTCAGGTGTAACCGCGATGAAACTTGGTAAGGGTGATATTATTGTCTCAGCCGACGTGCTAAAAGCTGGTGCTAAAGACAGGGAAGTATTGATTGTGACCGAACACGGATACGGTAAAACTACGCCCGCTAAAGAATACAAAACTCAAAACCGCGGTGGTTCAGGTATCAAAACCGTAAAGGTGACCGACAAAACCGGTACAGTGGTTTGTGGACTAGTGATTACTGGTGAAGAGCGAATTGAAGGAGAGTTAGTAATTATGAGTAAAAAAGGACAGGTGATTAAACTTCCACTCAAAGACGTGCCAGTGCTTGGACGTGATACTCAGGGCGTAAGAGTAATGAAAATGCGTGATGGAGATTCTATCGCTAGTGTGGTATTTGTTTAATGAATAAAGGAGCGTAGCGACTATTATGAATTAACATCCCAATTTTGCCATTTCCTAGGCAAAATTGCTGGATGCGATTAACTTGTAACTTTGTTTTAAACCACCAAAACGGGTGCGGGGCCTTCGGCCCCGCACCCGTTTTGCACATCATCTCCCAAAAGCACTCAGAAACGGTGTATAATACAAACACTATGAATACACCAATCGGCGGCCGTTTCGTGATACCAGATGTGGTGGCGTCACATTTTCACTTAAGAGAAGGGGATTTAGTAGCAGATTTTGGTGCCGGTAGCGGTTTTTTCTTAAAAACGTTGTCCAAAGCCGTCGGTTCAAATGGCCGTGTAACTGCCTGTGAAATCCAAAAAGTCTTAGTAGAAAAACTAGCCGAACAAGCTCGCTTGTGGGGGCTCGGTAACGTATACACTTTGTGGTGCGACCTGGAAGAACCAAATGGTATCAAAATCAATACTGGCGAGCTCGACGTCGCTATTTTAGTAAACACACTATTTTTGATTGAAGACAAGCCAAACGCCATCAAGGAAATGGGGCGCACCGTGCGCTCGGGCGGTAAGTTCTTTATCATTGACTGGACAGAATCCTTCAGTGGACTCGGCCCCGCACCCGACCACGTCATTACTGCCACAGACGCTACTCATCTCATGGAGTCTAATGGCTTTGTGTTCGACCGAGAATTTCCCGCCGGTGACCATCACTATGGATTAGCCTTCCGTAAAATATGAAACTCCGACCGTTTGAATTAGTGATGATTGTGATTTTCGGAGGATTGGCCGCTTTAGCTTTGTTTTTGCTGGCTACTTTTAAAGGCAATTCAGAACCTGACCCTAGTGTTACAATTGGGTCGGTAACAGTCTGGGGTACTATACCCGCATTACAAGTTACTGATTTGTTTGTTGAAAAAGCGAAAGAATTTCCGGCCTTAACACAAATTACCTACAGATACGTTGATCCTAAAGAATTGAACACTAAGCTTACTGAGGCTATATCCTATCAGCAAGGTCCGGATATGGTACTGGCTTCCCATGAAAATCTAGCTGCGCTACGGAGTAGAATCTACGCTTTTCCTTATGACAAATCCACCCAGCTGGTAGATATTCGCAGTAAATATCTTGACGGAGCGCAAATTTTCGCCATGTCTGATGGTTTGTATGGTTATCCGATTGCGATTGATCCGTTGGTAATGTATTGGAATAAAGATATCCTTACCAATGAAGGTTATCTGGAGCCACCCAAAACTTGGGAAAAATTAATTAACGACATGTTCCCGACTCTAATCCAGCGCGATTTCGACCGCACTATTAAGCGTTCAGTTGTGTCGATGGGAGAATACACCAATGTTAGAAATTCATTCGGCACAATTTCGATGTTGATGTTACAAGGTGGTACTAAAGGTGTGACCGAAAACGGCAGGGAGTACCAAATTCAATTGTCAGTTTCGTCTCAAGGTGCTGGTAACCCGATTCGGTCGGCGGCTGATTTCTATACTCGATTTAGTAAATCTTCTAATGAGCAATATTCCTGGAATCGCTCTTTGCCCGAAGACAGACTGCAATTCATCGCTGGCGATTTGGTCTTCTATTTTGGTTATGGTAGCGAAGCGGGTGAAATCGAGCGAGCAAACCCTAACCTAAACTTCGACATTGCCGAAGTGCCACAGGGCGCCGAAGCCACCGTTAGACGTACCTACGGAAAAATATACGCCTTATCAATTTTGAAATCTTCTCAAAATATTAACGGCGCCGCAGCCGTTCTTCCTGTGTTGGCTGGTTCTGCCATCGCCAACGAAATTGCCACCCGCAACAACCTAGTACCAGCCTATCGTGCGACAGTGGCGGCTGGTAGTAACGACATCTACGGACGTACTACCTATAAGACAGCGCCGATCACCTTCGGTTGGTTGAATCCTGACCGCAACGCTACCGACGAAATATTTGGTACCATGGTCAAAGACATCAACGAAAACCGCCGCGATGTCGACGGAGCCACTGGTGACGCCATGACAAAGTTACGAGCTCAGTATTAGAATTAAGCTAGATTTAATATTTAATTATGAAATATACTCATCATCAAATCTACCTCACAGCTGGCTTATTGCTACTGGCTCTACCTCACGGTGTCTCCGCTCAGTCGGGGATAAAATTTAGTTTACCAAATTTTCTTAATTTTAATTCAATCGAAGGCCTGGTGGTAGGGATTCTCAATATTTTGATAGTAATTGCTGTTCCAATTATTGTTTTGTACATTATCTACGCTGGTTTTCTGTATGTAACAGCTCAGGGTAATGCTCAGCAGATTCAACAAGCCACTCGTGCTCTTACTTATTCGGTCATTGGTGGAGTGTTGGTAATAGGCGCTGTCGCCATTTCTGCTGTTGTTTCAGGCGTGGTAAGTTCCTTTATTTCACCTTAATTTATAGTATTTTATGGGCAGTCACGAACTCGTCAATCCAGTCACTTTTCCGACTATTACCGAATTGCTAGCGGCCATTTTAAATGTGGTAATCATTATTTCGACACCGATTGTGGTGATGTTTATCATCTACTCTGGTTTTTTGTACGTGACCGCCCGTGGTAATGCTGAGCAAATCAAACAAGCTAGTCAAGCATTGTTGTATGGTATTATCGGCGGAGTAATTATTCTTGGCTCAGTCGCTATCACTGCGATTGTGAAAAACTTAGCGGAACAATTTTAAATTTATTTTATATGGGTACTCCCACCACCTACGCCGGATTAGTCGGACACATTATTGGAATCATCAACCTCATCATCCCAACACTTTTTGGTTTTTTATTTTTATTTTTTATCTGGAAAATGATTGATTCGTGGATAATCAACGCCGGTGACGAAAAGAAAGTCGAAGAAGGAAAGAAGTACGCCATGGCCGCCGTGCTAGTCTTCGTACTAATGGTCAGTGTGTGGGGGATTGTCTCAATGCTCAAACAGTCAGTTTTTGGGTAACAGAAAAGCAAATCATCGATAAAGACACTTGCTAGTTTATGGATCGTGTGTTATTTTTTATTTACTTATGTTTAACATAAGTAAATGCTAGTTCCCTTAAACAAAGTTGGAGAAAACGATGTCACAAAAAACCCATAATCAAGGTCAAACCGATGCGAGCAACGGAGTACATAATCGTCCGCGGAGTCATACAGAAGAATTATTCACTGTTCAAAAAGATGAATTGAGAAAGTTGAATTCTGACAACCGTGACTACTACGCAGGTAGATCTAACCATAAAAAGCAAACGTCGTAGTAAATAGCGACGAAACCAACCCCTCAACATGGCTACATGTTGAGGGGTTTTAATATTTACTTATTTATCAAATATTGTATACTTTTAAAAGTTATTCACAGGCTATTGACGAAAGATGATGAAATGTGTTGTGAGTGACGTATAATATATAAGTCAACGTTATAACGTTAGTAGTTTATTTTAATATTCATATGAAAAAAATCAGTTATTATTTAATGAGTTCAGCAACCTTGCTTGCTCTGCCTGTGGTTACTTTTGCACAGCTTACACAAACATCTGGGACAGCTGCAACTTCAGGATTTGGAGTTTTTGTACTTAATATCACAGATTTCATAAATACCTTATTAGTGCCTGCAGTCATGGCGTTAGCATTCCTAGCTTTTATCTGGGGAATGTTCAAGTTCTTTATCCTTGGTGGAGGTAATGAAGATTCAAAGGAACAAGGTAAGCAGCTTATGATCTGGGCTACTCTTGGCTTCGTAATGATTATTGTTTTGTGGGGATTGGTCAACTTTATTGGAGATAGTTTAGGATTAACTGGTCAAGTTATCGAAATACCATCTGCACCTGTTGGAGTTTCAACACCTCAATAAAGAAATTAAAATTATTTCAAAAAGCCGCTTACGCGGCTTTTTTGGTGGGTGAGTGCAATTCTGTGTTTGTTCACCAAATACCCGTTGATTTAGGTTGGTAGTGTTTTTACTATGCTATAATTTTTGTATGTTATCTCAAATTGCTGCTGCAGCTGGTACCGCCGAAGCGTATGCTTTTGTTGCTAAATTTAATGAAATTATCCTTTATCCCACCATCGCTCTTTTAAGCGCGGTCGCCTTTTTGGTGTTTTTGTGGGGGACTGCTCAATATTTCATGAATGCCGCCAGTGACACTGCTCGCCAAGAAGGAGTAAAACATATCACCTATGGTATTATCGGTTTAGTAGTAATGCTATCCGCCTTCACCATCCTAAAAATCGCCGCCGCTACTTTTGGACTAGATCAACAAGCAAGTTGTGCACAGAACCCAAATCAAAATGGGTGTGAAGATGCTTTTAAGTTGCCGGATATTAATTCAAATAATCCAGGTTCCGGATCACCAGGTTCAAATAATCCAGGTTCCGGATCTCCTGGATTTAATAACCCATAGTCAATCTTTCTCTTCTATAATTAAAATTAATAATTATGATATAGAAAAAACCACCAATTTACACTGGTGGTTTTGTGTGACGCAGGGTTACTTTTTACAAATAACACCTTTGTATTTTTGTCCTATTGGAACATAAAAGAACCTGCTCATTATTGCTACTTTGTCTCGATATTCTTTCTTGAGAGAAAAAATATGTTTACTATCCATATTCAGGTCATCAAATGCTGAGCCCAGATCCCAGAATTGACACTTGTCTTTTTTAGTTTCCATCTCATGCACAGCTTCTCCCTGAAAAGTTACCTCTTGGCATCCATCCAAATCCTTGTGCCATTTATCAGTACAAGGTTCGGTATGAGCTTTCGGTGGTGGTTTAACCTCCGTTTCTATCGGCCTCGGTAAAGCTTGTGGTTGTGCCGGAACATAATTCGGTACCACTACTTTCTTTTCCTTCAAACACTTCGCTTGTTCAGGCTTAGCTTGGCAAGAGAACCATTTGTCGGTACCTTTGACCACGGTTTCGCCCCAGTCGCCGATACCAGATTGTAGAACAATCAGAG
>Ga0172380_10009576_pt1 | contig 10304 bp, 16 predicted proteins | sample Leawe162metaG_FD_119747 | JGI IMG/M metagenome (GOLD analysis project Ga0172380, IMG submission 119747) | Leachate microbial communities from a municipal landfill in Southern Ontario, Canada - Leachate well 162 metaG | ecosystem: Engineered > Solid waste > Landfill > Unclassified | place...
GATCTTGGTGTTGTCGATGGCTTCCTTCCATGTCTCGATATCCCAGTTGAGGTCAAAGCAAGATCTATCCAAACGCTCAAGTGTCGTGGCGTCGATCTTGTTCGCGTGTCTCCAGGTCAGGTACATCAGAATCCTCTCCACTTGGGTCGAAGTATGTCTAGGAAAACATCGTCAGCGTTGTCCACCATGTAGGTGGCCTGCTCGTTCATCAACTTGAATCGCTTCTGGCTCTCTTCCTTCGACAACTCCGGATAGATGTGGTCGTTGGTGATTGCGTTCCAGAGCTGCTGGTAACTGGTCAACAGGAAGTCTTGGAATGGTTTTCGTACAGGCCCAGCAAACTCGGCACAGCGAAGCAGTGGTCTCGCGTTCGGCATTGGCTTGGCGACGATCTGGTGAATCAGCAGGACGACGTCTTCGCTCCCGACTGGCTCACCCATGCACCATGCATACCCACTGAGCTGACTGGCCCATGCTTCGCAGGCATCTTCCATCCAGCCACCAATCTCGATCCCCTTGTAGTTGCTCACAGTCGCGTTCTTGTGGGTCGTCGCGTGTGACCGTGATTGTTTGGTCGCCACATAACCATCCCGGCATAGCAGGAAGCCTGGGTTGGGTGACGTGGCAGCTTTGCCGCAGTAGCCGTTGACCTTGAAGTCCGCGATGACGTTCAGGGTCTCCGCTGCTGAGTCCTCAATCGGGAGGCGGAAGTAACCGTCAGGCAGTCCCAGCAGCGGGACACCACCGACTGTGGCCTCCACGCGGAACTCATACTGTGGTGCTTCTACTGCCCGGTCAGCCAGGGCCTTCAAGCGGTCGAGGAACCCAGCCGTTTGGTAGGACTCAAACACGTGAAGTCCTTCAGCCCCCGCGAAGTCCCGGTTCTGTGGCTCAACCTGCTTCTCGAACAAAGCCTCAAAGCTGTACTTCTCTGGCATGTAACCCTCGCCGTAGCTGTGGGTGTACATGTGTGCTTTGACCTTGGCGTCAAAGGCTGAGCCCACGCTGGCAGGTTTGCCTTGAGGCTCTCGGTCGGGGCGATCGTCGGATAGGTATCGTAGGACGAACTCGTCGATGTTTTCTTTGTACTTCGACTGTGCGGAGTACGAGAGGTATGCTGGGGTTCTCAATCTAAATACCTCTGCAACAGTTTGATTTCATCGGCGGTCATTGGTCGAGGTTCATCACCTGACTTGGGTAACCCTCGGGCGGTCGCTTGATCCCGCTTGCTCATGTTCGCTAAGTCAACGATGACTCGTTGAAACGCTCTCAAGATCTGGCGGGACATGGCACGCCGTTCAATCTTCGCTGCCAACAGATCTTCGTTCACTATTGGTGTCTTCATAGGTTGTGTCTTCGTGTTGGATGGGCGGCAGGAAACCGGTTGTTTCCTTACCGCAGTTGTGGCACTTGAGAATCTCACCTAATTTCGTCATCACACGAAACACACATCGAAGCTTGCAATCCGTGCATCTCCAGCTCCTGCCTGGCGACCTCATCGTTGAATCTGTCTCGCCACTTCCTGTATTGCCACAGATGTTCATTCGCTGCTCGCAGTGTGCTCGTAAGGTCGACCTGTGGTGGGGGCGGTGGCATCAGCTTGGACGTAATCCAATAACCGAGGCAAGCACCTCCCCCACCCAGACAAACACCGATGATGAAATAGATGGGCATGGGCTAGTAAACGTCCCTGTCGCAGCAGGCATCCAGCCCGCTGTAGGCATGTGACTCGTCGAAGCAGTCATCGAAGCAGTCGTCTTCACAGTCCAGCAACTCGTTGATCAACAGGCCGACCTCGTTCTCGTCCTCCTGCACTTCGATCTGGATCTCACTGGGGAGCCCGAACGGATCCGAGACGATGGTGTCTGCCAGGTCGACCAACAAGATTGACACAGGGCAAACGGGCAGCCGGTCGGCGATGGCGATCAGGTTTTGCAACACGCTGAGGTTGAGTCTCAAGACTTCTTCCTGACCACATGTGGGTAGGGCAACTACCTCGACGTCGTTATCCATGGCACTGTAGTGACCTCTTTCGCTGCGGACGAGAGTCTTACCTTCGGGGGCCTCGAATGGGACCACGTCGTTTTCCTGGTTCAGCCCATACGCAGTGAAACCCTCGACAACTGTGTAGACCCGCTTGCCATTTGGACGGCGGAAGGATACCCCTGGGCGGAGCTGGGCGATCTTCATTACTTGGATGGACATTGTAATTCTTTCTAGTTAACTAAAGGATAGACTACAAAACTACTGTTTGGGGCGGAAAAGGTTAAATGTTTCTACGATTCTTCGCGGGGTCGGAAGTAGCGGGCTTCCTTTGGGATGCCGTCGTCAGACAGTTCGCGGTACTTGAAGGTGATCTGTTGCCCAATTGTGAAGTGCTTGGCCACCGCGAAGTCAGGCATGTCTTTGCCGGGATCGGCAAACGCCTCCGAGGTCATTCCACGCTCGTCGTCGGTCATGCCACTGAGTTCCAGTCGCTGACCCTTGTAGTCAAGGATCAGGGCACCGATCTTCCCTTCGTACTTGCCACGGCCAGCGGTGAAGCCCACGAGTGTGCCTTCGTCATCGTCGTACGGCTTGTACTTCAGCAGGTTGCTCGTCCGCTTGATCTCATACAGGGCGTCCGGGTTGCGAATGATTGCCCCTTCACCTCCCTGGGCCAACACACCTTCGAGAAACACGTCTGCGTCACTCCAAGCCCGATCACTGTCCTCTGACAGGAACCGCTGCAGGTGTACCTGGCAGAACGGGTGTTCGTGAATGTATTCGTGCAGCTCGGTCAGAGCATCACGAAAAGTCGTCTCCGGAAGGCACCAAATGATTGACATTTCCATGTCGCAGATCCGATGCATCATGTTCTGCAACGCTGACTCTTTGATCTCGCAGTAGTAGGTTGGATTCTTGATCAGTCCAGGGATGGTCATCGTCTCAAGCGACGGGGCACCATAGATCATGTACTTGATCTTCTCCCAACGGTCGTCCGCAGTGTCACCGCTGACAATCGAACGACACTCTTGGAAGTTGCCCCGACCAGCCCACAGCTCACCGTCGAGCAGTACGGGCGGCAGTTGATCCAGGAACCATTCAGGGGCGATAATAGGGTTACCAAGGCGAGACCACAGGCCAGTCGAGATAGGTTTGATCTTGTCCTTAGGTTTCAGCGTCTTGGGATTCAGCAAGCCAGCCCACGGCACATGCTCCGTGGGGAGCCCGCGAGTGAGTCCACCATCCCAGAAGCATCTGGTACCATCCAGTTTCTCGCTGATCAACCAACCGGCAACATTGGGTTTCTTTGCCTTGTTGATAGGCTTGGCAAGTGTGACCAACTCGCGGCGTTTGACTGAAGTGCTAACCATTATTCGAGGTCCTCAAGATAGAGCTGGTGGATTTGTTTTGTGATCAATGAAACATTTTGTTGAGAGCAACCCACCTTGGCTGCCACCGCTGACTGGCTTACAACGACTTCTCCGTCTTGTATCTGTTCGTTCACCAGGTCCCGGTAAGCTGCGACAATGTCTCTTTGCGACTTGGTCTCACACAGAAGCAACAAGTGAGCAAACATGTCATCGTTGTTTGAGGTGGCCATCAGGTAGCTTGGTTCCTGCCAACCGCCATCGTTGTCTGCGCCCCACGTTATGTCTTGCTTCACTGGTGGTGAATACCTCGACCGGAAGGGCGTGAACCCATGGTTGGTCAGGACTTGGACTTCATCTTTCGCAGCATTTCTGGCGTGCTCGACCAACAGTGCGGTGGAGGTTACCCCCAAACTGAATTGCTCCAGAATGCGGACCCAGCACGTTTGCTTTATGTCCTCTCGCATGTGTTCGTCGTGAACTAGCGAGAGGTTGTTGACCAGCTCAGTCAGGCACTCGACTGCGTGGTCCATGGACGTGATCTTGTCTGGTCGTTCTTTCACTTGACCACCCACGCACATTGTGGGCGGAAGTTGCGTTCAAAACAGTCACGCATCAAGAACAGGAATGTTTCACCATCATCTGGGTTGGTGACAAGGCCGCGTTCGAATGCCATCGCGTGATGCTGGGATGTCAACACTCCCCGCTCTGTGTTGATGAGGTGGTTGAAGGCGTCCTTGCGATCCCCGTGGACGATTGGATACGTTCCCCCGGCGACCACGCTGACTGGAATGAACTCAAACGGGGTGACCGTCTTGCCAGTTGCCAGTGCTACGTGAATCATTTCTTGGACGTGGAAGCCAATTCGCCCGAGTGGTTCTGGGGCGAGGTTGTTGACAATTTGAGAGCCATCGTGTCCCAATGCAAACGCCAGCTCGGCAGGCTCAAGGTCCAACGCCATGGCGAACGAGTACAGCAGGCATTCCCACTTGTTCTTTTTAATCAGCGTCTTCATTGAGTCCTCGGAGTAGTGCATCTATGTCGTCAAGGCGTCCGTAGGATGGTCGCCAGTATTTCCGCCAGTTCGGCGGTTGGAACAGCTTGTCGTACTCTTCCTCTGTCGCAGCAGTGAGAATCCAGATCCCCACTCCTGTCTTCTCCCACTTGGGCCACTTCTCGATCTGTGCTTTGGTGAACGAGTATTTGCCCGCTACCTTGCAGTCGACCCATCGTTGCCCGTGTCTTATGTGCGCGAGGAACAGATCGGGGAATCCTTTCTGATAGGCGTTCCCGTGTGTTGCCTCGGCCAACCAGTCTCGACCCCCCATGAACTCGGTGAGTTCTGTTTGGATCTTTGCTTCAGGTCTTTCTCTTCCCATTAAGTAACCAATCCGGAGGGGCGTTTTCTCTCAACAAAATGTGGTTAATTTCACGGGCCCTCTCGGAGAGGGTCCGATTATTCCGGCACCTAACGAAAACACCCAGGTTTCCCTGGGTGTTGTGCGTTTTGAATTGTGCTGGGTGTTAGTCCCTCCAGCCTTTGATGAACCACCAAACGGTCACCTGGATGGTGTCTCGCAGCAGAATGGCTGCCCAATAGGTAATAGCAGGCAGGGCTGACAATGCCGTTAGTCCCATGATCAACGCTCCGGTAGCTATGAGTAGTTGCAGGATGAATGTGAGGTCATCTGGGTGCATTAACCTTCTTCCTCAATAATGTGATGCAACATTGCCCATGATAAAAAGAGCAAGACCAAGTAAATCAATATGACTGGTATTGCGGCCCCAGGCAGGTTGTTTAGAGCCAGGAAGTAAATGCCCAGAGGCATGAACGAGAACAGCAGCGTTATCTGAATACTGAAGACTGAAGACTGCGATACAAAAGCTTTTCATAGTGGTTTCTTTGTTGGGGTTTAGTCGCACATGGCGGCATCGAATGTGATGCCCGTGAAGTTGATAACCCCATACCCGTAGGGGAGCACAAGAATCATCGACCAGTAGTGTCCGGAGTACACCAGCCAAGACGCCAGGGCAGGGATCAGAGAAAACATGATGACGAGCTGAAAGCAGCCGAAGAACAGGATGGTATTTTTCATGCTGTGGGTTTCCTAATGAGTTCGATATGGTCCCAAGGGCCGTCGCTTACTATCCGCACCCAGCCCAAATTCATCAGTTTGTGCAGGGTTGCTATAAGCACGTACTTGCGGTCGCACGTAAAGTGGAAGACCCCGAGTCCAATGCGAGTCCCAGATGATGACCGAGTCACGCGGGCGAGGAGCTGTTGCCCAAGGTGGAGGCGAATGATCACCTCCCGCTGAGCGGGGCTCAGCCCCCTAAGGCTGAGCCCAGGCAGACTAGGCTGCGGGTTTGATGTGGACGAGTTCACCATCACCACCTTTCTTCTCTGCCCAGTTGTTGTTACTCTTGCTCCACTTCATGCCGATTAGGGGCACCATGGATCGCAGGCCCTCCACAGCCCCCACGATTGCATCCGCCAGCTCGTCGACCGCCTCTGGGGCTGTCACGCTCTGTAGCTCATCGTGGACGTTCAGCGGGGCTACTCGCCAGGGGTTCACACCCGAGGGTTGAAGGTCCCAGGCTTTACGCTGCACTCGTTTGCAGACGGTAGCACCGAGGCTTTGAATTTCGTGGTTCACTGCCGCACGAATGTTGCCAGTTTGGATCGAAAAAGCTGCGCCGTACAACGCACTCTGCACAGCACCGGCAGCGGTCTGGATCTTTTGTCGACGCACAACCTTGATCTTCTTGTTCCTCCATTCCTTGGGCGGGTTCTGTGCCAGGTCGAACAAAGTCTTCATGACCGTGTTCTCCAGCTCGAAGCTTCGCTTGAAGCCCATCTTGGTCTCCACAAACTCGTCAGCACCCACCCAGGCGAAGCCAGGCCCGTTCTGCACGATAGCACTGAACTGTTCCGTGATCCTCGCGATGGCTTTCCCAATACCAGGGAACATCTTGTACCAGTCCAGGATGGCTCGCTCTGCAACGTCCAGCGGGATCGCCAGGTTGGTGTACAGGGTGAAGGCAGTGCCACCGTACAGCAGTGCAAACACCGCTGACTTGGCCCGTGTGTACATGTCAAAGTCGGTGCCTTCCGAGGCCAAGATCTCTTCGTATGTCTTCCCTGGATAGATCAACGTGCCGAAGTGGCCGTGCAACTTCTGCCCTGACAGCAATGCTTTGCGAATGTCCGGGTCGTCGTATACACAGTCGGCTAGCGTGATCTCGAATGCGTCAAAGTCACCACCGCAGAGTTCCATGCCTTCCCACTTTAGCGGGAAGCACTTGCGTACTTTCTTCTCGGACTTGATTCCCTGAACATTCAAACCACCGGAGCCCGACATGCGAGAGGACATGGCACCTATGATGTTCAAGTCGGCATGCAGTCTGCGGGACTGCAGCAGCTTGTCGTACAGCTCCACTTCCTTCTGGGCCTTGCGGATATCCAGAATCGTCTTCGCGCGAGCTGCTGCTTCATCGTTGTCTTCCCACTTTTCAATCTCTTCCAAGATCTGCTTGCGGGTTGACTCGGCAATCAGTACCGATTCGACCGGGTCCATGGCTTCGAGCAGGTAGCTACGCACTTGGGTTGTCGAGTTGACGTTGATCGGTGCGGCGTCGACTACAGCCTGGGCCTGCACTCGTAACTCTTCGATACCGTCAAGATCGATGGCATACCCGTGCCACCGAATGGCCGCGACCATGCATGCCAGTTCACTGTCATCGTCACCAATAAGGTCGTGACCCATCTGTTCGACGAAGGCGTAGTACAGCTTACGTGTGAAGATGACGTCATACTCAGCGTACTCGCGGGCGTTCTCGTTGGAGTGCCAGTGCTCAATGTGCTGTTCGATAACGTCAGGCCAGCACTTAGCATCCTTCCCGAAGTGCGCATAGGCCGCACGGGCTGTTGGTGCATAACCCAGTTCCTTAGGGTAAACGCCACAAGCAATGTCGTCGAAGTGAAACGGGGGCTTTTCACCGAGGACGAATTCGGCCAGGTACTTTAGGCCAGCACTTGCATTAAATTTCAATACAATATCTTTGAAATGCGGTTGTTCCTCGATATCATAAACACGCCAGCGTGTTGTCTTGTCCTTCTGTCGCGACCAATAGATCGCAGGGAGATCGATCAGTGCATCCAGTTCATCGGCCAGCGGGTACGCTAGATCGATAGGGACCTTGCGGATGCGAATGTCGCCCCTAGACATTAAGGTTTGAAACCGGGGAATCTTGCGACTCCAGAGCATCAAGTCACAACTGGCCGCTGGCTTGAGACACAGACCGTCACGTCCTGCTTCCTCACACTCGACCACGAGATCGATCTGCGGTGGTAGGTCCGCGAGGTGTGGGTACCTCGTGGCGTACTCACTGAAGACTGTGTAGCACTTGCACGAGTGGAACCAGTCAAACGAATTGTTGAAGCCCACGAAGATGTTCTCGGTGAACATTTCGATCAGCCGCAAGGTCTCACTCACGGGCCGCTTCCAAACCTCATAAAGGTGGACCGGTCCCAGCTCGATTGCGTACTGGATCAAAACTGGAAACCCATGGAGGCCGACAGTTTCTTTGTCCATGAATATCAACTTTGGCTTCATACTTGTCCCCGAGAGAATTTACCAATTGCGGCCTTGAGATCAGTGAGCAGGGTTACCAGTTCACTGGGTTCGTCGATGCTCCAACCTTCCGTCTTCAACACGATGAAGCAATCGTCACCGGTGCCGGGATCACTAGTCTGGTACTCCAGGCTGATGTCGAGGTATTCATACTCTTCTGTGCTCCCCATCGTGTTTCCCGGCTGGGTCAACTTAATGGTTACGCCCGACACTTCGCGTACACCTGTTCTCATGGGAATGTCAACCTGGCCGCTTCAATGGTTTCAACCATCCAGTAATACTGAACCCACAGTGGCATCATCGCGGGACCGTTGCTGCAGTACAAAGCAGCCGAAGCACCACCGATGAACGCGCCAATCGCAGGGAGCACATCCTGAAGGCATCCGAGACGTAGGGAATGATTCCCAAGCCCTAGGTTGTAGCTGTACTCAGAGACAACCTCCGCGAGCACGCGACCCACTATCAAAGGCCCCAGCCCAAGGCAGGCGGCCATCAGAACGTCACTTAGTCCCATCGATCATTTCCCTGAAGATTCGTTGGCGGTTGACTTCCTTCACCGTGTTGGTGAGGCGGACAACCTGTTTCTCAGACAGCAACCCACGTCGGGCTGCGTCGATCATTTCCGGGCTCAAGGCCAGGAGTCTCTGACGGGTCCGGATCCACGAGCCCGTCTTGCCCGTGGACCGGATGATGAAGATCATTGACGTCTCAGGGCTGAAATGTGCTGCTAGCCACTCAGCCTCTTCAACGATGTTGTTCATCATTCATTTCCCTCAACGCTAGTGGTGCGTTCATCCGCGAGAGCAACTCTTTCATTGCTCCCCGGTCAACAAGTCGCCAACCCTTCCAAACTGGGTTGTAAGGGTGTTCAATATCATCCCAACCCGCGTAATACTTGTTGATCAGTTCATCTATTCGTTTACCTGCATTCGTCACAATCCACTTGTCGATTTCCTTACCGTTCATGCTCCGCCCCAGGCGATGTTCAATAAACATCTTCTCGGTGTTGGGCACTTCGCCATACTCCCACCCATCCCACTCGCCCTCAGCGAAGAAGTGGAACCGCTCCTCAGCGATCCCCACCTGGATTGGTGTGATTGGAAACAGCTTGGCTGCGTACTTTTTGATGAGCAGTGTGAGCAGTGCGGGTAACCGAGGGAGCAGAGGTGTATCACCCTGACTGATCTCGATTTTCGGACCCATGCTACACATCGATGTGGTACCTCTGAGGACCTTGTAGGTCGTCTTCGCCACGCAGGTTGACGTCCATCTTCCACGTCACTCCAACACGCTCGTTGACACCGTGGATCAGTTGGGATGGTTCGCGGTACCCGCTGAAGCTGTTATAGGCGTAGGCGTTCGTCCCCGGCCAAGCACCATTCACTAGGCAAGCCCCGTTCATATCCTGTAGACTGGCTGCAACGTGGTGGTGCCCCATCACGCTATAGCGGATTGGCTTGTCACTCTTCATCTGTCCCAACTTCATCAGGTTCCCGTGTCGGCGGAGCATAGAGTAAAACGGAATCCCTTGGTGTCCCCGGCAGTCATCCCCGTGGCTCACATTGAAGACGTGGCCGCCGATATCGATGTTTGCACTGAAGGCATTCGGAATCGCAAAGCTGATGTTCGGAATCGCAGCACAGTGTGTCTCAGCAGTTTTGGCAACCAGGTAATCCCAGTTGTCGTGTGCGCCGTGGTGGTCTTTCTTCTGCGACCTACGTCCATGATTACCTGGGAGGTAAAGGACGTTGACCGATTGGAAGTGGGGACACAGGTCTCGAAACATCAATGCATGCAGGCGACCAATCGCAAAGCAGTTCTTGAACATGTTTCGAAACGAGCTGCGTTCCATTGCACCATGAATCTCGCCGCTGGTGTGGTCACCATAGGCGAGTATCGTCAGATCGGTGAACTGGTAGTTCGACAGGGTGTTTAGAGTGAAGTCGAGAGTTGTGCTGACGTACCGTTCGGCACGGCGACAACTGACCTGAAAGTTGTACTCTTCCAACCCGCCGCACTCCTCAGGCACAACGATCTCGTCGTGGTGACCATCACTCAAGTGCATCACAAGTGATTCTTGCAGCTTGCTCTTTTTCCGCCGACAATCGACGGCAGGAGGCAAGGGGTCCAGGGGTTTGATACACTGGATCTCGTCCGCAATCGCACGGTACAGCCCATGCTGTTTACCCGCCGCCTGGGCCTGCCGCCTCACATGGTTGAGTTCTTGCTTCAGGCTGATGTTCTCTGACTGCAGTTCGACTACTCGCGTGTCGGTAGGGTCGTAGTTTTCTGGGTCCTCAGTCGTCGAGGCTGCAAC
>Ga0172380_10009577_pt1 | contig 10301 bp, 9 predicted proteins | sample Leawe162metaG_FD_119747 | JGI IMG/M metagenome (GOLD analysis project Ga0172380, IMG submission 119747) | Leachate microbial communities from a municipal landfill in Southern Ontario, Canada - Leachate well 162 metaG | ecosystem: Engineered > Solid waste > Landfill > Unclassified | place...
GAAAAGTCCTATCATGGAAAACCACAAGCCTAATTCAGAGCTCCCGCCAATTCCCGCCAAGCGCTATTTCACCATCGGTGAAGTCAGCGAATTGTGCGGGGTCAAGGCGCATGTGCTGCGCTACTGGGAGCAGGAATTTACCCAGCTCAAACCGGTCAAGCGTAGCGGCAACCGCCGCTACTATCAGCACCATGAAGTGCTGCTGATCCGGCGTATCCGCGAACTGTTGTACGAGCAGGGCTTCACCATCAGCGGCGCGCGCAATCGCCTGGATCATTCCGGCGAGGCTGAAACCCAGGTTGCCGTGCCTGCGGCAGACATGAATACCGCCGCGTTGCGCCATGAGATTAATGAGATTATTTCAATATTGAGCGCGTAAAAACACGCTTCATGATCCGCCCTCTGCTATAATCTGCACCCTCGGGGCGTAGCGCAGCCTGGTAGCGTACATGCATGGGGTGCATGTGGTCGGAGGTTCAAATCCTCTCGCCCCGACCAGTCAAGTCAAGTGGTTCTAGAAGCCAGTTCGAGGTTGAGTGTTACGTTACGCTTAACTGTCCTGTAGTTGGATCAGATAATGAGAAGTAGATACAAACTGTCGCTTTAGCTGAAATTTTCCCGCCCCAAGCCGCCTGGCGACCCTGATTGAAATTGCACTGAATATTCGGTGTAAACAAATTATAGTTTTCTAAATTTTCGGTATAAACGAAATAGCCTTTTAATTCTATTTGGGGAGTCGATAATCATGAAACGCTTATTTCTTGTCGTTGCATTGCTTTTGTCTACCTTGGCAGCTTCAACCACTGCCTTAGCCGCTTGTACCGATCAGTCAATCAGTGTGGGAGAGACGAAAAATGGCTCACTGAGCACAGACGATTGCGCCACTACCAGCGGATATTACTATGATGCTTATCAGTTCACGGGAGTCAGTGGGCAGCAGCTCTATATCCTGAATTCGTCTTCGGCTTTTGATGTCGATCTGATGCTGATCTATCCCGATGCTACGACGTATCTTTATGATGACGATAGCGGAGGCGGGACCAATGCGCGAATACCTGCTTCAGGCTATTTGACCCTTCCAGCCTCCGGGCTGTATACCATCGCGGCCTCATCCGCAATAGCACTCAAGACTGGTGCTTATACCTTGACGCTGACGGGCGCTACAACACCACCGACCACTAGCGGGACATCGGTTATCGAGTTTTACAATACCAATCTCAACCATTACTTCATGACCGGCGACAGCCAGGAAGCGGCGGGTATTGATAATGGTGCCGCCGGGCCCGGCTGGTCACGAACAGGTTATGAAGTTAACGCCTGGCAAACTCAAAGTCAGGCATCGTCCACGGCGAATGCGGTGTGCCGTTTTTACGGCACGCCGGGCGTTGGGCCGAATTCGCATTTTTATACAGCCGACGCGGGGGAATGCGCTCTCGTCAAGCAAGACCCGGGCTGGTTCTATGAAGGTATCGCGCTTTATTCCCAGCCGGTGCAATATGGCTCATGTCCATTGGGAACGACACCGGTATATCGGGTTTACAACAATCGCTGGATGCACAACGATTCCAACCACCGCTTTATCACGGATTCAGTTGTTTACCAGCAAATGATACAGCAGGGCTGGGCAGCGGAAGGGCTGGTAATGTGCGTCAACGGCTCTTCATACCCTACTCCCGTTGGAGGGACGACAGCCACAATTGGAACGAGTGGAGGCACCGTTACAGACGGAAACACGACTATTACCTTTCCGGCCAATGCGGTTACTGCGGCAACTACAGTGACCATATCACCGGGCAGCGCGACCAATGATTTCCCGGATGCCACCGTGGTGTCGGATATCAAGGCGGTAGAAATAGAGGGTGATATCTATCAACCCATCCAGATCAAAATGACAGCCACAGGCGCGATAAGCGGAAAAGTATTCGCGGTCGTCGCGACTGATACCTATACCGCATCGAGTGCCGTGCCGTTCTTTCGCGGCGTGCTTCACGAGGCAACGGTGGCAGGCAATATACTTTCAGTGACTATCCCGCCAAGCGCCTTCGGCAGCCAGAGCACGGATGCCTCACCGGATAAATATTCCTCCTTGGCCGCCGATGGATCGACCAGCAAGGCAAAGAGAAGGTTTACGGTTTGGTTTATCACTGGCTACGATCTTCTGCAAAGCAGCCATTTTTCCATCACCTATCCGGTGAAACCCTGCAATTCACTGGTTATTCGCGATTATCTTGATATTGCCGAAGATGCCTATACAAAGCTGATAACCAATATCGGATTCTCTTCTTCGGGGCTGGCTTGGCCGATGTCGATCAACGTCATTAAACTTGATCCGGGGAAATATGGCGAGGCGGGTTATGGAAGGATCGGCAGATGGATTTCCGGAACAAAATCCCTTTCTCTATCCATTAACCAGCAATATTGCAATAGCAGCAGCCAGGCTGACATGGATGAAATGAAGGCTACCATTGGACATGAATTTTTTCATACCATCCAATACGTCTATGATCCCCATTGGGCAGTAAGAGAGTCGGTATTTGGTTCTCCCTTTACCTGGTTAATGGAAGCTTCTTCCACATGGTTTGAAGCGGAGATGCTGAATAATTCATCCTACGCCTCTCCTGTGTTTACCGGGAATGCCGACTTTTATCGCAACGGCCTTGAGCACGGCGGGCAGGTGGACGCGCAAGAACATGGATATGGAGCATCAGGATTCCTGCGCTATCTCACGAGCAAATTCGGCAATGGCCTGATTTTAAGCACATGGGCCAAAGTTAACGGTCAGAGTGGAACCTATTCATCAACCGGCGCGCTGGCGAGTGCCAATGTTATTCTGTCCAGCGAGTGGCAAACCTTTGCCGAACAGTATTTGACCGCAACTACCAGCTTTGGTTGGTCGGCTCCGGGATCGGTATTCAGCTTTACCTACAGTGATACAAAACCCACAGCAGAATTCACTGACGACCTATATCCTTTGTCTGGCGTAAAAATAGGGTTTAATTTTAATAGCCTGAAGCAAAATAAAAATTACACCCTGACACTCGCTGAAGGGAAAAACAGCTTCATCAAAGCCCACTTATATAAATACGAGAGCAAGACATATACAAAAATTGCCGAGTTCACCGATAAATATGCGTTTGATGCGACACCGGGAAGCGGCTTCTTTTTGATTGTGCTCAACAGCGACGACACGGCGCCTTATACAACGCCCACGCATATCAAAATCAAACTTGAAAGCGGCCCGACCATTACCGCGCTATCGCCTACCCAGGGGCCGGTCGATACCGCAGTGACGATAACCGGAACCGGGTTTGGTACATCTGCCGATACGCGCTCGGTGTATTTTAGTGGCCTGGTGGCGAGCAATGTAACCTGGAGCAGCGATACGTCGGTTGTCGCCAAGGTTCCGCAGAATGCGTCAACGGGTGATGTGGTTGTCGAAGTCAATGCCGTGAAGAGCAATGGCATGAACTTTGAGGTTCTCGCGCAGTGCAGCTCAACCCAGAATGCCGGAGGCGATACGCCGGACACGCGGACGATCGAGCTTGGCAAATCGGCGGGAACCTTCGACTTTAGTTATGACACCTATTGGCAGGAAGACCAGATATTGGTGAGATATGAAGGTACAACGCTGTTTGACACAGGCTGTGTCGGTGCCTATGCGACCAAGGCCTTGACTTATAGCGGCAGTTCAAAGCAGATTACCGTGCAGGTGATTCCGAACTGCAAGGGAGGCAGTGGCACGGCCTGGAATTACACGGTTGCCTGCCCATAGTAGAGGGTGAGTGCAGGGGGTGGGCGTGGCTGGAATCATGTATCCATGATTCCAGCTTGTTTATTCTTGCTTGCTTCTTCCTTGCTTAGGGTTCTCGGCTGCCTGTAGAATGCACCGGGTTGCTGTTGCGTGCTCAGGGCACAGGTTTTCTGGCACGTTCAAGACGGGGATGCAAATTTTTGCCCGGACCCATTAAATCAATGCCCCCGATTAATCCAAATTCTACTCATTTCAACCGATGCGCATCCTGATCAGTAATGACGACGGTTATTTCGCACCCGGCTTGGCCTGTCTTGCCGAACATCTTGCGCGAGTCGCCGATGTCGTGGTGGTCGCGCCCGAACGCGATCGTAGCGGTGCCAGCAATTCCTTGACCCTGGATCGTCCGCTCAAACTTAGCCGCGCTAACAATGGTTTCTACTACGTCAACGGCACGCCGACCGATTGCGTGCATCTCGCCGTCACCGGGATGCTGGATCAGCAGCCGGATATGGTGGTGTCCGGCATCAATGCGGGCGCCAACATGGGCGACGACACCATTTATTCCGGTACGGTCGCTGCGGCAACCGAAGGGTTTCTGTTGGGTATCCCTTCTATTGCGGTTTCACTGGCCAGTAAGGAATTTTCCCATTACGAGACTGCCGCCAGGGTTGCCGCCGACTTGGTGCAACGTTTTTCAAAACAGACACACAGCCAACCTTGGCTGTTTAACGTGAACGTGCCGGATGTGCCTTACGATCAATTACAGGGCATCGAAGTGACGCGCCTCGGCAAGCGGCACAAGGCCGAGCCGGTGGTGAAAGCCAGCAACCCGCACGGCGAAACCGTGTACTGGGTCGGTGCGGCGGGCAAGGCGCAGGATGCAGGCGAGGGCACAGATTTTCATGCGCTGGCGCGGCAGTGCGTCTCGCTCACGCCACTGCAGATCGATCTGACCCAATACAACCAGCTTGATGCGGTGCGCGGCTGGCTTGGGCAATGAATACGCGGCTTAACGGTATCGGCATGACCTCGCAGCGCACCCGTGCGCGCATGATCGAGCGGCTGCGCAAGGACGATGACAGCCGGGCCGGTATCCGGGACGATACGGTGCTGGCGGCGATGCTTGAGGTGCCGCGCCACTTGTTTGTCGATGAAGCCTTGGCGAGCCGCGCTTACGATGACGTATCGCTGCCCATTAATTTCAACCAGACCATTTCCCGGCCCTACATCGTGGCGCGCATGATCGAAGTGTTGCGTGCCGGCAAGCCGCTGGGCCGCGTACTGGAAATCGGCACTGGCTGCGGCTACCAGGCGGCGGTGCTGGCGCAGGTGGCGAAAGAAGTCTATACCGTGGAGCGCATCCAGCCGCTGTATGAACGCGCCAGGCGGCAGTTGCGCGACTTGAAGCTGCGCAACGTCAGCGTGCGCCATGCCGATGGAACCGTCGGCCTGCCAGAGCTGGCGCCGTTTGACGGCATCATCATGGCTTGTGCCGCACCCGCACTGTCCGCAGCACTGCGGGAGCAACTCGCTGTCGGTGGTAGAATGGTGCTGCCAGTCGGGATGCGGGAGCAGCAGCTATATCTGATCGAGCGCGACGCCGGCGGATTCCGCGAAACCAGAATGGAGCAGGTGAAATTTGTGCCGCTATTGATGGGGAAAGAATGAAACAAGGTAATACCTGCATATTGTTGATAGCGACGGCCCTGTTGGCAGGCTGTGCTTCGAGCGGACAACGTGCGCCGGTCGTTGATCGCAGCGCCCCCCCCCCACAGACTGTCGTTGCAGTTGAGGAAACACCCAAAAAAATTCCGCGCGAAAAAGATTGGCGACCTGAAACGCATACTGTGCAAAAAGGCGATACGCTATTCAGTATCGCCTTTAATTACGGCCTGGACTACCGGGAGCTGGCCGAATTGAACGGTATCCATGATCCCAATTTGATTCAAATAGGGCAGAAAATTCGCCTGTTCCTGGGTAGTGCCACGACTGTTGTCCGCCCCGCCGCCGTGGTTGACAGCAAGCCGATAGGGCCGCCGGTGAGGGAGCAGCCCAGGCTCGCGAAGTATGCCTACAGCGAGGCGGCAGTGGCGCAGATTGAAAAAATTCAGGAGCAAACCAAACCGGAAGTTGCGGTTGCTGTTAAACCGCAAATAAAGCCGGAAGTTAATTTGGAGGTTAAGCCAGAAGTAAGGCCAGAAGTAAGGCCGGAAGCAAGGCCGGAAGTAAAGCCTGAGGTTAAGCCAGAAGCGAAACCGGGCAGTGGCGCGGACAATGGCGATGACGAAGCGTTGGAATGGAGCATGCCTGCCAAGGGTAAATTGGTCAGCGAGTATTCCGAATCGGCCAACCGCAAGGGTATCGACATAGCCGGAAAGCTTGGCGAGCCGGTCACCGCCAGTGCGCCAGGCAAGGTGGTGTATAGCGGTAGCGGTCTGCGCGGCTACGGCAAACTGGTCATCATCAAACACAACAAGACCTATCTCAGCGCCTATGCGCACAACGATCAGGTGCTGGTGAAGGAAGGGCAGACTGTCGCGCGTGGACAGAAAATTGCCGAGATGGGAAATACCGATGCCGAACAGGTCAAGCTGCATTTCGAAGTGCGGCGTTTCGGCAAACCTGTTGATCCGGCAAAATATCTGCCGCTCGGCAAGTCTTGAACGGCCTTTCCTCAGTGCTGATGAAGCAACCAGCCATTCCGCTAACCCGCAAAAACCGAGGGTAAGCGGCTGGTTATCATGACAGGCGCGAATCTTAACGTCGTCAACCACGACCGCGACAGCGCGGCTTTGCGCTACGTCTACCCGGTGGTGTCGCGCCGCGCCGGCGGCGTCTCGATTGGCATCAACCTCAATCCCAACAACGCCTGTAACTGGCGCTGCATCTACTGCCAGGTTCCCGATCTGGCACGCGGTGCCGCGCCGCCGGTTGATCTAACCGTTCTTGAAAAAGAGCTACGCGGTTTTATCGACGAACTGCTGCACGGCGATTTCATGCAAAACCGCGTCCCGGAAAGCATGCGGCGTATCAACGACATCGCGCTGTCCGGCAACGGCGAGCCGACCAGCGCCGCCGAATTTGCCCAGGCCATCGAACTCATTGACCGCGTGCGCCGTGAAATGCTTTTACCTGAAACGCTAAAAACCATACTGATCACCAACGGCAGCTTGCTCCATCGCAGCGAAGCGCAGCAAGGCCTGCGCGCCATGGCACGGCTCAGCGGCGAAATATGGTTCAAGCTGGATCGCGCCAGCGAAGCCGGGATGCGGCTCATCAACGACACCAACACAGGCATGGACAGGATGCGCGCCAACTTGGTGACGGCAATCGCGCTGTGCCCGACCTGGCTGCAAACTTGCTGGTTCGCGCTGGATGGTATGCCGCCCGGCAAGCAGGACGAAGAAGACTACCTGGAATTTATTTCGGCATTACTGCGCGATGGCTACAAACCGCAAGGGGTGCTGCTTTACGGTCTGGCGCGCCCCTCGCGGCAAGCGGAAGCACCGCGTTTGTCCGCCTTGTCCGAGGAAAGCATGCAAGCTTTTGCAGATAGCATCGCCAAACTCGGCTTGCCGGTCAAAATAAGCTGTTAACGTGAAACTCGCGCAGCGATTCGTTTGCCTCTTCTCTTGCGCCCCCGAGCGCAAGGCATTACACCCTTGGTGCAGAGGCAGGAAATAGCTGCAATTTTCCATACCCAGTTCCGGCTAATGTGTAAAATCTCCGCCTCACAGGAGGCACCCGTTGGAAAACCTATACAACATCCTTGGTGTTTCACCGACCGCGACGACCGATGAAATCAAAAAGGCGTACCGGTCGCTTGCGATGCGCCACCATCCAGACAGAAGCTCGCATTCGAATTCGGAGATCAGATTCAATGCGATCAAGACGGCATATGAGTTGCTTTCTGACCCGAAAAAACGGGCCGAATATAACCAGAGCCTGAACAATCGCATCATTCTCGATCCTGAAAACGAAGCGCGCGCTTTATGGCATTCGCTGTTCGATCACTGTGGCGTGGTTATGCCGCAAGATAGCCATTAAACAATTCATTTACGAATCCTCATGAATAAACCAATGAATAAAAACATCCATCACGAATTTGCTTATCAATCCCGCGAGCTGGGCATCCAGATCGAGGACACGCTGGGCGACCCACCCGACCGGAAGAACTATGCGAGTGTCATCAAATCGCTGATCGGCGAATACGCGAAGGGCACGGAGATCGACGATGTGAATCTGTTGAGCTTTGCGCTGGCCGATTATCTGAGCTTTGACGATCCGGCCGGGCTGCTGAAACAGTGCAAGCAATATGACAAGGGCGATGCCGCGAAGGTGATCGCAATGGTGTCCTGTGCGGATGCCGAGGCGGCCAGAGCTTTGGCTACCGTTGCCGCCAACAATCCTGAACTGGCGCGCAAGGCGATCCTCACGTCATTCTTATTCAAGAACACCCACCGCTGGGCGAATGCGGACAATTCGCCAGAAGCCTCGCAGGAAGATGAGGACAGCGAGAAGAATTTCGATGATGGCGATGACGATGAGCGGGGCGTACCTAGCCAGGATGTGATCGATCTATTCGATATACGCGAGGACGAAAATGGCTGATAAATCCAATTTTCCGGCAATCAGCCGACAGGTGACCGAGCTGGTGTTGTCAGGCTCTACCGCCCATGCGGAGGAGGCGATCAATGACACGGCGGAGCAGTTCGGCGATCTGGCCGTAGTTGCGGTGCTGGATACGCTGGAGCCGCAGGTGGCTGCGATGCATTTGTCCGCTTTCGATGGTGGCAAATTGTCGCTGGCCACGATGCTGATTTCGCCCAAGGCCTGGGCCGAGAGCCTGGCCTTTTTTGCCGCGACCTGGAGCGAGGATATGATCGAGGATGAGCCGGAGGTACTGACCGAGTCCCTGTTCGCGCATATCCACGGAATTGTTTTTTCTACCGACGATGCGGAGCGGCGCGCGGCGCTGATCCATGCGGCGTTAGCCACCGATTGGGGGACAACCGCTTTTGCCGTGCTGTTCTCGACCGCCACCGGCGAGATCATCGAGCTCGCCAATGACATCCACGCGCGCGGTGCGCACAGCAGCGGCCAGACAACATCCGATCACGATGTGATTCCGCTGGCGCTGGAAATTGCGCGGACCGATGCGGATGCGTGGGATCGGGTGCTGTTCGAGATATTCCCCGACTGGGTGCCCGGCGAGAACCAATTGCGCGCACGCTCCGAGGAGGGCGATGACGACGAACATCATCATGAGTTCGCGCTCGCAAAAACCACCCACGATTTGCTGTTGCGCCTGCGCAAACAAGTACCGGGCAAAGCGGCCAGCCCGCCGAAAAAAGGCGCCCGCCCGAGCCTGGGTGAGGATATTTTTGCGTGATGCGCAACCGCTAGAAACCGCATGTTGCCGATAAGCCTGCCATGAAACTTGCCCACGTCACCACTCGTCCTCCGCATCTGATGTCGGCGCTCGAAGCGTTGGCCCGGCGCGCGGATCATCAGGAAGAGGCGCAGACCCTTATCGATGAGCTCAGCGGCATCACCGTGCTCGTCGCCAAAAAATTTACCAATGAACGGACGGCAGATGGCTTGCTCGAAGCGTTTCATCTGACGGTGGGATGTATCTCGTTGGGGATCAGCCAGGCGAATATTCCGCAAGACGGTGATGCGCAGTTGTCCTTTCTGCTGCATCACGGCGCAGAATATGTTTTTCAGATGGGCTTCCGGCATATCAAGGAATTGTCCGCCCTGCCATTTACCGTGTTCGTTTCAGAGTTCGACAACGATCCGTTTGTGCAGCAGCGTGATATCAAAGTGCTGTTTGCGGAGATCTGCCGAGCAGACCCCGGCGCGTCATGGGCGGGTGATGATGTCTATAAGCGCGAATTGCAGGATCGGCAGAACAACCAGAGGACCGTGTCCTGCGCAAAATGGCTGCGCCAAAAACATTACGCAGGGCCGGTCAAAGACACCGATTTGGATGCACATGCGGTGATCGCAATTGCGGTGATATTCGCGATTGCCGATGACGGTCGCATTGTCGCGCGGGCCGGGCAAAAAGAGATCGAGCGCCTGATCAGGCGCGTTCGGGAAACACCGCCGGATATCGATGCGGGATGGAACGCATTGCTGAAAAAAGTCCCGTCCACATATCACCCCACCTTGCGCGAATGCATGGGTGAGTACAGAAACACGATCATCAAAAAAATCCTGTCGAAAACCAGAATCAAAACCGTCATCACCGAAATCCAGAATTTCTACGCATGCAGCGAGCTGGATGTGGACTATGACTGATTCAGGAATTCAGGTGCTCGGAGTTGTTTTGTGCGAAAGAGGCTACGTGTTTTCCCTCTGAACCAGTCGGGCATTTGATGCTGGCTATCGCTTGAGCAGGTTGCAAATGGACAGTTTGAGGCGGGTGCGATTCAAACTGAGGTGGAGTAATCTACCCGCCTTACCCACTGTTTTGATGAGAGGAGAATTTCATGGGAATGAGCGACGAAGCCTTACTGAATCGCCTGAACGCGTATCCGGA
>Ga0172380_10009578_pt1 | contig 10301 bp, 11 predicted proteins | sample Leawe162metaG_FD_119747 | JGI IMG/M metagenome (GOLD analysis project Ga0172380, IMG submission 119747) | Leachate microbial communities from a municipal landfill in Southern Ontario, Canada - Leachate well 162 metaG | ecosystem: Engineered > Solid waste > Landfill > Unclassified | place...
CGTTCACAGCGCGGCGATCAACAGCCAGGACCCCACGGGCGCGGCCACGGCGCACGGTGACGAGGTGGTCGCCGACGCGCTCGCCAACAAGGCGCGGATCGGCAAGGGGACGCGCAACGGCAAGCCCGTCGCGCCCGTCGCCGAAATCGGCTCGCTCCAGTGGCGGCGGAACATGAACCCTAATGCGAGCGCTCGCGAAAGCCTCGTGGAACTGGGGGCCGGCTGGTGAGTGAACTCCTTCCCCTCCCCCTCTCCGCTCGCGACGCCACCCGCAAGATGCTGGCAGACGGCATCTCCGCGCTCCGCGTAACGCCGGACGGCCTGTTGGCTCCGGTGAGCTTCATTCATGCCACGCCCGCCGACCTGGAGGCCAACTGCAATGGCTGCGGGACCGAGGACATAGACGTCCCGGACAGCTTCGGCGGGGTCTGCATCACGGATGCCGGCGACATCCACGACTGGATGTACAGCGCGGCCAAGTCGCGGGCCGACAAACTGATCGCGGATCTGGTGTTCCTGGTGAACAACGTCCTGACTTTCCTCGCCGCCGACATCCACGCGGAAAGCTGGTGCGAACGCCGCCGCATCTGGCCGGCCCTGCGCTTCTGCTGCGTCTACTTCATCGGCGTCTGGCGCTGGGGCGTCTGCGAGAACGCGAACGTCGTGCCGGTCTGGGCCAAGGCGCTGAATAAGCTGCGCCACTGGGGGCTGCCGTGGTAGACTCCCCCCATACCCTCCTGCCGGAAGCCGATTTCGGCAAGCTCAAGCTGTCGATCGACTGGTCGATACAGCGTCTCCAATTCCAGCAAGAGAAGCGCAAGGAGGCCATCCAGCAGTACGTCGGCTCCCACTACGCGGACGGCGGCGCGGAGAACCGCGTTCCGGTGAACTTCATCGAGTTGGCCATCTCGATCTACACCCGCCAGCTCTCCCCCCGGAATCCGCGGTGCCAGGTGAATGCCGCGAACCGCCAGCTTCGCCGCGACGCGGCCAACTTTACGATGGCCTTGAATCAGGTCCCTCGTGAAGTCGGACTGGCGCACAACTTCCGCGATGGCGTGATGGAGGCCATGTTCGGCAAGGGTGTCTTCAAGGTCGGTATCTGCACGACGGGTACTTATCTCGGCCACGAGTACGGCGAGCCCTTCGTCGACGTCATTACCCTCGACGATTACTTCTACGATAAGTCCGCCCGCAAGCGGAACTCGATCCAGTACGAGGGGAACGACTACTGGGTCGAGCTGGACGACCTCATGGAGGACCTGCGTATCAGCGATTCCGTGAAGGAAGCGCTGAAGGGCGACGACTACGTTCAGAGTAGCGCCGACCAGCGATCGGGCGCCGGCGACATCTCCGGCAGCAAGGCCGCGCAGACTTTCGGTGACCGCGTCCACCTCCGGGACGTGTGGATTCCCCGCCTGAATCTGCTGGTCACTTACGCCGTGACATCCGGCATCCTGGTGAAGGCGGTTTCCTGGGACGGCGTACACACCGGGCCGTATATCAAGCTCTCCTTCGGTGACGTGCCCGACAACCTCGACTCCCTGCCGCCCGTGTCGATCTGGCGCGACATGCACGAGCTGGGGAACGTCCTCTTCCGCAAGCTCGCCAAGCAGGCCATGGCTCAGAAGACGGTGCTCGGATTCCCCGGCGGCGACGACGAGGCTGTCGGTCGATTCAAAACCGCGAGCGACGGCGACGGCATCACCTACAACGGCAGGCAGCCGGAGCGGCTGGAAGCGGGCGGCGTGAACAACGTCACTCTCGCCTTCTTCCTTCAGGTCCGTGACCTGTACTCCTACTTCGCCGGCAACCTCGACTCGCTGGGCGGCCTCGCGCCGACCACGGAGACAGTCGGCCAGGATCGGCTACTCTCCGACGCCGCGAGCGCCCGCCTCAAAGAGATGGCCGGTCGCGTCGTCGACTGCCTGCGGCAGATTTTCGAGACGTTGGGCTGGTACGAGTGGACTGATCCCGTCCGCCGGCGCATCCTCCGCAAGCCGCTGCCGGGTCGTGACGACATCTACGTCGAGACGGAATGGGGGCCGGAGACGCGGCGCGGCGACTACTTCGGGCACAACTTCGACATCGACGTGTTCTCCCTGCAGGACGATTCGCCGGCGGAGCGCCTGTCCAAGATCACGATGATCTGGGAGCGCTTTGTCGTTCCGGCGCTCCCCCTGATCCAGGCCGGCGGCGGTAGCGTCGATTTCGAGGCGCTGTTCGCCCTGATCGCGCAATACGCCAACATCCCGGAGATCAAGGATCTGGTGAAGTTCCAGGCGTCCACCGTGGGCGAGATGCCAGTGCAGGGGGATCCGGAGCCGTCGCGGATGCCGACGCACACCACGCGGACCTACGAGCGCGTGAACCGACCGGGCGCGACCCGCCAGGGCAAGGACAGCGTGCTGGCGCAGCTCTTGATGGGCGGCAGCCCACAGGCCAGCGAGAAAGCCGTAATGGGGAGGGCCGTTAGCTGATGGCAACTTACTGCTACAAGACCGAAGACGGCGAAGTCGTCGAGCGCTTCTTCCCCATGAAAGAGGAGATTCCGAAGCTGATCGAACTCCCCGATGGCCGGCTGGCGAAGCGCTCCTTCTCCGCCGAGGGCGGGGCCGGCAAGCGGTCGGGTGGCACTGGCTGGCCGCTGGAGTGCGAGGCGTCCGGCGTCCACCCGTCGCAGCGGAAGGAACTCGCCGATTTCCTGAACAAGCGCGGCGTGCCCACGGAGGTCAGCGCCAACGGCAACCCCCTGTACCGCAATCCACATCACCGACGCAACGTGCTGAAAGCACGCGGGTTGCACGACCGAAACTCGTATATCTAGGAGTCCCCGACATGGACAACGAAACCGAATTCAAGAACGCGATGGCTGGTATCGAAGCCGCTGTCGATGAAGTGCTCGCCGATGACGCCGCCGCCGAAAAGGCAGCCGTCGCGTCCGGCGAAGTCGTGCCCGACGAGGCCGGCGAAGAGACGCAGGAACTTCCAGCCGGCGATGCCGGCGTGGCGAAGAAAGACATCGAGCCGGATGATGATTCTCCGGCGGCCGATGGCTTGGTGGCCGACGAGACGGAACTGGATGACGAGACTCTCCAGCGCGCCGTAGACGCCGGCATGAAGCTCAAGGACGCGAAGGCGTTCAAGGGCAACAAGAGTGGGCTGGAGAACGTGATCGCGCTCCTGGAGTCCAGAAGCGCCGCGAAGCCCACGGAAGACAGGGAAGTCGCCAAGGCCAAGGCCGAAGACGAACTCCCCGATCTGGACCCCAACGAGTACGATGAGAAGGTCGTGGCGCACTTCAAGGCGCTCAAGGCGCAGCGGGCCAAGGACGACGAGCGGATCGCCGCGCTGGAGCAGCAGTTGCACCAGCAGAAAGTCGAGTCCGCGGAGGAATGGTTCGACGGGCAGATCAAGGACCTGGGCGAGGACTTCGAGGCTGTGCTCGGCAAAGGCACGGTCAAGGACATCGCCTTCGGTTCGGCGGCGTTCAAGAAACGCGGTGAGATCGCAGAACGGATGGAGGTGTTGGCGAACGGCTACATCGCGTCCGGCAAGCCCGTGCCGTCCGACAAGGCTCTGTTCGACGAGTCGGTCAAGATCGTCCTGGAGAAGGAGATCAAGGCCGCCGACGAACGCAAGCTGGCCAGCAAGCTGGAGAAGCGAGCGGGCCAGCACATCGCACGCGCTGGGGGTAGCGCAACCAAGCCGAGAAAATCGGCCGAAGAAGAAGTCATCAGCGAAATCGACGAGAAGATCGCCCGCATGAAGGCGGGATGATTTCGCACCAACCATAAGGCACAGAGGACATGAGTCTCACCACCGATCAAGTAGCGGACATCACGCTCGAAACCCACAGGAAGCTGGTCAAGAAGGGCGCGTTCGTCAACATGGCGAGCGACCTGACGGACTACATCGGCGTCAACGAAATCTGGGAACACCGCCAGGTGCAGTTCGAGGGCGGCGTCGACTGGACTATCCCGTACATGATGGACCACAATCACAGCGCCCGCGCGGTCGGTCTCTACGAGAGCGACGGTTCCGCGTTCGGCGACGTGATGGCAAACGGCGCGGTCGGCCCGCGCTACGTGAACGCGCACTACGTTTACGACCTGCGTGAGCCGATGTTCCAGCGCGGCGGCACGGCCATCGTGAACCAGCTCAAGATCAAGTACGCCGGCATGAAGGTCGCCATGTTCGAGTTGATGGAGCAGTTCCTTTGGGGCAAGCCCGTCGACTCGACCGACAAGAAGACCCCCTTCGGCCTGGCCTACTGGGTCACGCGGAGCGCCACGGAGGGCTACAACGGCGGCAACCCCAGCGGGTTCAGCGAGGGCCGTGCCGGCATCTCCACCAGCACCTACGCCCGGTACGCCAACTGGACGGCGCAGTATGTGGCGGCATCCAAGACGGACTTGATCCGGAAGATGCGGAAGTTCCACACCAAGAGCATGTGGAAGTCCCCCGTGAACCACGCCACGCCGGACGTGGGCAAGGACGGCAAGGGCGTCTACACGAACTACCGCGTGATTGAGCCGCTGGAAGAGGCGATGGAAGCGCAGAACATGAACCTGGGCCGCGACATCGCCATGTTCAACGGCACGGTGATGTTCAAGAGCCGTCCGCTGATCTACGTGCCGTATCTGGAAGCCGACACCACCGACCCGCTGTTCATGCTCGACTGGAAGCACATCGGCGTCGGCGTGCAGGCGGGCTGGGAGAACGCGTTGACCGACCCCTACATGGTGCCGGGCAAGCACACCGTCCGCCGGGTCGACATGGACATCAGCATGAACATGATCTGCGACGATCCGCGTCGCCAGGCCGTGTTCTACAAGTAAGCCCACCGGCGCCACTGCAGGTCAATTCACTCATTCGTAATCAATAACTGACTGGGAAAGTATCATGGACATGAGCCCCAACAGCCACATCGCCGACCACAAGCCGGTTTCGGTGTGGGCTTTCTACAACGGCATCGACGCCCTCATGGAAGGTGAGGGTCTGTGCTACAACACCGACTACGGCACGGCGACCGCCGCCGACCGCCGCCGGAACAACATCGTGGAGCGCCCCTCCGCGAGCAACAACAACGCGTTCGCCGGCGTCGCCGCGCGGACGTACAGCGCGGTCACCGGCGGGCAGTTCGTCGAACTGTACGCCCCCGGCAGTCGTGGCGTGAACGTCGCGCTGCTGATCGATACCGTGATCGACACGGGCATCGTGACCTGCCTCGCGGGACCGAGCGGCAGCCATCGTGGCCGGTTCGCGTTCGCCGGGTTCCCCGGTCGCGGTTCGGCGATCCCCCGGCAGACCAAGACGGCGGCGCTCCTCCGGAGCGTGGCCGGCGCGGCCTCGCTGGCGACGGATGGCATCACCCTCACGGTGAGCAGCACGACCGGTTTCGCGGTCGGCGATACCGTCGCCATCCTCGGTGGCGAGTTGGAGTCGGTGACGAAGGCCATCAACCCCGGCAAGTACACCATCCTGAGCATCACGAGCGCCACGGTGCTCGTGCTCTCGTCCTCGGCTGTGGTGGCGACGCCGGATGCGGCTGTCACGTGTAGCGTCGTCGTGTACACGGGCAACCCCGTGTGCCAGTGCGACCTGATGGAAGGTCCGGAGTCGGGCTTGGTGGAGCTGGTGAGCTTCCTCAATGCCGGCCACGCGGCGGATGCGACCTTCACCATCATGAAGGGCGGCGTGACCTACATCGGTGGCGGCATCACCATCGGCACGGGCAACGCTCGCGCCGTCCTGGCGGATGGCGACTGGCTGGGGCAGAAGAAGGGATTCTACTGCCAGGGCACTGAAACCACCAACGATGCCGAGATCGAGCTGGCGACGGCGGGTATCCAGCAGAAGGTGCTAGACGCCATCGACACCGGCGCGCAGGGTGACCCCCTGGCGCTGGCGCGCGCCTCGTTCGACGCGGCTGCGGAGCGCCTGTACCTCGAATGGCAGACTGCCTGGGTGGAGATCTTCCACTCCGGCTGCGTCCTCGCCACCACCTGATAAACCAACAACCCGGCGGGCGGGCGGTCTACGGATCGCCCGCCTGCATCGGAGACTCGTCCAATGGAACCCGACAAGCAAGAGCCTGATGTTGATGAGCGCTGCCTGGAATACATGGCGGCAAGCGGCGTCGAAGCGACGCCGGAATTCGTGGCGCTGTACAAGCGCGCCAAGTTTTTGAAGGATCGGATTCACCCCGGCCACATGTCGCCGGAGGGCTTCGCCCTGTGCGCCGCGTTCTCGGAGGCGCTGGCCGCGAAGCGCGGGCCGGGACGCCCGCCGAAGTCCAAGGAAGATGACAAGGAAGGGTAAGCCCGCATGGCCGAATCGACGCAATCCATCGTACTCGCAGACCTACAGGCCGCGGTAGCCCGCTACCTGGGGTATCCGACCACTTCTGCTACGCGGAGCACGAAGCAGAACGTGAACGTCACGGCGAGCGTCGATTCGGGCATCCGGCAAGTCTACTTCCCGCCGGCGACGCAGGGTGTTGACATCCGGCATCGTTGGTCTTTCCTCTTTCCGACGACGACGCTCGTCACGGTCGCCGACACGGCCACCGTGAACCTGCCCGACGACTTCGCGACGCCGCCCGGACAGTTCTTCTGGGGGAGTGACATTCTCCGCCCGTCGATTCCCGTCGTGTCATTGGAGCGGATTCGGTCGCTGACGCAGTACGACGGGGACTCCGACGTCCCGACCATGGCTGCCATCGAGCCTATCGCCAATACCGGCGTAAGCGGCCAGCGCTGGCGCGTTCGCTTCTACCCGACTCCCGATGCGATCTACACGCTGACTTACCGCTACGAGGCGTATTCTGGTGTCCTGGACTCCGCGCACCCTTACCCGCTGGGCGGCGCGAAGATGTCGCAGCTCTACATCGAAAGCTGCCTCGCGGCGGCGGAACTGGGCGTGAACGGCGACGCCACCGGCCCGCACCGCCTTACCTACGTCTCCATGCTGATCGCCGCCATCGAGCGGGATCGCGGCATGGGCGCCAGCTACTACGGCCCGATGGGCCAACCCCCTGACCTATCCGAGTGCCCGCCCCGCAGGACGCGGAGCGGGGACATTACGTTCAACGGCGACACCTGGTAAAAAGGAATCCTGCCATGAAAGATCGAGTTGGCGAAGTAATGCGGCAGCAGCCGCCCAACCCCCACACTGTGACCGGCCTGCTGCTGGCGCACGGCACCACCGTCCCGACCGATGGCGCCGCCGGCTATGAGACGGGCTGCCTCTTCCAGCACACGGACGGCGGCGACGGCACGGCCCTCTATGTGAACGAGGGCACCGTCACGAGCTGCAACTTCAACGCGGTCACCGTGGAAGCCTGATAGCCCGTGAAGCGTCGCGCCATCAACATCCAATTCCCGCTTGGCGGCTTGAACCGCCGTCCGGCGTTCAGGCAACAGGAGCCGTTTTCGACGGCCCGTTGCTTGAACGTCCGCCCGTTCGCGTCCATCGAAGGGCGCGAGCGGGGCGGGAGTCGGCCAGGGAACGTGCGCGCCTACACCGGGCGCATGGGCACGGGGCCGGTACGGATGCTGAACGCGATGCAACTGGCGCTGGGCGACGGCTTCACGATCTGGACGGATTCATTCTCCGGCCTATCCTTCTCGTCGGTCTGGTCGGCGGCGTCGTGGATCGGCACGCTGCCGAAGATACTGGAGACGCTGGAGTCGCCCGTCGTGACGACGGTGGAGACTGCCGGCGCGGTGCGGGCAGCGCTCTCCATCGACACGGCGCTGGCCTACACCGTCGAGATGTTCATCGCGCCGTGGGAACTGGCGCATCACGGCAAGTTCCAAATCTTCGCGCGCATGGCCGCGTCGTCGCCGAATGCGACGCTGAACGGCATCGTGGCGGAGCTAGTCATGGAGGACGCCACGGGGGCCTATTCTGGCACCCTGAAGTCCTATGTCGCAGGGGTCGTGACGACCTATAACTTTGCGTCCGGCACGGACGGCGAGCCAATGGCCGGCTGGTTCAAGGTTCATGTATCCAGTGACACTGTCACGGTATACTGGAACAACCACACACTGGCGACGCGGACGGTGAGTAGCCACACGGGTACGCGAGTTGGATTCGGGATCGACTGTACTCAGGTCGGCGGCGTGTGCCTGGTGGGCACGTTCCGCGTGCAGTACTTCGCGCCGTCGGGGCCGGGGCAGAATCGGACGATGCTGGTCGGGTCGGCCAACGGCGACCTGTACAAGGAGGGGTTCAACGGGGAGATTCTTCCCGTCACGTCCAATCTTGATCTGCATGACGGCGTGCGCCTGGGCGCGGCGCAGTTGGGCCAGAAGCTCTACCTCGCGGACTACGGCGACTTGCGAGTGACCGGCAACGACGGGACGATTGACGCGACCGGCATCTTGCTGGACGCGGCGGGTGTAGCCGACTGGACCGCGCTGGGGATCGATGTCGATACCGATGTCGTGGTAATCTCGAACGTCGGCGGCGGCGCGGTGGCGGGCACTCTGCGAATCACCAGCCTGGCCAGCGGGGCGCTCACCTTGGCATCGACCGCCGGGACGACGGGGACGTGCTCCTACCGCATCGAGCGCGCCCCCAAGGTCTATGATCCGAGCGCCGACACCATCGCCGTCCTGGAGGCGACTGCCGGCCAAGTGCCGACCGGCTGCCCGCTGGTCTGCCGGTTCAACGGGCGACTGATTCTGGCCGGCGGGGAGATCGCGCCGCACGCCTGGTATGCGAGCCGCCAGCACGACCCCACGGACTGGGATTACGCGGAAGACGACGATCAGGCCGCGGTGGCGGGGCCTGCCAGCGCGCTGGGTGTACCGGGAGCGCCGATTGTGGCGCTGATGCCGCACTCCGACGACTACCTGATAATCGGCTGCCTGTCGTCCCTCTGGCTGATGCGCGGCGATCCGGCGTACAACGGGACACTGGATCCGATTTCCGAGGTCGTCGGCGTCGTCGGGCCGGATGCCTGGTGCAAGGGGCCAGACGGCGAGCTGGTCTTCTTGGCGCTGAGTGGCCTCTGCGTCGTGCCGAAAGGCGGCGGCAGCGGCGCGATCAACCTGTCCGAGAGCGCACTCCCGGCGGAACTCCAGAACGTCCCTGTCGGCACGCAGGTTTGCCTGATGTACGATGTGCGGGATCGCGGTGTCCACATCTACCTGACGCCGGAGGACTCCAACGACCGGATTCACTGGTGGTTCGACTGGCGGCGCAAGACCTTCTGGCCGATTTCGTTGGCAGCCGACCAGGAGCCATTCGCGGTGGCGTCCGTACATTCCGGCGCCACGGAAGACCTGAGCGTTGTAATGGGCGGGCGCGACGGCTACTTGCGGCGCTTCAACGCGCTGGCGCACAACGACGACGGCGAGGCGTTCGCGTCCTACATGGACTTCGGGCCGCTGCCGCTGGGCGACGATCTGTTTGCCGGCGTGCTCCGCGAGTTGATCGGCGTCATGGCGGCGCGCAGTGGCCCCGTCACGTGGTCCGTGACGGCAGGGGACACCTTCGAGGAGCTTTACGCGAATGCGGTTCACGACACCGGCACATGGCGGGCGGGCCGCTCGTCGGTCGAGAACCCCGGCGGGCGCGGCATGGGCTGGCTCCTTCGACTGGCCGGCCAGGGCGAGCGCTGGGCGTTCGAGAACGCGCCAGCGGTAATCGAGACGGCGGGGAGGTTGCACCAGTGAGCCACCAGCGCATACCCGACACGACCAACCCCCTTGAAGTCCGCCAGGCATTCCAGCGCATGGCGCAGGCCGCCAAGGGGGTTGCGACCGACATTTCCGGCATCGTCGTCACGCTGGCGGGACACACGGCGACACTGGCCGACCACGAGGCGCGGATATTGGTGCTGGAGGGCGTGGTGGCGGACGGCATCCCGACGAACGGCTTTCTTTTTGACACCGTATCCAACGACTACCTCTACGGGACAGATGGCGTCCCACTCTGGAATCCGACATGAGCAGTGTACCGAACAAGACGGAATTGACCGCACCGGCGGCTGGCGATTGGCTGTATGTGGTGGACGTGAGCGACACCACGGACGGCGCTAGCGGCACGGGTAAGAAGATTCGCTACGACACGCTGATGAAGATCGCGGCGGGTGCGCTGGTCTTCACGTTCAGCACGACCACGACGGACGGCGATCCAGGGTTGGCGACGATCCGCTTCGACAGCGCGACGCCGGGCAGCGTGGCAGCGATCTACGCGGACGACGAATCGCTGATTGCTGGCATGGACCTCGGCAGCGTGTACGACGACCTGACTGGGCATCACATCAAGGTCACGCAGATTGGCGA
>Ga0172380_10009579_pt1 | contig 10299 bp, 9 predicted proteins | sample Leawe162metaG_FD_119747 | JGI IMG/M metagenome (GOLD analysis project Ga0172380, IMG submission 119747) | Leachate microbial communities from a municipal landfill in Southern Ontario, Canada - Leachate well 162 metaG | ecosystem: Engineered > Solid waste > Landfill > Unclassified | place...
ACCGGCTCCGCTACGGCTGCGGGCTGCGCCCTTGCCTCCGCTGCGCCGGTCCCGGCGAACCACAACACGGGACACTTCTACTGAGTCCAAACAGGGGACATTTCTACTTGAGTTGCGACAGGGCGATTCCGGTACGAAACAGCGATCGCCTATTGATCGCCATTTCGTCCAAATCCACCAACGCTGTTTTTCGCTCGCTCCACGGGATGTCTAACCGTACACACAAACTCTCGAAGCGACTTTCCAGCGAAGACTCCATTGAAATGATACGCATTGCGCATCCACGCTGTTCAACGGCGCGGAGGTTATATCGAACCACCCGATTGGTATCGAGTACCTCAATACCTTCCATCTTTTTCAAATCTGCCACACCCCCATCAAGAACCCAAACGCTTGCATAATCAGGCGTTTTCCCCAAATCCAACTCACTCGGCTCAAATGCGAAATATGCGGCCACATAAGGCGACAATGTCCAATCCAAAATCAACGTCGGAAGCCCATGATGTCTCCCAAGAAACTCCCATTCTTCGGGTTCGTCCGGGTGGTCGTTGGTCAGGAGCCCGTAAGAGTTTCGACGAAACTCCGCGACCAATTGCGACGCACGTTCGCTTCTCTCCTCGTCTCGCGGTGCTTTTCGCCAACGCTCCAATGAAGTCTCCAGCTTCATTGTTGCGTCAGGTTGACCTCGAAACCACATCCTATCTCGAATATCTTGCGACCATGTCAACTACTGGCGCGCAATTCGACGCTTGAAGTCCGCCCAATCTTTCAATTGCTCTGACTTTATGGCCATTCAAGCCCCAACGACGCTAACCACCACTCGCCCCGATGAAGCACTCAACTCGTATCATACCAACCCCGCGGAGCCGGTGGCGATGGGTTGCGTCACGTATTCGCGCGGGTCGGTGATTTTGCCGCGCAGCGCAGAGGCGGCGACGGTGAGGGGGCTGGCGAGATAGACGCCGGCTTCCTTGTGGCCCATGCGACCGGGGAAGTTGCGGTTGGTCGTGCTGATGCAAACCATCGGCTCGTTCAATCGACCGAACGTATCCTTCGGCCCGCCCAGACATGCGGCACAACTCGCGGCCCCGACGTTGCAACCGGCGTCGAGCAATACTTGCTCGATGGATTTGCTGTCGGGGGGGGATGCTAAGCCGCGAGCGGCTTGGCCCAGGGGCAGGCCGTGGATGTTCAATCGCTTCATGTCGGCATGCACTTCGGTGGAACCGGGCACGACGAACGTCGGCACCTTCACCTTGTTGCCGTTGAGAATCGCGGCGCTGAAGATCATGTCGGTGATCTTGCCGCCGGTGCACGAACCGATGTAGGCGCGGTCGATTTTGACATCGGCGCAATTGCGGGCGGTGTCTTTGTTGTCGGGGCTGTGCGGCTTGGCGACCATCGGCTCCATCGTGCCGAGGTTCCAGGCGAATTCGTAATCGTATTTCGCGCCGCTCTGTTCCTTGACGACTTCCCAGTCGGGGCGCGTGGAACGGGCGCGAACGTAAGCGATGGTTTTTTCATCGACATCGCAGATGCCGTTCTTTCCGCCGGCTTCGATCGCCATGTTGGTCAGCGTCATGCGGTCTTCGAGCGTCAGCGAGGCGACGCCTTCGCCGGTGAAATACATGCTTTTGTAGGTCGCGCCGCTGACGCTGATCTGACCGATCACGGCAAGGATCAAATCCTTCGCCGTGAGATACGGCGGAATCTCGCCGTGAAAAGTGAACTTCATGGTGGGCGGGACTTTGAGCCAGGTTTTGCCGGTGCCGAGTGTGAATGCCGCATCGGAATTGCCGACGCCTGTGGCGAACTGGCCGAACGCGCCGGCGGTGCAGGTGTGGCTGTCGGTGCCGAGCAGAATCTCGCCGGGACGCAGGTGGCCCTCTTCGGGAAGCGCCTTGTGACACACGCCCTTGTATTTGGTATTCCGGGGGTCACGATACGGACTGGGCATGCCGGGGGTCATGCTCACGAAGTCGGGGTCGTAGTAATACTTCAGCCCCTGCTCCTTCACGAAGTCGCGGAGGATTTGGATATTGCGATGGCAGATTTCATCGGCGGTGAAGATGTAGTGATCGGGAATGATGACCACGCGGTCGGCGTCCCAGACCTTGGCGTGTTCGCCGAACTCGCGTTTGAAGATGCCGATGGTGCCCGGCCCGCAGACATCGTGGGTCATCAGGACATCGACATCGACCCAGATGTTATCGCCGGGATCGACGCGCGATTTACCGGCATGACGTGCGAGAATCTGTTCGGTCATGGTCATGCCCATGAGCGTTACTCCTGCGGGAAAAAAGGACGAAACAGCCGTCGCCGCAGAGGGCGACAAGGCGGGGTATTGTAGCGATGACAGGGGTTGGGGACTAGGGGCCGCGGTGGACGGAGGCGGCGGCTCGTGGGAGGATAAAACAAAGACCGGAGGTACACCGATGGGACTGGATGTATTGGTCATGCCGATCTGGAAGTTCAAGGCGGGGGACTTGTCGTTACCGGTGCAAAAATTGGAGACGGATGTATTCGTGATCGGTCTGGACGGCACATTGCAAAAAATCGACAATCGCCCACCGGGTGTCGTCAGGCGATGGAAAGCCCGGTTGTCGGTGAAAAAACTTCGCCGGGAAATTGAACGTGAACTTGGTCACGCGGTGGAATGGAATGACGCCGGCGATGTTGTTTACCGCGAGCAAGCCCCCTGCGGTTTTGAGGGATTGCGCGCTTACGCCAAGTGGCTGGACCACCGCGATCTGCTTCCGACATTCGGCCCGCCGCCGCAAGACAATTACTACAAGCACCCGGCGATGCTGGCGAAGGAGGGCCGGCCCCTTACCTATCCGCAACTGGTCAACCATTCGTGTCACAGTGGATATCTGCTTCCGATTGAACTCGAACGGGTCGTGTATGTCGAACCGCACAAAATCCACGCATGGACATTCAAACATTCCGTCGGTTCCTCACCGCGACTGCATGAAGAATTGCGACGGTTATCAGGTGTCCTGGGCATTGAGGGCGGATATGTGTGGCAAAATGATGACCCGCTCGCCGCGATCAAAACGGCTTGTACGCAGCTTTACGAAATCACCCGGATCAGTTGCGAAAAGAATCTTCCGGTCGTTTTCTACGGTTGACGCGACGGCCCCCTCACCAGAGCACCGGAGACTGAAGCCGGTAACGCGATCACAAAGTCGCTGCCTTTGCCGACTTCGGTATGCAGCGACAACGTTCCGCCGTGTTCCTCGGCGATGCGTCGGCTGACGGCGAGTCCCAGTCCTGTGCCGCCCTTTTTCGTCGAGAAATACGGCTCAAAAACGCGATGCGCCTTTTCCGCCGCGATACCGGGGCCGGTGTCGATGATGTGAATTTCGACGGCATCACCCCGCCGGTCGGTTCGCACGAACAGGTCGCGCGCCCCGCCGTGCGGCGACTGGTCGTAACGGGCCTGTACCATGGCCTGCGTGGCGTTGATGAGCAGATTGAGCATCGCTTGTTTGAGCAACGTGGCGTCGGCGTTGACCGGGGGCAGCGCCGGGTCGAGTTGTGTGCGCAGCATCACGCCGGACTGCTCGGCCTGGGGCGAATAGAAATCCGCCACCTGATCGATCATCTCGTTCAGCGACACCGGCTGGCAATCCAGCTTGATCCGCCCGGCATACTTGAGGAAGTCTTCGAGGATGTCGCGCAACCGTTCGGCCTCGGCGGTCACGGCGTCCATGCGCCGGCGAATGCGACCGGCCTGCGGCTCGGCCAGTTCCATGTCGTTCAGCGATTCGCGCAGCAGTTGGAGGTTCAGGCCGATGGTCGATAGCGGGTTTTTGATTTCGTGCGCCAACCCGCCGGTGAGCGTGCCGAGTTCGGCCAGTCGCTCGGCCCCGCGCGCCCGCTGCTCAAGCCGACGGACACGCCGCTCGGTGCGCCGGCGAACAAGCATCGCCAGCGGAATGATCGCCGCGATGCCGATGCTGACACCGATCAATAGCCAGTGCAAGGTGTTCACGAAGGCATGATACCCCAAAGCCGGTGGGACTTAAGTCCGACGGACGGGACAGGCGCGCACCGCGAGTGGGATGGAACATTGGAACAAGCGGTAAGTGGGCATCAGGCGTTGGTGGACGCTTGCGAAGTATTGACTTCGACCCCTGAAGTGACCCCTGAATGGTCGCCGCCCGCTTTGACGATCAGGCGTTGCACCGTGCGGGCCTGCCAGCCCTTTTCCCCCTGGACCAGATCGTAATCGACTTCCTCGCCGTCTTTGAGCAGACGGAAGCCGTCGGTCTGGATATGGGAGTAATGCACGAACACGTCCTGGCCGTCAGGTCCGACGATAAAGCCAAAGCCCTTCTTCGGATCGAACCACTTTACCTGACCACGAATGGCCATAACACAGTCCTCCACAGAATGTGGGCCGCACCGAAATGCGGATCCCCCTAACTGAAACCATCAGGCCCGTTGTTGACGATTTGCCGGACCTGTAACGTACTCCCATTGCACGCGGCTGCCGGAGGATATGTCAAACCGGCGATATGAACCGCATGGCGGCATCCTCCAATATACCCCCCGCTCCGCAAGTTAGCCAGCGATTTTTTCGCCATCCTGTTATTTTTCGACAATTCGCTCCCCAATCCCCTTCCCGGTCAAAAAACATCGTTCAGGCCTATCAACCGGCCACGGATGCCACCCGACAGGCGGGTTTCAACCCGCAGGGCAAACGCAAGTAGCGTGATGGAGGATTCGAGTTTGCGGTTTTCAGGCTTTAACCGCAAACCGCAAACGGCAAACCGTAAACTCACCTGTTTCAATACGCTACTTGCGTTCGCTCTGGTTCCAACCCGTGATACGACATCCGGGCAAAGCACGGCCTTGCATGACAGCTTAAAATCGGGATGCTTGGGTGCATCATTCAACGGGCCGCGGTGTCATCCTGGATGACGCTACATCAATTTCATCACACCCCGCACACGTTCACGGATCAAACCATGAAGGACACCGCCACCGCCACCGACGCGGCTTTGCTGGACCGCTACATCGCCGACGCCATGCGGTCGGCTATGAACTGAATGAAGTCGGCGAGCTGTCACTGACCGCCGAGCAATTCCAGCGGATCAGCGACAACCTGCCCGCGTGGTTTCGCCAACACCTCGAACCGCGGGTCCGGCAATCAATCAACGCCGGTCGGCCCGTGCTGGCGGTGTCGGATTTTGGTTTCGTCATCACCGGCTACGACAGCGCGACCGATCAACCGCCGATCTGGGGCCGATGCGCCCGCACGACCACCGGCGAAATCAGCCGCTGCGCCGACTGGCCGTGGGGCATCATCGTGTTGGGCGAACCAACGGATGCGATGGATGCCGGCGCAGCCGATATCGCCGCGTTGCGATACGCCCTGTCGTTGATCCGCGATCAGGCCGGGCCGTTCGAGCCGCAGTGGCGCGATCGCCGCTTCACCGGCCAAAAGGCGTTCGCCGCGTGGGCGGCCCTGCTGCGCAACATGAATGAGCCGGTCGAAGATCGCCATCACGCCAACATGCGGGTTCGACTCATCGAACAGCGCACCGCCGCCGTCGCTTACCTCCGCGACGTCGCATCACGGCAGCCCAACCGGACCGCCGATGCCCTGCGACAGGCGGCGATGAAATACGAAAACGTCATCGACCAACTCAACGCCATGAATACCGACGGTTTGTCCGAACGCATCGAAGCTCGACGCGCGCTGGCCGACGAGATTGACCGCATCGCCGCGATCGAACTCCAGGCCGCTCAACTCATGGAAAAGGCGATCACTCAATGACCGCGACTCTGACACTGACCGGCATCGGCGATGAAGTCAACGACGCCCGCCTGTTCCATCAGCCGCTGGGAGCATGACGGCTGGCGCACCTGTTTCAAGCGAGGCCGTCCACCAGATGATTGAACAACCCGAATTCGGGATAAATGAATATCCCGAAAAAAGTCACCCAAGTCGGCTTGCGATTTGGGGGGTCCGTCGATGACTTTGTTTTCAGTGAAAACAAAGTCATCGACACCCGCATTTCATTCGGAAAATACCGGTGAAAATGCGAATTGGGCCGGGCGGAGAACGCCGGCTGAAACGAGCCGGGCGGCTTCGCGGGAGGCGGATTTGGCGTGCTGATCCCGAACTCGGGTTAACATGAAGGGCACGAAGAAAGGATCGTATTTAACTTAAATACGATCTCTCGACTTCGTGCTTCTTCGTGTTCTTCGTGCTTGTTTTCACGGGAAAACAGGGGGTGTGGACGAATTCAAACCCCGCGTGGCATGTCATGCACCCTCAGCCGCTCGCGGCTTCGCGCCGCCGGAAACTGACCGCGCCTCGTTTCCCGCCAGTGCCTTCCGGGGTCAATGAAAACGCCGATCCACGATCAGGTGAATCGGCGAAGGAGGAGGAAGAAAATCAGTTTATCAGCGGCCCCGCCCCCGAAAGGCGATCATCATTGAGCCGAGGGTCAGCAGGCCGAGCGTCGCCGGTTCGGGAACTTCACGCAGTTGATAGGCGTTGAGCTGGATGCCGCGGTTATTGGTGGGATCGGAACCCAAAACGCTGATGACTTGCGTGGCGGCGTCCGCCGTGAACGTGCCGATCACATACTGGCCCAGTTTACCCCAGGCGTTGCCGACATTCACATCCAGCGCGTCGCTGACGTTGCCGGCTGTGAACTGGTCGGTGGCGGTCCATGCGTAGCTGGCGCTCCGCGAATCGTTCACAAAGAACTGCACACGGTACGGTGTGCCGGGCGTGAGGTTCAGCAGGGTGTAAGTCGCGGTCTGGTTCGCGCCGATCTTGAACACCGCCGAAGTGAGCAACGACTTGTAGTTATCCGACAAGCCGGTGTACGGCGCGGCGCCGCCGTTGAACCCGTCGAAATTGCCCCAGGAAGCGGAGGGTGTTCCGACAGCCAGGGTGATGTCGCCCGCGCCGGCACCGGAGGACCATGAACTGCTGGACGGTGACACATCAGCGAAGGTCACGCCGTTGACGGTGGGTGCCTCGCCGCCGACTTCTGCGGGGTCAAGGGGGAGATTGTTGAAGTTCAGCGCCCGCACCAGTGTGCCGACCGTGTCCACATCGGTGTCGCCGGCGATGTTCTGGGCGCTTTGCCAGGTGATCGTCGCCGCGTTCGAGACGCCGGCTCCAGCCAGCATCAACACCGTACCGCACATCGCAACTTTCGCATTCCACATTTTCATGACAGTCTCCTCAAAAAGGGGTTTCTTGATTTCGGCGGGATTCGCCGGTTTTTCCTATTGCATGTCCGCCGGCGCAGCGGTGCTGACGCGGGCGATGAATTCGGGTTCCAACAGAATGTCCAGGTCCTGGGAAACAGGTTTGTCCGCCAGCATATCCATGACGCGCTGGGTGGCGTACCGGCCGATGGCGCGCAGCGGATGTGTCAACGTCGTCAGCCCCGGTGAAAGAAACAGGATGTCGTTGAAGCCCATCACCGACACCTCGCGGGGCACGTCGATGTTCAGTTCCCGGCAGGCCCACAGCAACGCCTGCGCCTGATGTTCGGAGTTGTAGCACCAGATCGCCGTGGGCCGATCCGCCTGCGCCATCCACGCCCGCGCCGACGCCAGCGCCGCGGCGAAGTACGGTTCGCGCAACGGACGCTCCGCCGTCAGCTCGCTGGTGTGAACCCGCGGCGAGACGCCCGCGTCGGTCAGCACTCCGCTGAATCCCTCCCACATCGCCCGCGCATCGGGATTGTGCAGGTAACGGTCGTGGGTGAAATGTGCGATCCGGCGATGGCCCAGCGAGAACAGATATTCGGCGGCCATCCGCCCGGCGGCGTACATGTCCGTCCGAACCGCCGGCAGTGAGGGAATCGAATGATTGAACACTTCGACGATCGGAATGCCCCGCCGCTGGAAGTTGAGTATCTGATCCGCGTTTTCGCGCGTCTCGGTGCCCGAAACGATCAATGCCTCCACCCGGCGATTGACACTATTGCGGCAGTGCGTTTCCTCGTCTTCCGCGCCGCTGTGCGAGTAGAAAACAATCGAATACCCATGCTGATCGCAAACGTCCTGAACCCCCGCGACGATATCGGGAATCACCCAACTGCTTTCCGACTGCGAAACCAGCAGGCCGATCATATGGGATCGCTGCTGGGCCAGTCCGCGGGCGTTGTGATCGGCGTGGTAATTCATGGTTTTGGCCGCGGCCTTGACCCGCCGCACCGTTTGCGGATGGAAACCCCGCGTCTTGCCGGACAGGATACAGGACACCGCGGCCTGCGAGACATCCAGCGAAGCGGCGAGTTGTTTTTGTGTCAACGTACTCATTTTTCTCAAACCGACGGACGGGGCCTTTCGTTTCAAAACCGTCAAACGGGCCAAATCCGTCAAAAACACACTTTTTAATACGTATAAATCACAAGCATAAAATACACCGTGAAACGCCTTTGTCAAGTAAATTGCCCCCGTTTGAAGAGGATTTTTTTCCAGATCGCCGGAAATCAACAAGGGGTGCCCCCGTCGCCACGGATCAGCCCGAAGAAGATGGGCCACGAAGGCGCGAAGACACGAAAAGATACCCATTTTAAAATGTGATCCTTCGCGTCTTCGCGTCTTCGTGGCCCATCGGTTTGTCATTCGACCGGCGGGTGGCGGAATGCGGCTGCCCGGCCCCCCCGCCTCCCTTGCCGGCGAACATCCGATTCATCACGTCACGACTGCCAAATCCCCGCCGGTCAGGTGCGCGGCAGATCGCTGAACAGGTCCGCGATCGCCGGGTGGGTGATCCGACCGGCCCGCATGTTCAACGCCTCGGCGTGGCCGGTCGATTGCGCGATGAAACGATCCACCCCCAGTTTCGCCAATTGCCGGGTGTGCCCGATCGTCGCGTTGCACAACGCATGGCTGGACGTGCGGCCCACGGCTCCCGGTATGTTCGCCACGCAGTAATGCACCACTCCATCGACGATGTACGTCGGTTCGGAGTGCGTGGTCGGGCGCGCGGTTTCAACGCAGCCGCCCTGGTCGATGCACACATCCACGATCACCGAGCCGTTCTTCATCCGTTTCACCTGCCCGGCGGAAATCAGCATCGGCGCCTTCGCGCCGGGAATCAGCACCGAACCGACGACCAGATCGGCCCGCATGATCCACTGATCGACCGCGAACGGATCGGAGAAGATCGTCGTCACGTTGGCGGGCATCACATCGTCCAGGTAGCGCAGGCGGTCGAGGTTGATATCCATGATGACGACGCGGGCGCCGAGGCCCGCCGCCACTTTCGCCGCGTTGAAACCGACGACCCCGGCGCCGAGAATCAGCACGATCGCCGGTTCCACCCCGCTGACCCCGCCCAGCAAAATACCCCGACCCATTTCCGGGCGCTCGAGGAACTTCGCCCCTTCCTGAATCGACATCTTCCCCGCGACTTCGCTCATCGGTGTCAGCAGCGGAAGCCGGCCCGATGAATCACGCAGCGTTTCATATGCCATCGCGGTGATCTTGCGCGACAGGCACGCCTCGGTCAGTTCACGCGAAGCGGCGAAATGAAAATAGCAGAACAACGTCTGGCCTTCGCGGAGCAGTTCGATCTCATCGTCCTGCGGCTCCTTGACGTGCAGAATCAATTCGGCGCGGGCGTACACCTCGGTATGCGAGTCGATCATCTGCGCGCCGGCGGCGATGTAATCCGCGTTTTCAAAACCCGAACCCACCCCGGCGTCCTTTTCGACCAGCACCGTGTGGCCGTCACGGGTCAGCAATTGCGCGCCGACGGGCAACAGGGAGACACGGTATTCATCCGACTTGGTTTCGCGGGGCACGCCGATAATCATGAAGGAACTCCTCGGGTGGGGCCGCGCATTGTAACCAGAAGAGGGGCATCTTACTCCTCCCCCATGTCCCCCCATCGCACATGGAACATTGCACATCGCTTCCCCCCAATCTACAATCGCCCCCGGAAGTAGTGAGTAGCGACGAGCGACGAGCGATGAGCGATGAGCGATGAGCGACTGAAAATCCGCCGTTCGCAATCAGCGATTAGAAATCAGCGATCAGCAATTCCTCTTCCCCCTCGGGGCCACCGCATGTTCCGCTCTGGGCAAACACCCCACGACGCCGACACGATGCAAGGCGCGTTGTGCTTCGGATTTGAATCCGCCACCCACGCCGTCAAAATGACCCCCGTCCCCTTTTACGCGCCGCATTCTTACCACTCAAGACGCAAGTTAATCGCAGCAGCGGCTGGTAATATGTTCGCTTCGATGGTCCCATACAGGTTCCCTTCGGGACGACGTACTTCAAGACAAAAAACATTAGCGGATG
>Ga0172380_10009580_pt1 | contig 10299 bp, 15 predicted proteins | sample Leawe162metaG_FD_119747 | JGI IMG/M metagenome (GOLD analysis project Ga0172380, IMG submission 119747) | Leachate microbial communities from a municipal landfill in Southern Ontario, Canada - Leachate well 162 metaG | ecosystem: Engineered > Solid waste > Landfill > Unclassified | place...
GATATATGGAGAAAAGATGGGTTATCGTAGGTAAATATGGTTTATATGTAGGGCAATGGTTACTACGTAGAGATGCTATTAGGGAACACACTAAAATGATTGGTCAATCGTGGAGAAGGTGTTATAGAAGGGGAGATAGAGTAGTAAAAGCTGAAATATATTTTAAATAAGAAATTAGGTATTGAGGTTAAAAATGAAGATAGGTGATAGAATAAAATTTCTGGAAGAAAAAACACCATATAGAATACGGGCATTAAGTAACTATTTTGCGGTATGTACACGACCATATAACCCCCAATGTACAGTTATTTATACAGTATTGGATTTTCGCAAAAGTATTAGAGGTACGGAAAATGTTGTATTTTGTATGGGTGCTGAAACGGATGAAGATTGCGAAGAAATGCTACAAAGGTTTGAAAGCGGTGAAAGTGAAATATCACATAGAAATAATATTCCCCTAAATTATTGTGTGTTGGATAGTAGTAAACCTTTAAAAGAAGAAATAAAAAGAGCAGATTTAGTTTTTAAAGAAGCGATAATTGGTAATAAGTATGAGTTAGATAAAAAGTTAGGGATTGAAAGGAAAGAAGATAACAATGTGTGAATGTATTAAGAAACTTAATAGTTTATTGGAAGAAAAACAAATTAAGGCTTCGGTGATTACAGCTATTCCACTTACAGGTAATATGCCCGAAAAGGTGATTATACCTTTAATGAAAGATATTAAAGCTAAAACCAAATTACCAACTATTGTAGCAACATATTGTCCTATGTGCGGCGAGAAATATAGTGAAGTAAGTTAGGCTTAAAGAGAAAGGAAATTTAAATGTCATTAACTAAATCAAAAGGTAATATGTATGATTGGGTTACACATATGCACACACATCTTGGCGGTCAATGCCCACATAAATGTTCTTATTGCTATGTCCAAAGAAATAGATTTGGCGTTTCTGAGAAATATCAAGGCGATTTGAGACTACTTGAAAATGAATTATCAGTAGATTATGGTAGCGATAAACGTATATTTATTGAGCATATGAATGATATGTTTGCAAATGGTGTAAAAACTGGATGGATTTATCGAATACTAGAACACTGTTGTAAATATCCCGATAATCAATATGTGTTCCAGACAAAGAATCCATTTAATGCTCTTTTATTTATGCAACACTTCCCTAAAAACTTCTTAATAGGCACTACAATAGAAACAGATAGTGCAGATGTATTATACGGTAAAACACAAGCACCTGACCCAATAGATAGATTTAGTGCGATGCTTGATTGGTCATATCTATATCCAAAACGAACATTTGTTACGATAGAACCTATAATGGCATTTAATGTAGCAACTTTATCTGGTTGGATAAGAGGGATAAACCCGCTATTTGTAAACATAGGGGCAGATTCTAAGCATAGTGAATTAGATGAGCCTGATGTGGAAGATGTTAAAGAGTTAATAAGAGTCATACAAGAATCCGAAATAGAGATTAGAAAAAAGATTAACTTAGAACGTATTTTATAGAGAAAGGTAGAGTAGTATGGGTAGTCTCTTTTTTCTTTATGGAACGTAAGTAAAATAGAGAAAAAAGATAAGGAGTAAACAGTTAAGCAGAGGGTAAATAAATGAATGAACAAGACAAGCCAACATTATTTGATATGGATAAATCTTGGCAAGAAGAATGGAAAAATATGCCTGAGTTTGTGCAACGAAAGAAAGAGGCATATGCCGAGATAGTATTCAGATTTGATAATGCAAAAGACTTACAAGATTTCGCTAATCTAATTGGGCAGAAATTAACAAAGAATACCAAATCTGCGTGGTATCCACCATTAGTAAGAGGTGCAGATATTGTTAAGAGGTGGGTTAGTGAATCCTAGTTATCCAATTTATATAGTGTCTAAAGGGCGATGGCAAAGCCGATTAACAAGCAAGGCACTTGAATATATGGGTGTACCTTATAAAATTGTTGTTGAAGAATTAGAATATAGCAATTATGCCTCAGTAATTGACCCACAAAAGATACTTATACTCCCACAAGAATATTTAGACAAATATGATACTTGTGATAATCTAGGAAGTTCTAAGGGTAAAGGCCCAGGAGCGGCTAGAAACTTCTGTTGGGATGATTCTATAAAGAATGGAACAAAATGGCATTGGGTTATGGATGATAACTTAGATGCGTTCCATAGACTTAATAGAAATATAAAAGCGGAAGTATTAGATGGAACAATCTTTAAATGTGCCGAAGATTTTGTAAACCGCTATGAGAATATTGCGATTGCAGGACTTAATTATTACTCATTCTGTAAAGCATCTGATAATATGCCACCTTATGTCCTAAATACACGAATATACTCATGTTTATTGATTCGTAATGATATTCCCTATCATTGGAGAGCAAGATATAACGAAGATACCGATTTATGCTTGAGAGTGTTAAAAGACGGATGGTGTACTTTACAGTTTAACGCCTTTTTATGCGGTAAAGTGACCACGCAAAGAATGTCTGGTGGTAATATGAGGGAGTTTTACGAACATGAAGGTACGCTAAACAAGTCTAAAATGTTGGAAGAATTACATCCTGATGTGACAAAGGTAGTCTGGAAGTTTAATAGATGGCATCATTCAGTAAATTACAAGCCATTCAAAAAGAATAAGCTGATTAAAAAAGAAGGATTAGTAATACCAGATATAATAAATAATTATGGGATGAAATTAGTTGATATGGAGAGAAGTGATGCCAATAATCGGTGAAATAAAACATGGTTGGGAGATAGGTCGTAAGTCTCCTATGCACAAATATCAATGGACTTCTTGCGAAGTATGTAAGATTGAACGATGGGTGGAATATATCAATGGTAAACCTGTATATACAAAGTGTAATAAATGCTCACGTATAAAGAAAGAGCCAAGGAAAATAATATTCAGAGAACCTATAATTGGAGAAATAAGACGGTCAGACGAGATAGAAGGTTATGCAAAGAATAAAACACGTTATATATGGTGTAAATGCCCTAATTGTGGTTATACTAAATGGAGACAACTATTATCAAAAGGTAAATATCTAAAATGTCGTAGATGTATGCATAAAGGTAAAATAGGTAAACTTAGTGGTTCATGGAAAGGTGGTACAAAAATAAATCATTCTGGTTATAGGTTAATAATATTGCGCCCAGATGACCCGTATTATCCTATGGCAAATATAGCTGGATATGTAATGGAACATCGTTTAATTATAGCAAAACAATTAGGTAGATGTTTAGAAGATTACGAATTAGTTCACCATAAAGGGGTTAATTTCCCAATAGAGAGCAGGCGTAACAAGTCTGATAATGTTCCAGAAAACCTTGAATATATTGGCATCAAAGGGGAACATAATACATTAATTGAAGCAACATTAATAAAACAAGATAAATATATTAAGGATTTAGAATCAAGGATAACATTAGTTGAATCTGAAAACACACTTTTAAGAATGGATATGTCTGAATTTATATAAAAAGTATTGACAAATATAAAAAAGTGTGATATTCTACAAAAACGTAGGTAGAATATGAAAAAGAAATTTGAGGCAACAATTGTTTTTGGGCAACCAGCCCACTATCTTAAAATTTCTTGATTTCTAATTTAATAAGTTTATTTGAGAACACATCTTCGGATGCGTTCTCTTTTTGTGTTTTGAGGCAACCAGCCTTGAGGAGAATATTATGAATAGAATGAACGGTGCGTTACTCTCGGCTGTTACCGGGGTAATTGGAATAGTGGTTATAGAGACCCTGGTTACAAGCATTACCACAACTGGATGGGAAGCCTCTGTTTGCACGTTTGTGGGAACCCTAATTCCAATCGTGTTCTCAGCCTGTATAATCATCGGTTTGTTCAAGTATTTCGCTGACTAAGGTTGGTGAGACTTGAGAACCAAAACCCCGAAGATGATGGATGGGGGTACGAGAGTAGCAACACACTTTCGTACCCCCTAAGTCTTAAATAGAGAGGAATTTTAAATGGATTATTCGGCAAGGCAGTTGGGGTGGGATGAGGATATGGGTCAGTCTAAAAGACGCAGGGCTGTATTAGAAGGTTGTCATAATAGACCTTTAAAAGCTGCTAGAATATTACAAAATACTGCTAAACTTGGAAGAACTGATGAGGTAAGGCGTAAGGCTAAGGCGGATTCCAGCTATTTCTATAGATTACATGAAAGACAAAGGGGGCAACGAAATGGCTAAAGATTATAAGAAACAATGGGAAGGTTACACTAAAAACATAGATAAGTTTGTTTCTAATATAGATAAACAGTTAGTGGCTCTTGAAAAAGCGGAAAAGCGAAAGAAGAAAAGCAAAAGGGGGAAATGACAATGGCTAAAAGAAAAATACACCCGTTGGATAAAGCATATGCTAGACAATCAGCAGAACAAAAACGGCACGAAATAGCCTTGCAAAAAGCTGAAGTTAAAAGGCATGAAAGGGCAATAAAAAAGGAAAACGAAAAGCATAAAAAGGAAGCACAACAAAATGCTAAGAGATACATAAAAGAAACAAAAAAATGGGATAAAATGGCTCATCGTAGTCAAATTAAATATTATAAAAAACATAAAAAGGACTATAAGTAATGACAAGAGCATCACATAAGAAAGCGAAAAAACTAGCTAATAGAAAGGCTATTAAGTGTATTAATCGGAAAAATCTTGAAGAACGTAGGAAAGCAAGGGGGAAAACAAAATGAGAAAATATAGTAGGATTACGCAATGGGTAATGGCATTAGTGCTGATTGTGTGCTTGGCATTGCCAGCAGGTTTGGCTTTTGCTGAGACACCTACAGTAACCAGTATGGTAGTTGCAAATGAAGCTACTACAGGGTTAGGTTCTCCATTCCAGCATCATAGTTTTATAGATGATGGAAGTGCCTATGTATTCTATCTGGATAATAGTTCTAACCAGATAGTAGGCAAATGGTCAACTGATATGGAAACTTGGACTTCATTGGCAGCTATTCATGCTTGTAATGGCAGTACAGCAGAAACAGTGGGCGGTCAGTTTGACTGTTGGTGGGATGCTGGAACTTCTACAGTCCACTTTATCGCTGTGAATAACTCTGCAAACGCAAGCGATATTTCTTATGGTTCTTATACTGTAGATTCTACAGCACACACTCTAACGGCAAATGCTCCTAGTTGGGTTGTGGCTGTTGCAGGTGAGGCTAATGTATCTTATCGCAATCCTACTATATGCTATACTCAAAATGCCTCAGTTTTTATAACTTATGGTCGAGTAAACCAGAGTATCAGTGATGTTTATGTACTGACACCTGCCAGCGAAGTGGCAAATCCTTGGGTAGCACAAACTGGTTTCCCTATGTATAACCTCTCGGCCATAGGTAATGTATCAATGTATGGTTCTGTTATCCCCCTTTATACATCTACCGATAATGTCTCAGTTCAATATGCGGAATTAAATGGTAGTGAATATGAAATATACCAACTGGATATAGAGTGGAACGGTAGCGATTGGAATAAAGATGCAAACGGTATAGATATAGATACAAGTGCTTGGTATTGCCCAACTGGTTATGAATGGGATTACGATACTGTATCTATTGATACAACTATAAATGATAATGATGTGGCTATTGTATATGGGCAGACAAATGGTTCTGATTATCGCACAATATTCTGTAGAAGAGGTAGCGAATTAGACATTTGGAACGCAAGTTACACTAAAGATTTTGGTACTGGTGCGTTTGCGTATCAATTTATAGGAGCTATGGGTATAAGGAACGCTATTAGTGCGTGTGTGTTCTCGGCTTTTGATTTGGAAGCACTATCAACTAAAATATGGTCAAGTGACTTCGATGCGACAACGGGCAACTGGTCAACTATCGCTACTGTTGCTAATGATGCTTCCTTACCTTATGTATCTACAATGTCAGATTATAGATGGGATGCAAGCGGTGTGGGAGCTTTGGGATTCCTTTGGGGAGACCAAGGGGATGATATTTGGTTCGGATATTACGGAACTGACCCAGACACAGATACTATAGTAGATGATATGGGCAACTTAACGGGTACTGTAGCATCTTTGGTAATATCATTCTTGATAATCATGTTCCTCTTGGGTATAGCGGTTAAAGAGGGTATTCAAAACGGTAACACAGAGGCTATTAAGGTTTCAGTAGCAGGTATAATCGGTATAGTTATAATTGAAACCATAGTAATAGCGTTCTTCTAGGAGATTAAAATGCCTTATCGTGTTGTTGGTAAAAACCTAGAGCATAAGAAAAATGGCAGGTGGATTGTAAAACAACACTGTAGGAGCCATGAGAACGCTTTAAAGGCACAGAGATTACTAAATGCGAAAGAGCATAATTTCAAAGAAAGGAGGTAATTAAAATGGCAAAAGGTAAGGTGCGTTACGGTAAGCGTGGTGGAACATATCGCTTGGTAAAAGGTAAGAAAGTTTATGTTAAGCATGAGAAGAAACATCGCAAGAAGTAAATAATAGACCAATGAGGAGTGTATATGAAGAAAAAAGAAGTTAAACCGTTATTTGAACCTTTGTCTGGTTCTCATTGGTCTAAGCGTTTGCCGATGGAAAAGAGAAGGAACATAGTGCTTAGAAATCACAGAGGAAACTACCTGAAATCGGCTCAAGCTATGGACTTCCTATCCAAAGGTACGGCTGACAAAGAAACAAAACAGAAGGCACGTTCCGATTCGGATTATTTCTTTAAGATAGCAAGAAAATAAGAAGTGAACGATGAAATGTTTAAGATGGTTGAGTTTATTATTTCTAATGGCATTAATAGTAATGCCTGTTAGTATTGCTTCCGCAGATTCCCCCTCAGTTGATGATATAAAAGTCTACCAAGGGTACAAAGAAACAGACGATTGGCTGGTTGTTGCCGTCTATAATATTTCAGGAACAAATACAAGCACTTCAAATTGCAGTTTAGTTTATTCTTGGACAGCACAATTAATACGCAATTCCGATTCTACTATTGTTGGTAACTGGCCTATAGAACAATGCGGTATGAGGCCGATAGGATTATATCTAAGTGCTGCTATGGGTGCTGTTGAAACTTATGGCGGTAATTACAGTGTTAAGATAATAGGTACGTGGGGTGGTTATCCGTCTGCCACACGTTTAATTAATGCGTCTGATTGGAAGGGGAACATAAACTACATAGATAATTGGGTTAGATGGCAAGCAAATGTTATTGGTACTTTTGATGGCGAAGATTATTTAACAAGCACAGCCGATTATGGTTATGTGTTAACTACAGATGGTGGTATTATATTTGATACTGGAATAGACTCTCTACGTTCTTATCGACCAGATATATTTCAATTAACAACTGAAACTATACCTATTAATTACGAAAACTCAAGCCAAGATACAACGTATTCTGATGATTTATACGATAATTGGGATACAGCAGTTGGCCCAGAAGTATCAACAGCTTTAACTGATGCTGGATTTTACTTTGGGTTGGATGGCAGGTTGATGGGAGCTTTACTTACTATTATGGGCTTTATATCACTTGCTATAATAGAGAAGTCTGTAGCGTTTATGATTATCATTGGTGGTGTCCTTATCGGATTCTTCCCGATGGGTACTATACTTTTGTTGGTGTTCTTGGTTCTTATTATCTTGGTAAGAAGTTTGTTCTGGAGTTCTACTTAAATGAGAAAGTTATTTGCGATATTTTTCGTAACTGTATTATTGGCAACTATGTTATTGCCACAACTTACTATTGCTGATAGCAGTAAGGATATTTACTCATTTGCAGTTGGCATACCTGTTGTAGTAGATAATAATGTAGATGTTACTTATACAGGTAAGACTTGGAAGGAAGATGGTAATAATAAATACGAGTATATAGCACGAATACAGGGAGCACCGATTTACAATGATGATGGCACTCCTGTTGATTGCTCTTGGCATGGCTCAGAAGATGCTTACATTATCGTTAATAACGTGTTCTCGGCTCAGGTGATAGGGGCATATATCACTACTACTTATCAAGGGCAATCTATGAGTTGGAATCCTATAGTAATGGTGGATTCTAAAGAATATGTGTCAAAAGGAAGCCCAAAGGTTTTAGCGGTTGACCCGATAAACTCTAATTATCGAAATAATACACTTGAGTGGGATTATGGGATTTGTGTAAGGAGAGTACGGGTCATAGAGGGACTTATTCAAGAGACTTGGATATTTGCCAGTGACCCTAAGGGAACAGTTTGGATTAGGGATAATGCTCAGAAGTCAGCAGGATTTGAGTGGGCGATTGCTCCTTATGCCTATGATGCGGATGGAAACGCAATACCAATCAATCAATACAAGCAAGTAATGGCATCTGATTTGGCTAAAGCGGTATATCCTGTAACCATAGACCCTACAGAGGCTTACTATACATCAGCAAGCGATGGATGGTTAGGGGTATCAAGTGGCACTTATACAACTGCTCAAGCTGCTGCTACTGCGACGGTAGGGGACTCAGTGGGCGTATCTATGTATATTGGGCAAAATACAGTTCATACAGTTTATAGAAGTTATGTGTTCTGTGATACATCTGCACTACCTGATTCTGCCACTATAACATCGGCTAACCTTAGTTTGTATGGTTATATAGATAGTAGTACAACGAATTTTAATATCTCTATAACTAATGGTATGCCAACATATCCACATGACCCTCTTGTTGTAGGTGACTACAATAAAGTTAATTATACAGGGATAGGTAATGATGGGTTTGATACATCAGGTTTTATCACTACTGGCTATAATAATATTTCTCTTAATGCTTCTGGAATTGGATGGATTAATCTTATAGGATATACCAAATTATGTATTAGAAGTTATGAGGATATAATTGCATCAGACCCTAGCGCTGCCGAATCTGTAAGTGTATATACATATGAAAAAGGTGTAGGTTATCGCCCTTACTTGGAAGTAACATACTCAAGTTCAGGCGCACCAACAGTTACTACAAACCCTGCTACTTATGTTACTGGTACAACAGCACAACTTAACGGATATGTTACAGCAGATGGCGGGGAAGCTGATACTGTGTCCTTTAATTATCATCCTTGGTATAACCAGAATTGGAGCGATTGCATAGAGTTTACAATCAATGCCTCTTATGTAGATGCAAACTTAACTAACTTCCCTGTATTAGTAACAGGCTCACAATTAAACACTACAGACCCAGACTTTTGGACAACAGTAGATGCGAACGGGTCTGATATTCTGTTTACTTCCTCTAACGGCGTAACCAAGCTAAATCGGGAGCTTGTAAGTATTAATAGAACAGCTATGACAATGGAGTGTTACGTTAATGTTACGAGCATAGACGCTACTACAGATACTAAATTCTATATGTACTATGGAAGTAACGTATCACTACACAACGAGAGTAATAGTACAGCAACATGGGATAATAATTATGTTTTTGTCCTTCATATGAATGATAATCCTAATACTTCTACTATACAAGATTCTACGGTAAGTAATTATGATGGTATAAAAAAGGGGGCAGCGGAACCAGCATCAATAGTGGGTAATTTTAGTGGTGATTTATCACAGGATTATGATGGAGTAAATGACTATACAAGACACGGGGATAATCTAGATTTTGAATATAATCAATCTTTCTCTGTAGAAATTGTACCAAGCTTAGATACAATTTCTGGTAATGGGTATATTGTTAATAAATTATCATCAAGTGGGTTATATACAGGGTGGGGGATGCAAATACTTGGTAAGAGAGTATATTTTAAAATTGTCTATAACGCTAGTGTAGAAGAATTAGATAGGGGAACAAGTGATACATTATTCTCAACTGGAATATATCAACATATTGTCGCAACATACAATGGTAATAACACAGCTTATGGTATAAGCATCTATAAAAATGGTATTGAGGCTAGTTATGATGTAGCTACAACTATGAACTTATCAATAGCACATAGTATAAATAGCAATGCGTTATTATCAACTGGGACTATGAACTCCTCTACTACAGCACCTTTTAATGGTAAGGTGTCAGAAGTTCGTATATCAAATACCAATCGTTCTGCTGCATGGGTAGGAGCAACTTATTATTCTCTAATGCAACCTACGGCCTTTGCACCAGTAACAGATGTATTTACTACTACCTCTACTCAATCAAAGAATACAGGAGATAGCTTCTATATCTCTCAAACAGGATTGACCCCTAACACTCTCTACGGATACAAAGCGGAAGCTGTAAACTCTCTTGGTACTTCTTGGGGAATCTGGAGGTTCTTTGATACTAC
>Ga0172380_10009581_pt1 | contig 10298 bp, 9 predicted proteins | sample Leawe162metaG_FD_119747 | JGI IMG/M metagenome (GOLD analysis project Ga0172380, IMG submission 119747) | Leachate microbial communities from a municipal landfill in Southern Ontario, Canada - Leachate well 162 metaG | ecosystem: Engineered > Solid waste > Landfill > Unclassified | place...
CGCAAAATGAATACGATCTTCATTCACAACAGATATTTCTGGGTTTACTTTGATTTCAAAGATATTGAGAACAAGTTCAAAGTTCCGATTTATGGAACTCGCGGATTAGTAAAACTTGAAGAGCGCGATCAGCCGAACAACCAGTACGTACTGCTTGAAAAAGCCGGTATACGCATTCCCAAGATCGTCAGAACCGGTGAAGAGGAGTTGTCTGAGGGTGAGACCCGAGCAAGACTTGAGGAGCATTTCGACGGTGGCGGTGGACCGCTTTTGGTAAAGGTCAACGAGGCAATTCGTCGCTATGAAAGGGCTTTTTTTGTTATTACCAAGGTGACTGATTATTTTGAGAAGAGTAAAGCTATGATCAAAAGTGGGCTTGTGAAAGAGTCTGACTTGGCCAAGGCTGTTATTGAAGAATTTATTATTGGAGCGCAAGTTAATTTCAATTATTTTTATTCAAATTTGGATGACGAGCTCGAGCTTATGGGAACTGATACCCGCAGACAGACTAGCTTGGACGGGTTTTTGAGATTGGATGCCCGCGTACAAGGAGCGCTTTTGGACGCCGGCTATAAACCGTCAATGATTGAGACTGGACATATCGCCTGCACAACAAAAGAATCGATCTTAGAGAAGGCGTTTGTTGCCGGTGAAAAATTTGTCGCTATGTTGAAGAGTGAGGTGCCACCTGGAATTATTGGACCGTTTGCTTTGCAAGGAGCAATCGCTTCCTATGAAGGCCGTGAAGAGTTCGTTGTATTTGATGTTTCGATGAGAATCCCAGGGTCTCCCGGAACTCGTTTTACACCCGCAACAGTTTATAAATATGGACAGGGCGTTTCGTATGGAGAAAGAATTGCCATGGAGATAAAGAAAGCGATTAGTGAAGGGAAACTTGGGGATATTTTAACGTAACTTAGTTCTATCTGATGAGAAAATACGATCTTCATGTTCACACTTGTCATTCAAGATGTAGCGTTAATAAACCTGCAAAGATTTTGAAAAGGGCGATGAAGGCCGGTCTAAATGGGATTGCCATAACCGATCACAATCAAGTTGGTGGCGCTATCGAGACCGTAAAATTGGCACGCAAATTTATTGAGAAAGGACTTTTGGCTTCGGATTTTGAGGTCGTAATCGGTGAAGAAGTGATGACTGATCAATGTGAGGTTCTCGTTTATTATGTGAAAGAAAAAATCAAGCCAGGTCGTTACGAAGATGTGATTCATGAAGTGCGCAGGCAGGGAGCCGTTTGCTCGATCGCTCATCCATTCAGCGGAGGAGGTCGAGCTCATGTGAATCCGAAGTTTTTCAGAAATGTGGCGCGTGAGTTGTTGCCCGATGCGATTGAAGGTTTTAATGGGCGAATTATTTTTGATCGTGCAAATAAAAAAGCTAAGGCTCTTGCGAAAGAGCTTGGTCTCGCTGTTACTGGCGGATCGGATGGGCATTTTGCGTTTGAAGTTGGGGCTGGATATACTAAATTCAAAGGTGATCTTAAAACTGCTCTGAAAAAAAAGGTCGCGAGAAGCGCCGGAAAGAAAAAGTGCCCTTTCTTTCAGAGGTTTATGACTTTTTTCTTAATACTTTTAAAAAAGGTTTTTAAAAGAAAGGCTGATCGTTGATTGAAAATTGCTGGGATACTTCTGTATAAATTTACCGTTAAAGCTACTACCATCATCCAGAAACCAAGTTTTGGGAAGAATAGTATTGTAGTAAATGCTAAAATTTTTGATATTGCTGAAACCGCTCTCATCATTCTGTTATCTGCGTGACCTAACTTTAGAGGATGACTATATTTGTCTTGTGGATATATCGCATTCAGCATCCTAATAAAATCGGTTGAGATCCCCCTTGTCAAAAAGGCTATTGGGAAAATGAAAGATACTAACCCCCAATGTGCATAAGTAAATAAAATCATTGTTTCCACCAATCTATCCCCAAGGATGTCTACAAAAGCTCCGAGTCTTGATCCTCTGTATTTCCTTGCCAAGTAGCCATCGGCCGCATCTAATATTATTGCTAAAACAATTAATGTTGCTAGAAATATCGGGTTGTCCTTGAGCAGAATCAATCCAGCTATTACAGCAATCGTCCTTACTATGGTTGTTATATTGGCCAGCGTGGATTCCTCTTTTATGTTTTTTTGCAGATTTTTGTTCACATATTCACTAACTTTCAATTTTTCCACTTCCATCATACGAAGCTTTCCTTTTTTAAGGTTTTTAATTGCGAAAATAACCCCAGCTACGAGAACAACATAAGATCCTCCAATTATTAGAAATGTTAAATCGTGAACTTCTTTCATGTCCAAAAATCCATAAAGAAAAGGAATCGAAAGCGCGTATGTTAGAGGTATGAATGCCGTGAAAAATTTTATGTATAATGGCAGATAAAAACTATGAGCATACATACCTATAAACAATGTTAGAAATAATCTTGTGAATCTGTGAGCTGTTATCAATGCTATAAGTGGCCATGTTAGATAGTCCAAATACAAAAAAGTAAATGCCACTACCGTTATGAATAACGTGTCACCTATGACATCCAAATATATACCAAAATTCGTTATTTGCTTAAATTTCCTTGCGATATACCCATCTAACACATCTGCAAATATGAAGATTATGCCCATTAAAGTTGCTAATGTTTTATCTCCTTTTATGTAAAAATACCCGGCGAGAGGTATTATTATAAAAATTCTAATAAGCGAAATTGCGTTCGGGATATTCAAAATCTTGTTTTCTGTAAGTTTTCCCATAGTTGTGCCTTGAAGCTGTTCAAAGGTTATTTCTCCTAGCGATTTTCAAGATAGATGCTATAATTTTTTCCGTTAAAAGTCCATTCATTTAAATCATCTAATATGAAGGTTTTGATATTGGCCGCTGGTAGGAGCAAGCGCATGAAGCCGGTGGAAGATAAAAATTTTTTAAATTTTCTCGGGCAACCACTGATTAAGTGGCAGATTGACATGCTTTGGGGAAGCGGATTTAAGGATATTATTTTGGTTGGCGGTGAGCACAATATTGAAAGACTTCGCGAGCTGGACAATGACATGCCGATGAAGATCGATGTCGTGGAGCAAGAGAATCTCGATGAAGGAATGAAGGGCGCCGTTCTGGCCGCGGAGGAATTAATCGGGGATGAGGAGCTTTTGGTTTTCAGTAGCAATGATGTGGTGAGTGAAGAGGCTTTCAAAGTTATTTTGGACGCGGCTAAGAAAGACAAAAAAGCGGACGGATTTTTGCTGGCAAAAAAAATCACTCAGTATTTTCCCGGTGGATATTTGAATCTGGATTCGGATGGTCGCATCACCGAGATCGTAGAGAAGCCGGAGCCTGGAAGTGAACCATCTGATTTGATAAATTTGGTCGTTCATTATTTCCGCAATCCGAAAGTTCTTATCAAGCACTTGAAGCAGGTGGATGGTGGAAAAGATGATTTGTACGAGAGAGCTTTGGACGCTATGATTTTGGAAGGAGCGGTTTTGAGAGCGGTCGCGTATGAAGGATATTGGCAGGCCGTTAAATTCCCATGGCACGTACAGGAGGTTTTCAAATATTTATTAGATTTGCGTCTTGGATCTGAGGAAAGACTGATTGCGGAAAGCGCAGAGATCGCCGATGGGGCAAAAATTTCAGGTAAAGTTGTAATCGATGAGAATGTGCGAATTATGGATAGCGCGATCGTGAAGGGCCCTTGTTATCTCGGGCGTGGAACTATCGTGGCGATGAATTCGTTGGTGCGCGATGCGAATGTTGGGGATGGATGCGTGATCGGATTTTCGACTGAGGTTGCGCGAAGTTATCTAGGAGATAATGTTTGGACTCATTCAAATTATATCGGGGATAGCGTGATTGGAAACGATGTTTCGTTCGGAGCTGGAACTGTGGTTGGGAATTTGAGGCTTGATGAGGGGATTATAAGTGTTTCGGTCAATGGTGATTCGGACGAGAAGATTTCAACCGGCACAAATAAGTTTGGGCTTGTTACCGGAGATCATGTCAGGGTTGGTGTTAACACTTCTTTCATGCCTGGCGTGCGTGTTGGCGGAGGAAGTTTTATTGGAGCTGGTATTGTGGTTGCGCAGGATATTGCTGAGAAGAGTTTTGTTAGAGGAAAATGGGAATTGAAAATCAGCCCAAACGAAGGAGGCTTTAGCGAGGAAATGCGCGAGATGATGCGAAAAAAACTTTAAAATTTTTATTATGTCGGAAAGTGGAATTAAAGTTTCTGCAGTGATGCTAAATTATAATAGCAAGTATTTTCCAAAGATGTGCGTTGAGGCTTTTTATCGCGCTGACATGAAGGGAATTCCTTTTGAGTTTATAGCTGTAGACAATGCATCAACCGAACATGAGAGCGTTGAATATCTTGAAAAAGCTGAGGAAAAAGGTCTTGTTCATCTCATTAAGACTCCAAAAAATCTTGGGTTTGGAGGTGGAAATAATTTGGGAGCGGCTAAGGCTAAGGGGAAATATGTTTTGATTTTGAATCCTGATATTTTTGTATGGGAAGATAGTGTAAAAAAGATGGTTGCGTACATGGAGGCTCATCCTGACGTTGGCATTCTTGGACCGAAGTTGGTTTATCCAAATGATGATGTACAGGATTCTTGTCGTCGTCACATGAAGTTTAGAGATTTGATTATCAAACGAACTTTTCTGCGACGCTTACCTGTTTTGCGCAAGCGCGTAGAGAAGTACACGATGGCAGATTTTGATCATTCCGCAACGCAAGAAGTGGACTTGTTGGTTGGGGCATGTTTTCTCATCCCTAGGCATGTGTATGAAAAAGTTGGTGGGTTTGATGAGAGATATTTTTTGTTTATGGAAGATTTTGATCTTTGTCGTGAGATCGCCAAGGCCGGATATAAAGTGGTTTATTTCCCTGAAACTGGCGTCACCCATAATCACAAGCGCCTGAGTGGCGGATCTGTGTGGAAATTAGTGAGCCGAAAAGTCTTTTGGATTCATATAATGAGCGCGTTTAAATATTTTTGGAAATGGAGGAAGAGCTAGGCTTCATTTATCTATTCAATAATCGAGGTCACTATAACCGGTCGATGGTCACTAAGCTCGCTCGTTCCCAATGAACTTTCTTTTACTGCGAACTTTCCATCTTGAAGAAGTATCCAGTCCAATTTCGCTTTATATGCTGGACCAATGCTGAACGTAGGATCCGTTGTTGGATCGTTGTATGTCTTCTTTCTGCCCGCTGATAGTGATTGGAATTCGCTTTCTCTCCAAAATTCCGAATCTTTTTGTCCTAATTTACGATTTCTTCCAAAAAAATTATTTCTTGCTGTTGGTAATACGTTAGCTATTCCATGACTTATGGTATTGAGATCTCCAGTTATGACCACTGAATTCCCCGCTTTCTCGGCATCTTTTGCTACTTGATCCCATTGCACAAGGCGCCCACCAGTATTCGTTTTGTCTTCAAAATGAGTGTTGTATATAGTTATGTTTTTGTTTCCAATCTTTATGTCTATTCTTTGCGCAACTCTTTGTCCTTTTCTTGGTTCTCTCTTAGACATTTCTGTATCTCCGCCTTCCCAGTCGTGCCACAAGTTGTCTAACTTTATGGCTGAGACGTTTGTAATCGGGTGTTTGCTTAACAGAGCGTGCCCATGAGCACCTCCTCCTTTGCCAATTTTATTTAATTTTTCCCTTAGCGAAAGAGGAAAATCTTTTTTACTACCATCTAATTCTAAAAACTCCGTGGTATACACCACGTATTTATATTTAGCCTCTTTTGCTATTTTAAGGGCAATGTTTTGATTTCCTGTTCTTTCACAATCCCAATCGACTTCTTGAAGACAAATAATGTCTGGATTAGTTTGTTTTAAGTAGTCTATTTGCTCATCAACTTTATATCCCCGTTCAATATTCCAAGAGAGCATTTTTACTTCTGGTTTTTCCGGATTTTCCACTAATTTATCGGGCTGATCTGTATTTACCCACACTCTTGATTCCCCACATTCCGGGAGACCTTTTTGTTTTATTATTTCTTCAGTTTTTCTTTTAACAGTGTCCCTATGTCTTTGAATTTTCGGGGCAAGCGGTCCCTCTGCTTGTTCAATCCCCTCCATTTTTGCTGAAGTAATTCTAGTCTCGTCAATAACCTCTCCTTGAAAATCGAGTTGCGTATAAGAGGTTTTTGCTCCTGTGTCCATTGGTATAATATTTATTTTTGTTTATTATTATACCATGAAAACTTGTTTTTCTCAACCTTTCGCTAACCTCCTGATCACTTCCGGGTACCATTTCTTTTCTAGGTCCTGAACGCGGGTTTTCAGAGTTTCGGGGGTGTCTGTTGGAAGGACTTCGCAGGTTTTTTGGAGGAGTATTTCGCCGGTGTCGCAACCCTCGTCTACATAATGAATTGTCATTCCAGTCTCTTTCTCACCCGCTTTGATAACCGCTTCGTGTACGTTCGCGCCGAAGTAGTTTGGCCCGCAGAATTTTGGAATTAGAGCTGGATGAACGTTGATTATTCTATGTGAGAATTTTCTGACAAAATCTGTCGAGAGAATGCGCATGTAACCTATCAAAACGACTAAGTCGACTTTGTTTTCTTCGAGAATTTCGGCAAGGCTGGCGTCGAACTCTTCGCGTGTGCGGTCGGCTGGGTCCACGAATATTGCCTTGTAGCCTTGTGAAGTGGCGCGCTCTAGCGCATAGGCTGAGCGTTTGTTCGATAGGACGCAGGCCAATTCAATGCCCGGCATAAGGCCTTTTTTCATTTCGTCAATGATCGCTTGAAGATCGGTACCTCGGGTTGATGCCAAGACTCCAATTCGGAATGGTTCTGCCATGTTGATTGGCTTTTAAAATAAATTACTAATGCCGTTCGCGTTAAATCCTAACTTCTTTTTAATTTTTTCTCCAGTCTTTGTGATGGCAAGTCCGCCCAGGGCTGTTTCTCTAAGGCGTGGTGAAATCATTTTTCCGATGTGGCTCATTGCTTCGACGACTTCGTCGAATGGTACGAAGCTTTTTATTCCCGCAATTGCCATGTCTGAAGCTGCTAGCGCTAAAGTGGAGAGTATCCCACCTCTTTTTATGCATGGAACTTCTACCAATCCACCAAGCGGGTCACAAGTAAGACCGAGAAGGTTTTTTAGTCCTAGTGCAGCTGCGTTTGCGCACTGTTCCGGTGTACCACCACGAAGTTCAGTCAAAGCACCTGCCGCCATCGCAACTGCCGATCCTATCTCCGCCTGACATCCGCCTTCGGCACCGGAGAGTGTTGCATTTTCTCCTATAATTATTCCAATCCCAGCAGCCGCAAAGAGAGCTTTGTTTACTGCTTTGTCTGAGTATCCTTGAGTTTTTTGCGCAGCGAATAAAACACCAGGTAGAACGCCCGAAGCCCCTGCTGTAGGGAAAGCCACTATCTGGCCCATACATGCGTTGTGTTCACCTGTCGCTATTGCGTATGCAATCGATATGATTGCCGTTTCGGAAAGCATCATTTTGTGAGCCTTGTAGTTATATAGGCACTTAGCGTCACCTCCTGATAAGCCACTGACTGATTTCCCCCCGTTTTTTAAGCCTTTTTCCACAGCGGTTTTCATCACTTTGAGGCGTCGCTCCATACGAGCGATCACTTCTGCTTTTGATTTGCCACTTTGCTGCATTTCTTGAAGGATCGTGATATCGGACATAGATTTCTTATGTTTGTGCGTTAGCTCGAGTAGTTCTTTTGTTGAGTGAAATGTGTACATATTTATTGTAATGATTGTTGGCCAAGCTTTGTAAGAGAGCGAACAAATTCAACTCCATCAATTTCTTCGATGCGCAGGACATCTTCGAGAGTTGGACGATAGCCTTCCAAATTCAAGAATGTTAGAGACTGTTCTCCAGTTCTGAAACTTTGAATATCAACTATGTCACAGCCCATTGCGGAAAGAGCCGCTGTAATTTCTGCGATAATCCCCTTTCTCTTTGCATGAGAGATTATTAACGACATGTATTTGCCAGCCACTCCTTTTAGCTCAACATCAAATTCATTTATTTTCACAATTATGACATTCCCTCCACCGATAGACGATCCTATTACTGACATTTTTTTGTGTCCATCACTTTCGAGGATGATCTTGACGGTGTTTGGGTGATACCCGATTCCAAGGTCTGTTGTTTTGAATTCGTATTCTATTTTCTTTTCTTTCGCTATTTTGAACGCGTCCTTGATGTGAGTGTCAGCTGTGCGAAATTTCATCACTCCAGCTAGAAGAGCTTTGTCCGTAGCGTGACCTTTGTATACTGTCGCGAACGATCCATGTAGATAGAAAGTAACTTTCGTTGGAGTTTGATCAAAAAGGGCTCGCGCCATCTGTCCGATCTTTACCGCTCCTGCTGTATGGGAGCTAGAGGGACCTACCATGATGGGGCCTGCTATGTCGAAAGTTGTGTAGTTCGGCATGGTAATAAAAAAAATATGGGCCTCTTGTGGAAGCCTGCTTCAGTGTAGCATGGGCCTTAATAAAATTTCCAGAGAAAAGATTTGCACACAACTCTCTCGGAGGCTCACTTAAATTAAAGGTCTTTTTACCAATGCGTCTACTGTTATCTATTGCGTAAGCGGGGGATCTTTGGTATAGTTATACGATTTCATTAAGTTGGAATCGTCGAACCTAGTATCTTACGGTTCATTGAAAAATAGAAACAAAAACATAATTCTTACTTCGTGATGGTCCTTCCTGACTAACTGGACCGGTCTACGACTTCGCTTTATGCGGAGTGCTTGGTTCCTTCCCTGACGCTATTATTGTTGGGTAGTAAGGAGCGTAAACAGGCAGTCGGTGGCGTGACTGAAAATATCGCCGAAGCGAGGTAGGATGATTATAGGGATTAGTCTCCTTAAAAAACAAAAACAAACATAATCGCACGATCCGCTAAAAAAATTTATTTTTGGGTCTGCGTGGTTGTTCCCCCTCTATGGGGGTTTTTTTTTGTCCAAATCTCTGGTAGGGTGAGGGTGTGCGTTGCTACTTTAAATATTTTAACCCATGTTTATGGAAACTTTTTTAGCCCTCTTCCCATTGTGGATAATTATTTTTCTTTTGATCGTCGGATCGATCCGTGAGGTAAAGCAGTACGAAAGAGGTGTGAAATTCACCTTGGGAAAATTCACTTCACTGACTCAGCCCGGTTGGAGATTTGTTGTTCCTGTTTTTCAAAAAATGACTAAGGTCGACATTCGCGTAAAGGCTGTTGATGTACCTGATCAAGAAGCTATTACAGAAGATAATATCTCTGTTACTATCAATGCGGTTATTTACTACAAAGTTTCAGATGCCGGAAAGGCTATTATTGAAGTTGAGAATTTTTATTATGCAATTTCTCAGCTCGCGCAAACTACAATGAGAAACGCAGTTGGTGAGGTCGATTTGGATACGCTACTCAAGAAGAGAGAACAGATTGCTGAAAATATTCAAAAATTGGTTGATGCGGCAACAGATCCTTGGGGAATTAAGGTTGAGGCAGTTGAGCTGAAAGACGTTGTATTGCCTGCTGATTTGAAGAGAACTATGGCAAAAGTCGCTGAGGCTGAACGTGAAAGAAAGGCTGTTATTATCAAAGCAGAGGGAGAGGTTCAGGCTTCTGAAAATTTGGCTAAGGCCGCAAGAACTTTGTCTGCGTCCGCAGGAGCAATGCATTTGCGAACTTTGCAATCGATAAACGACATATCCTCGGATCAATCAAATACCACTATTTGGATGCTACCTATCGAAGTCCTGAGAGCTGTTGAGAAAATTGCCGATGGATTAAATAAGAAATAAAACAGCTTGAACTATGAACAAGCGTTTCGGAATCTTGGCTTATCCTGCTGTTCATTCTTTGTCGCCGTTGATGTTCAACGCGGTGTTTGAATCTCTTGGTATGAAAGACGTTAGTTATGAGGTTTTTGAGATTGCTCCTCATAATTTTGATGCGTTTATGCTTGAACAGGCGCGGGAGCTTGCCGGGTTGAGCGTTTCTCTACCATACAAAATGCGCGTGATGGAGTTCTTGGATGAGGTTGATGAGGATGCGAGGAAGATTGGGGCGGTAAATACAATAAGTAGAGGCCGAGGCTCAAGCAATGACCTTGAAGCTGGGACTCAGCTCTTGCATGGATTTAATACGGATTGGGTTGGTGCAGTTGAGGCGTTGAAAGATGGTGATGAGATTTCTTTGAAGGGCAAAAAGATTGTCGTACTTGGAGCCGGTGGAGCGGCGAGAGCTATAACATATGGGCTTGTTAGTGATGGAGCGGAAGTTGTTGTTTTGGGTAGAAATTTGGAAGAG
>Ga0172380_10009582_pt1 | contig 10298 bp, 10 predicted proteins | sample Leawe162metaG_FD_119747 | JGI IMG/M metagenome (GOLD analysis project Ga0172380, IMG submission 119747) | Leachate microbial communities from a municipal landfill in Southern Ontario, Canada - Leachate well 162 metaG | ecosystem: Engineered > Solid waste > Landfill > Unclassified | place...
CTTTTTTGCCGTCAAAGGTTATTGACTATGCCGGAAGCGGAAACGCAATATTGGGAATTACCCCTGAGGATAGTCCGACTGACCAATTTATAAAGAATTTGGGTTGTGCATCATTCAATTATTCCCAGATTGACGAAATTGCGGCTTATATTGAAAGTTCGCTTTTACAAAACATTAAAAAAGAAATAAACCAGGAATTTTTAAAGAAATTTAGTGTTCAGAGCACAACAGCTAAGTTAATTAATATTTTTAAAGTGGTTATAAAATAACAAGCTATGAAAATTGCCATTATTTTAGGTACTAGGCCAGAAATTATAAAAATGTCACCGATTATTCGCGCCTGCAAAAAATTCGGTCTAAAATATTTTATTTTGCATACCGGCCAGCACTACGACTACGAACTGGATAAAAAGTTTTTTGAAGACTTAGAACTTGAAGAACCAAAATATAATTTAAATGTCGGAAAAAATGAATATCGCAAACAAATCGGCATGATGGTTAAGCAGATTGGAAAAATTTTACTAAGCGAAAAAGTTGATTTAGCTTTAGTCCAGGGCGACACCAACAGTGTTTTGGCCGGAGCTTTAGCTGCTAAAAAAGTTAGAGTTAAGTTGGGCCACCATGAGGCTGGTTTAAGGAGCCATGATCTCTCCATGCTTGAAGAAAACAATCGGATCATAACCGACCATATCTCCGATTATTTATTCGCTCCAACTAAAGATGCTTTTAGAAATTTAAACGACGAGGGTATTAACGGAAATAGAATTTTTATGACTGGCAATACGGTTGTAGATGCGGTTAATGAAAATTTAGTCATAGCTGTTAAAAGAGTAAACGTCCATGAAAATTTAAAATTAGAAAAAGGAAATTATATCGTAGCGACTGCCCACAGATCCGAAAACGTAGATAAGCTTGAGCGTTTAAAAGGTATATTGGATGGATTAAGCTTAGTCGGCCAGCATTTCCAGATTCCGATTATTTATCCTATGCATCCGCGGACGGCTAATTGTATAGCGAAGTTTGGATTAACGGTACCGCCAGAGATAACAGTAATAAAGCCGTTAGGCTATCTAGAATTTTTACAACTAGAAGCGAATGCAAAAATTATAATCACTGATTCCGGCGGTTTGCAGGAAGAGGCATGCGTTCTAAAAGTGCCCTGCGTCACCATGAGGGATAATACGGAGCGGCCTGAGGGCGTGGAGGCCGGAATTAATATTTTGGCGGGGACGGAACCGAAGAATATTCTGGCGGCGGCGAAAAGGATTGTGGAGAAAGAAAAAATTTGGCCGGAACTTTACGGCGACGGCCTGGCCGCGGAGAGAATCGTGAAATTTATTAAAAAAGAGAAAATGAGGCGGTGGAAAAATTGGCAGATTTACTTAAATTTGCGCAACAGAGCGGGAAAATTATTAAGAATTATAAAATTAAAATAGTGTTTTTATGAAAGAAGAAGAAATAAGGCCAGTGAATTTAATGGAAGAAAATGAAGTTTTGCATAGGCAAGACGTTGAAGAGTTGTTAAAAGAAAAAGGCTCTTTCGTGGAAGTACCTTGTCCGTCTTGCGATTCAAGGAATTATCGCCCAATATTTAAGAAGGAAGATTTTTCTTTTGTTGTTTGCGCTGATTGTGAAACTGTTTTTATTAATCCAAGGCCGGCATCAGAGACGCTAATAAATTTTTACGCGAATTCTAAGAGTATAAAGCATTGGAACGATAAAATTTATCCCGCCTCTGAGGCGGTCAGAAGAAGCAACGTTTTCGTTCCGAGGGCAAAAAGAGTCATTGAACTCTGCCAAAAATATGGCACCAAAGATGATGTTATTTTTGATGTTGGCGGAGGCTACGGAACGTTTTGCGAAGAAATAAAAAATTTTAATTTCTTTAAAAAAGTAGTCTGCGTTGAACCATCTCGAGATTTGGCCGAAACTTGCCGCCAAAAAGGGATTGAAGTTATAGAAAAACCCATTGAAGATATTGGGATGAGCGGAGCGAGCGTGATAACTAATTTTGAATTAATAGAGCATCTTTTTTCTCCCAAAGATTTTATACTCGCTTGCCACAAAGCCTTAAGTAAAGACGGTCTATTTTTTTTAACAACCCCCAATATTAAAGGGTTTGACTTAGTAACTTTGGGCGCCTCGTCTGATAATATTGCCGGACCCAATCATATTAATTATTTCAATTGCGACTCCCTCGGCCGTTTACTTGAAAGTTGCGGATTTAAAGTGGAGGAGGTATTAACGCCAGGTAAGCTTGATGCCGAAATCGTGAGAAATAAAATTTTAAATGGTAAATTTGATGTTTCCAATCAGCCGTTTTTAAAAAATATTTTACTTGATAATTGGGAAGATCTAGGTTTGAGCTTTCAGAGCTTCTTAGCGGAAAATAAGCTCTCTTCCCATCTTTGGGTGGTAGCAAGAAAATTATGAATTTTTTAGATAGAGTAAGGGGGAAAATTAAAAAGGAACTGGTTAGATTAAAAAAAAGGCGACTAGAAATCATCCTGTATCATTTTGTTACCTCAGAGGAAAATATTTTTACCGCTTCTGGCCACAATGTCCAACCGGACGTTTTCAGAGAACAGATAAAATATCTGTCAGAAAATTTTAAGGTCGTACCCCTGGCGAGAGCAAAAGAAATTATTTATGGCAGGAGCGATGACGGTCCTTACGCAAGTGTTTGTTTCGACGATGGATACCTAAATAATATTAAAGAAGCTTATCCAATACTGGAGGAGTTTAAAATTCCAGCGACTTTGTTTGTTTGCCCAGCGGTCATTGGAAACCAAGACATACTTTGGCGCGATAAAATAAGATATATCATCAACAACAATCTTGCCGAAAAATTTATTGCTTTTTTGAAAAAAAGTGAGAGTGGGAAATATGATTTTTCAACGCTAGAGAAAAAAGGTTTTTACGCTTGGTCTAAAAAAGAATCAGCAATAAAGGATATGTCGATTCAGAAAGACTTAGTTGATTTTTTTAGCTTTAACAATATTTCTGCCCGGGAAATTGCCGAAGAGCATGAGCTATATATGGGGGAAGATGACGTTAAAAATAGAGAGTATTTAGAGTTTGGCAATCATACCTGGTCTCACCCTCTAATGTCTTGTCTTAGCGCTACTGGGCAGGCGGAAGAAATAAAAAAATCGCACAATTATTTGAAGGGTAAAGACTTAAGTCCTTTTACCTTGTCTCTTCCTTTTGCTCCGTACAACGAGGATACAATAAAAATTTGCCAAAGTTTGGGCTATGATTTTATACTGGACGTTAATAATGACAGCAATCTAGTGCGTAAAGATAAAGAAGATTTTTTGATTTTGCACCGGAAGATGGCGCCAACCACGTTAAAAGCTTTTAAAAAAATAATTTAAAAATTAAATTTTTTAAGTATGTCGAATAAATATGACCAGCTAAAGTTGAATGCTAGATTTGATAAAGAATCGCAGCTTTGGCAGAAATTATATCAGCCGGAAGGCGAAAAAAAATCTTCTTATAATAATAAGAAGTATCGCCAAAGATATGTTCTGGAGATGCTGGGGCCGGGTGCCGGTAAGGCTTTGGATTTAGGTTGCGGAGCTGGGAGTTTTTTTGAACATCTAGAGGGTCTAGGCTACGAAGTGGTTGGATTAGATTCGTCGGAGGAAATGGTAAAAATCGCTTCGGCTCAGGCCAGCAGTTTAAAAAACAGTCGCGCTGTTTTAGGCAATGTTCTTAATCTGCCCTTTGAGAGTAATACTTTTAACGGTTTAATTGCGGTCGGTTTGCTTGAATATTTACCGAACGACGAAGATTTTTTGAGAATAGTGCGAAGCGCGCTTCGGCCAGGGGGGCGAGCTGTTGTTACCTTGCGAAATTCTCTTTGCCTAGAGAGAAAACTTTGGCATTTTTATCGCAAAATTGGTTTAGACGTAAATAAGGCGGACTATTTCTATCGCGAGCATAACCCTAAAAAATTTAAAAAAATTCTAGAATCTTTTGGATTCAAGAATATCAAGGTTCGCTATTGCCATTTTTATCCACTCGCTTGGCCGTTAAGCCGTTTTTTCCCCGCCCTGAATAATTTTTTAGCGCACAAGATGGAAAAACATTTCTCCGGTCGAGCCATCAGTTTTCTTGGTTCAACTGTTATCGTCTCCTTTGAAGCCCCGAAAGAGTGAAGCTTTAATAAATAAGCCTAAACCCCTCTTCTGCTTAAAATCGTGGCAATGGTTTTAAGGATAATAGACAGGTCAAGATAGATCGACCTGTTTTTTATATAGAAGAGATCGTATTGCAGTTTTTTTAAAGTATCTTCCTGGCTCGGGGAATGGTACTCGCCGGAAACTTGGTCCCAACCGGTTATACCAGGTTTTACTAAAGTTCGCTCTTGGTAGAAGGGGATATTTTTTTCTAGATCCTTGATGAGCTCCGGACGCTCCGGCCGCGGTCCGACAAAACTCATTTCGCTTTTTAAAATATTTACTACTTGTGGTAGCTCATCAATCCTGGTTTTTCTCAAGAGCAAGCCGAATTTGGTAACGCGCTGATCTTGTTTTCGGGTGGGAGCGTGGTCGTTATTGGCTACCGTCATAGTGCGAAATTTTATGATCGTAAAGGTGAGGTTGTTTTTTCCAACTCTGGTTTGTTTAAAAAATATTGGTCCAGCACTGGTAATTTTTATAATCAAACCGATTATCGGCCAAAGGATTATGGTTAGAATTAAGATAGTAAGAGCTAAGGCAAAATCATATAGATTTTTAACAAAGTCGAACCAAAAGCGCCCGCCCTCATTTAAGTTTTCCAAAAACCACGTTTGGTTAATCATTTCGACGGGGATTTTTCCAGAGATGCTTTCGTAAAAATTAGGCAGGCTAATATAGTTTATTTTAAGAGGCAGGCACTGAAATAAAATAGAGCGTAAATTGTCAGATTGGCTTGAGTTAGAAGATAGTACTAAAGTTACGACTTTCTGTTCTTTAATTAATTCTGGCAAGTCTCCAATTTTATTGAAAATTTTAATCCCTTTAAATTCTTCCTGATCGCTTCCTTCGTCAATAATAAAAGTTGGCGTGAATCCTAAGTGAGGTTTAGCTTGAAACTCTTCGATTAGCTCTTTGACCTGACTGTTTAGCCCGATGAAGGCGATATTATTTTTAGGCAAGTAGGCTTTTAAAGACCAGTTAAAAAATTGTCGCCAGAGATAAAAAATCACCGCAAAAACCAGGATAAAAATAAAAAGATTTCTTTTTGGCGCAATGCTTATTTCCGGAGTTAGATAGAAAAATAAAATTGCTAGCAAACCGCCGACAGCCAGACTGCGTCCAGTCGATTTAAAAAAGGCGATATTGTTGGCGGCCAAGTTTAGATCATATAAGTTCGATATATAGAAAATTAAAAGCCAGACAGCAAAAATTACGCTAAAAGGCGCTAAGTGGCTTTGCCAAAGCTCGTCAATCGGTTTTGGCCAATAACGCAAAAGCAGAGTTAGGTAAAGGGAGAGATAAAAAACTCCGGCATCACCAGCCAAGAGTCCTATTTTTTTAACTTTATTGTAGTTCATATCGCTAATATAACATATTTTTTCGGAAAAAGCAAGCTTAGGAAAACACCCAATAATCTTAAGTTAGTTAATCTCAATATTAAAAATCAATTTTGACTTTTACCGGCTTAGAATGTTATAATTTAAACGTTAGTCATCTAGAATTTTAAATTATTTTATCTAGCGAGGCGATTTCCTTTTAAGAATATAAAATATCAATAAGGTGAAAAAAGATAACCCTAAAATAGAGGCTGAACGCGGCAAATTAAGCTGGCCACTCGTCGGAAATAATCATATAGTTGATTTTCTTTCCCGCAGTATCGCTCGTGACCAAGTCGGCAGCGCCTATATTTTTTTTGGGCCGAAAGACTTAGGGAAAGCCACCGTCGCCAATTTTTTTGCCAAAAATTTACTTTGCCAAGACGAAAGAAAATCTCAAGCTAAAGAAGTCTTGCCTTGCCGGCAGTGTCCATCGTGCCAGGCCTTTAATGCTGTTGCCGGTAGTAAAGAATCACTCGTTAAAGAGGACGGCGCGCCCGTCGGAGCGCACGGCGATTATCATTTCATAAAAAGAGAAGAGGGGAAAAAGAACATATCAATTGAACAAATAAGAGATTTTATAAAAGATCTCGGTTTAAGTTCGCTCTCCGGCTCCTATAAAATCGGTATAATTAACGAAGCCCAAACGTTGAGCCTAGAGGCGGCTAACGCCTTATTAAAAACCCTTGAAGAACCGAGGAAAAAGGTCGTTATTATTTTAATTACGGACAATCTTGATTTATTGCCGGCAACCATTATTTCTCGAAGCCAAGTACTTAATTTTAACCCGGTAAAGACTGACGTTATCTATGATTATTTAGTCGATGATTTCGGCGTCGCGCGAAGCCTAGCGAAAAATTTATCAAGAATATGCTTGGGGCGTCCGGCCTTGGCGGTTAAACTTTTGCAAGATAAATCTTTTTACAAAAATTATACATCCATAGTAAGAGTTTTTCTTGATTTTTCCCGGCAGGACTTAAACGAACGGCTGGCTGGGCTAGGAAAGCTAATCGGTCCGACTGCTCACGGCCAAGAGAGCGTTAAGATAGCTTTGGAAATAACTGAAGTTTGGCTAGGCCTGACGCGAGATTTGCTTTTATTGGATTTTGGACGCGGCGATTTATTGCAGAACCAAATTGCCGTCGAAGAACTTATTGAACAAAAACCGCGATTCAGCCAAGATACAAAAGGTTTTTTAAGAATCATACGAAGCCTGCAAAAAGGTAAAGAATATCTTATGGCTAATGTTAATCCAAGGCTAGTCTTAGAAGATATTACTATTAATATTTAAAAGTAAATTTAAAATAATTTATATCTAGTTTTTAAAACTATATGCTTAAGGACAAATTCGGTTTATTAATTTTAATGTCGGCTCTGGCCATTGTCGTTTCCGGTTGCTCAGTCAGCTTTAAGTCTGGTGAAGGCGGAATTGACGGCGGTCTTTATGCCAGCAATAGCCGAGGAGATACTTGGGTGCAAAGATCATTAATTCCAACCGTTAACGGTCAACCGCAAAATTTTGCTAATTTTAATGCCGCCGCCTTAGCGGCTGATCCTAGTGATCCGAATGCTTTTTATTACGGGAGCGTTGATAACGGCTTGCTTTATACCTACACCGGCGCTCGAGAATGGTTTTCGGCTGGGACTTTCCCTAAAGCGACGATTAATGCCATTGCCGTTGATCCTAGCGCAAAATGCATAGTTTACGCCGCCAGCCAGAACAAGCTATATAAAACGATTGATTGCAGCCGTACCTGGGCGCAGGTTTATTACGACGACGATCTTAAGACTTTAGTAAATTCTGTGGCGATCGATCCCTATAATCCCGCCAATGTTTATATTGGCACTTCCCGGGGCGAAGTGATAAAAAGTTCTGATAAAGGGACGAGCTGGAAAACTTCCGGCCGATTAGAGAATAACGTAAAAAAAGTTATTATCAACCCGGCAGATAGTCGGATAATTTTAGCGGCAACTTTAAAGAAAGGCGTCTCCCGTTCCATTGATGGCGGCGCCAATTGGGTAAGCCAAGAGGAAAAACTCAAAGATTTTAGCGACGGATTTAATTTTAAAGACATAATTTTTGCGCCGGCCGATAAAAACTTGGTTTTTCTAGCGACTAAATATGGCTTATTAAAATCAACTGATAACGGCGATAATTGGACGAAGATGGAGTTGATTACGCCGGAAGAAAAAGCTACAATTAACGCTCTCGCTGTTAACCCAAAAAATTCTAAGGAAATTTATTATGTGACGAATACAACTTTTTACCGTTCCCTTGATGGCGGTTCAAACTGGACGACAAAAAAATTGCCAACCACTCGGGCTGGCTGGAGTCTGGTTGTAAATCGAGAAAATCCTAATATTTTATATTTGGGCGTCAGAAAAGTTGAAGATAGCCAGAATTTGCAATAATGAATTATTAATTAAAATGAAAATATATGAACCAGTACTTGCAAAAAAAACAGGAGGAGTTTATTAAGGCGATTGATTTTTTTAAAAAAGATATCGCTAATTTGCGCACGGGCCGAGCTAATCCAGCGATTTTAGAGGGCGTGCAGGCAGAAGCTTATGGCGCTAAAAGCCCGTTAAACAGTTTAGCTAATATTAATGTGAGCGACGCTAAGAGTCTCGTCATCACGCCTTGGGACAAGAGCGTAGTCAAAGATATTGAAAAGGCCATAGTCCAAGCTAATTTGGGGGTCGGCGTTATAAACGAAGGCGATAAAATCAGATTGACAATCCCGGCGATGACAGAGGAGAACCGGCGGGAATTAGTAAAGAAGCTAAACGAAAGAATGGAGAAGATTAGAATTGTAATTAGGCAGATTCGCGACGATGTAAAAGAAGCGATTGAAAAAGCTCAGGAGGAAAAAGAAATTAACGAGGATGATAAATTTAGGTTTATTAAAGAACTTGACGAGGAGGTGGCTAAGAGAAACGAAGAAGTAAAACAAACTAGAGACAGAAAAGAAACAGACATAATGACTGTTTAGCGGATTTAAGAATGAAGATTTTACCTGCCTGCCGGCAGGCAGGGAATTAAGAATTTGCGGTGAGAAAAAATAACTGTTATTCTTAATTAGTGATTTGTAAGTCTTAAGTCTACGTCCTATGTTTTTGACCATTATTACTTTTATTATAGTTTTTTCTCTTCTTATTTTCGTGCATGAGCTTGGTCATTTTTGGATGGCTAGGCGTTTTGGCGTTAAAGCCGAAGAATTCGGCTTTGGTTTTCCGCCTAGAATTTTTGGATTTCAGTTTTTAAAAGGGAGCAAGAAGTGGCGATTTATCCGCGGGTCTGGTGAGGCTAAGGTAGAGCCAGGAGAAGAAAATTTTCCGACTAGCACGATTTATTCTTTAAATTGGGTGCCCTTGGGCGGTTTTGTAAAAATCAAAGGCGAAAACGGCGAGAATGAAAACGAAACCGACAGTTTCGCCTCGCGAAAAATTTGGCAAAGGGCGATTATCCTTTCCGCCGGCGTTGGTATGAACATAATTTTAGCCGCTTTTCTTATTTCTATCGGTTTGATGATCGGATTACCGCAGAGCCTTGATAATATTAATCCCAGCGCTAAGGTTTCGGACCGAAAAATTCAGATTGCGGAGATTTTACCCGACTCTCCGGCCGGGGAAGCAGGATTGATGGTGGGCGATATAATTTTGGATATTAACGGCCAGCAATTAGCCAGCGAGGCTGAACTGTTACAATTAGTTGATAAACAGACTGGCAACGAGCTAGCTTACAATATAAAAAGAGGCAGCGAAGATTTGGTTTATCGCGTCACTCCGGAAATTAGACAGGAGACGGGTCGAGGCGGAATTGGGATTGCCATCGTTTCAACCGGCTTAGTGAGACTGCCTTGGTATCTAGCTATATTTGAAGGCGTAAAAACGACCGCCATTTTGGTCTGGGCGATAATTCTCGCCTTTTACGATCTTCTCGCTGGCTTAATCGTTGGCCAAGGACTCTCGGCTGACGTTGCCGGTCCGATCGGAATCGCCGCTCTAACTGGTCAAGTGGCGGAGATGGGCTTTATCTATATTTTGCAATTTACGGCTTTACTATCTATCAACTTGGCAATTATTAACTTTTTCCCTTTCCCGGCTTTAGACGGCGGGAGGGTGCTGTTTTTAATAATCGAAAAAATCAAAGGTTCGCCGGTAAAACGGGAAGTGGAAGCGGTAATCCATAACATTGGCTTTTCCTTATTGATGATTTTAGTTTTAATTGTAACTTTTAAAGATTTGGCAAAATTTGGCGATGGCTTTAAGGCCTTATGGCAGAGAATTTTTTAGCGAAGGCAATAAATTAAAATAATTTAAAATAAAATTATATGAAACTTAGAATCAAGGCCACCAAAATCGAGCTAACTGAAAAAGTAAAAGATTATATCCAAAAAAAGATGGATATGGTTGAAAAATATTTAGGCGACGTGCCTGTTTCTAATTGCGATGTTGAGGTTGGAACCGCGGTCGGGGGGCAAAATAGCGGAAATATATATCGGGCAGAAGTAAATTTGGAAGTTCCGGGCGAGCTTTTGCGAGTAGAAAAAACGGAGAAAGATTTGAATAAAGCGATTGATAAAGTTAAATCCCATTTGGAAATTATCATAAAGAAATACAAAGGAAAAAGATCGCATAATGGTAAAGAGTAAAATTTTAGCGGATAAAACAAAAGAGGGCAATTGCCCTCTTTTGTTATGTCATCTCCGATCTGCTGATAGGCCGGGTCGGA
>Ga0172380_10009583_pt1 | contig 10297 bp, 13 predicted proteins | sample Leawe162metaG_FD_119747 | JGI IMG/M metagenome (GOLD analysis project Ga0172380, IMG submission 119747) | Leachate microbial communities from a municipal landfill in Southern Ontario, Canada - Leachate well 162 metaG | ecosystem: Engineered > Solid waste > Landfill > Unclassified | place...
GCTGGCGCTCGTCCAACGCATCTCGCATTACCGCCCAACGTTGACCAATTAACGAATCTCTTATCATGCATCGAAGGATATTCGATTACATGAAATTGAACAAGTTATTTATTAACGAACTCTGTGTTACATCAGTCCGATGCAGTTCGAGAAAAACTGGTTTGCGGCGCAGTTGAAGAAGACCGCATAATGAGCGCGTTAAGAAGTGCGGATTACAGGGGCAAGGCCAGCGCTGGATTGTCGCCGCAGCCCAGCATGGATCAGAACGCATGTGACAAAGTTGGAGAACACAAAATGAAACGCATCACTTTTTTACCGCTGGCGGTGCTGCTGACCGTCGGCATTTTTGCAACCACGGCTTGTTCCGAACAAGCCACAACACCAAAGGAAACAAGCGTCATGACCGAACTGATCAAAACCGACAACAAGCTGGGCGAAGGCGCAGAAGCTACTGCCGGCAAACTGGTGCTGGTGCATTACACCGGCTGGCTTTACGACGAAGCCGCGCCCGACCACAAGGGCAAGAAGTTCGACAGCTCGCACGACCGCAGTGAGCCGTTCGATTTTCCGCTCGGCGGGGGACAAGTGATCAAGGGCTGGGATCAGGGCGTGGAAGGCATGAAAGTCGGCGGGCAGCGCACGCTGACTATTCCCGCGCACCTCGGCTATGGCGCACGCGGTGCGGGCGGCGTGATTCCGCCGAATGCGACGCTGGTGTTCGATGTGGAACTGCTGGCAGTACGATAATTGTTATTTTTCAGGAACGCAAAAATGATGAAACGCACTTTGTTTTTCCCGCTGGCCTTGCTGCTGGCTGCGGGCATTGTTTCAACCACGGCGTATGCCGAAGCGCCCGCCGCGAAAAAGGAAGCGGGTACCATAACCAAGCTGATCAAGATCGACACGAAGCCGGGCAAGGGCGATAAAGCCAAGGCGGGGCGCGAAGTGGCCGTGCATTACACCGGCTGGCTGTACGATGTATCGGCCAAAGACAATAAGGGCAAAAAGTTCGATAGCTCTCTCGACCGCGGCGCGCCGATCGAATTTCCGCTCGGCGCGAGGATGGTGATCGACGGATGGGAACAGGGCATCGAAGGCATGCAAGTGGGCGGGCAACGCACCCTGATTATCCCGCCGCATCTCGGTTATGGCGCGCGCGGCGCACCGGGAGCGATACCGCCGAATGCGACGCTGATATTCGATGTGGAATTGATGGGCGTGCGTTAAACAGAGATTGCGGATGCAGGTAATTTCTACCCTCACCCCAACCCTCTCCCTGCAAGGGAGAGGGAGCGGACAATGAACCTGGTCTCGCATCCGCTGCTGGTCACGGCGCTGATGCTTGCCGTGTCCAACCTGTTCATGACGTTTGCGTGGTACGGGCACCTGAAGAACTTCGCCAGCTCGCCGTGGTATATCGCGGCGCTGATCAGCTGGGGCATCGCGCTGTTCGAGTACCTGCTCCAGGTGCCCGCGAACCGCATCGGCTACACCGCGATGGATCTGGGGCAGTTGAAGATTTTGCAGGAGGTCATCACGCTGTCGGTGTTCGTGCCGTTCGCGGTGCTGTACATGAACCAGCCGCTGAAGTGGGACTACCTGTATGCGGCACTGTGCCTGATGGGCTCGGTGTATTTTATTTTCCGTAGTTGAGGCCTATGAGCAAACACATCCACATCCTCGGCATCTGCGGCACTTTCATGGGCGGCATTGCGGTCATCGCCAAGCAGGCGGGCTACCGCGTGACCGGCTGCGACGCCAACGTCTATCCGCCGATGAGCACGCAACTGGAGGCGCAGGGCATCGCGCTGACCGAAGGCTTCGGAGCAGAACAGCTCGAACTCAAGCCGGATGTATTCGTCATCGGCAACGTGGTGTCGCGCGGCAACCCGCTGATGGAAGAAATCCTCAACCGCAACCTGCCCTATGTATCCGGGCCACAATGGCTGGCCGATACTCTGCTGCGCGATAAGTGGGTGCTGGGCGTGGCGGGCACGCACGGCAAAACCACCACTTCCTCGATGCTGGCGTGGATACTGGAATACGCCGGACTGAACCCCGGATTCCTGATCGGCGGCGTGCCACAGAATTTCGGTGTGTCGGCGCGGCTAAACCCCAATCCCCCCTGCCCCCCTGTTACCCCCCACCCTCCTTTTACCCCCCGCCCTCCTTTTACAAAGGGGGATGAGGTCAACGATGCCAGCACAACAGTTCCCCCCTTTGAAAAAGGGGGGCTAGGGGGGATTTCTTCGTTCTTCGTCATCGAGGCCGACGAATACGACACGGCCTTCTTCGACAAGCGCTCCAAGTTCGTGCACTACCACCCGCGCACCGCAATCCTGAACAACCTGGAATTCGACCATGCCGACATCTTCCCCGATCTGTCCAGCATCGAAACGCAGTTCCATCATCTGGTGCGCACCGTGCCGGGCAACGGGCTGGTGGTAAGCAACGGACGCGAGGGATCGCTGGCGCGCGTGCTACAGCGCGGCTGCTGGACGCCGGTGGAAATCTTTGGCAATGAGATGGGTTGGAACATCGACGCGGACAACCGCGTAACGCTGAACGGCAAACCGCAGGGCATGCTCGCATGGGACTTGCTCGGCGAGCACAACCGCATGAATGCATTAGCCGCTCTCGCCGCAGCGCGCCATGCCGGCGTGCCGGTGGCACAGGGACTGGCAGCATTGAGCGAATTCAGGAACGTGAAGCGACGCATGGAAGTGCGCGGCACGGTCAACGGCATCACCGTGTACGACGATTTCGCGCATCACCCCACCGCAATCGACACCACCCTCGCCGGACTGCGCGGCAAGGTCGGCAAGGCGCGCATCCTCGCGGTGCTGGAGCCGCGCTCCAACACCATGAAGCTGGGCGTGATGAAGGACGCGCTGCCCGGTAGCCTGAAAGACGCCGACCTGGTGTTCTGCTATGCCGGCAATCTCGGCTGGGATGCGCGCGCCGCACTAGTGCCGCTGGGCGGCAAGGCCGTGGCGAAGGACGACCTCAGCGAGTTGATCGAAAGCATCGTCGTAGCCGCGCAGCCCGGCGACCATGTGCTGGTGATGAGCAACGGCGGTTTCGGCGGCATCCACGAGAAATTGCTCAAACGGTTGGCTTAATCCCGGATTATCCATTAGAGCAAAACCTGTTCCTTCCCCCTTGCAGGGGGAAGGTTGGGATGGGGGTAGAACAGTGAAAATTGGAGCTTCTACCCCCTCCATAGCCCTTGCTCTGCTAGGGGGAGGGAATGTTTCGGCTAATGGATTATTTGGCTTAATACCTCAACCAAACATCCAAAACCCCGGCGCGATAGGTTAAGCTATCCCCCGTTTTCATTTACCCATTTCAATTCATCAAGCAAACATCATGGCCCAATACGTAATGTCGATGCTCCGCGTGAGCAAAATCGTCCCCCCGAAGCGTCAGATCATCAAGGACATCTCCCTCAGTTTCTTCCCCGGCGCGAAGATCGGCCTGCTCGGCCTGAACGGCTCGGGCAAATCCACCGTGCTGCGCATCATGGCGGGCGTGGACAAGGAATTCGACGGCGAGGTGCAGCGCGAGCCGAACATCCGCATCGGCTATCTGCCGCAGGAGCCGCAGCTCGACCCCGAGGCTACCGTCAAGCAGGAAGTGGAATCCGCGCTCGGCGAGGTGATGCAGGCGCAGAAGAAGCTCGACGAGGTGTATGCCGCGTATGCCGAGCCGGACGCCGACTTCGACAAGCTCGCCGCCGAGCAGGCGCGCCTGGAAAACATCATCGCCGCAGGCGGCAGCGACGCCTCGCATCAGATGGAGATCGCCGCCGATGCGCTGCGTCTGCCGGATTGGGACGCGGTGGTCAAGAATCTGTCCGGCGGCGAGAAGCGCCGCGTCGCGCTGTGCAAGTTGCTGCTGGAAAAACCCGACATGCTGCTGCTCGACGAGCCGACCAACCACCTCGACGCCGAATCGGTGGAATGGCTGGAGCAATTCCTGGTGCGCTTCCCCGGCACCGTGGTCGCCGTCACCCACGACCGCTACTTCCTCGATAACGCCGCCGAATGGATACTCGAACTCGACCGCGGCCACGGCATCCCGTGGAAGGGCAACTACTCGATCTGGCTGGAGCAGAAGGGCGCGCGACTGGAGACCGAGAACAAGCAGATCGACGCGCACATGAAAGCGATGAAACAGGAGCTGGAATGGGTGCGGCAAAACCCGAAAGGACGCCAGGCCAAATCCAAGGCGCGTATCGCCCGCTTCGAGGAACTCAATTCGCAGGAACACCAGAAGCGCAACGAGACACAGGAAATCTTCATCCCGGTCGGCGAGCGGCTCGGCAACGAAGTCATCGAATTCGACGGCGTGAGCAAAGCCTACGGCGACCGCCTGCTGATCGACAACTTCAGTTTCAAAATTCCGCCCGGCGCCATCGTCGGCATCATCGGCCCGAACGGCGCGGGTAAATCAACATTGTTCCGCATGATTACCGGCAAGGAACAACCGGACAGCGGCACGGTGAAGATCGGCTCCACCGTGAAAATCGCGCATGTCGATCAGGCGCGCGATTCGCTGGACAACGGCAAGACCGTGTTCGACGCGATCTCCGGCGGCAACGAGATTCTGACCGTCGGCAAATACGAAACCCCGGCGCGCGCCTACATCGGCCGCTTCAACTTCAAGGGCGCGGATCAGGGCAAGATCGTCGGCCAGCTTTCCGGCGGCGAACGCGGCCGCCTGCATCTGGCGCAGACGCTGATCTCCGGCGGGAATGTGCTGCTGCTCGACGAGCCGTCCAACGACCTCGACGTGGAAACCCTGCGCGCGCTGGAAGATGCCCTGCTCGAATTCGCTGGCTGCGTGGTAGTGATCTCCCACGACCGCTGGTTCCTCGACCGCATCGCCACCCACATCCTTGCCTGCGAAGGCGATTCCAAGTGGGTGTTCTTCGATGGTAACTATCAGGAATATGAAGCGGACAAGAAGAAGCGGCTCGGTGAAGAGGGCGCGAAGCCGAAGCGGATTCGGTATAAGCCGATTAGCCGGTAGACCGTCATTCCGGCGAAGGCCGGAATCCAGTACTCCCCTTCCACGCTTGCAGGGAAGGGGCTGGGGGAGAGGGAGGCCGTTCGCCCTGAGCCTGTCGAAGGAGGGTGGTGCTGGCTAACCACCGTAGCACACACTAGAATGCACCACATCAGGAATGGAGGTGGATCATGCAAGCAGTCGAATTTGTCAGCAAGGCACACGATGGCGTAGTGGACTTGCCACGTGAGTTTCAGGACTGGAACGGCAAGCCTGTGCGCGTCATCCTGCTGGAAGAAACCACCGGGTTGCAAAGCATCAGCCACGATACGGCAGTGAATGTGTGGGCAAAAACAGCCGGGGCCTGGCAAGGGGAGCAATTGGTTCGAGAGCCGCAGGGCGAGTATGAGAAACGGCGGGAGTTGGAATAATGCTGTATCTGCCGGATACCAACGTTTGGATTCACCATCTCAATCCGGCTCTCTCCATCGCCAAGACAAAACTTTCCTCGCATTCGCCAGCGCAAATTGTGTTGTGCGATGTAGTCAAGGCTGAGCTGTATTTCGGCGCATACAAGAGCGCGAGACGCGAAGCAAATCTTGCTGTTCTGGCTACTCTGTTCGCCGGTTTCGGCAGTTTGCCATTTGATGGCGAAGCCGCGCGCATATCCGGCGAAATCCGCGCCAACCTTGCGCGAAAAGGCACGCCCATCGGCCCCTACGATTTACAGATAGCAGCGATTGCACTAGCCAACGACTGCGCACTGGTAACGCACAACACGGGTGAATTTTCACGCATTGCAGGATTGAAGCTAGAAGATTGGGAGTCTGCTTGAGATGACCGCCTATTGGAGAGTGAGTGAAGTTCGGGTGATAGAAGACTATGCGGTGTGGGTACGCTTCAAAGATGGACTCGAAGGTGTCGTGCGTTTCTTGCCAGGATTCTTTCGCGGGGTTTTCTCACACCTGAACGATCCGGAAAAATTTCGGCAGGTTACCGTGGTCGGTGGAGCCGTAACATGGCCGGGCGAGCTAGACCTTGCGCCTGATGCGATGCATGAAGAAATCAGATAACGTGGTGGCGAGTGGGTGGTGGAGAAGTAATGCGATGCTGACCCCTTTAATTGTTCGGTCTATATTTGAATTGTGCCGCATTTAACTTATGAGATAACTATATCTATGGGGAAGAGAAACTCATTCAGCCATCTGGTTGTCACAAATCCAAAACGGAATGGCGGTGCATTGAGAGTATCTGATGAAAGCCTGTTTCCATACTATGCAGGCTACTCAAAAGAATTCGCCGAGCAACTTCTTGGTACGTTATTACTTGGGGATGAGGCGATTGTTTTGGATCCATGGAATGGTGGGGGCACAACTACACAGGCTGCAAGCCAAATGGGACTTGCATGTGTAGGGCTTGATCTTAATCCAGTTATGGTAATTGTTGCGAAAGCAGCTCTACTACAACAGCATGAGGTGAGTAGCTTGATTCCTCTTGCGCAATCTTTAGTCGAACAGGCTACATCACGAGACGAAGATGGTATTTCCGCAGATCCGTTATGTGAATGGCTGTTGCCTGGAAACGCCAATTTTATTCGGCAGCTTGAAAGTGAAATCAATCGTACTTTGATTTCACACGAACGTTATGCGCCACTTACAGATGAAAAGACGTTAAACCAGATTTCAGCTTTGGGTGCTTTTTTTTATGTCGCTCTGTTTCGTGCAGTGCGCCGTCTTATGAAAAGCTTTATTCCAACTAATCCAACTTGGATAAAGCGACCACACTCACGTGAACGAAAACGCCCTTCGCGGTATGTCGTTCATGATATTTTTCTCGATGAGGTAAGTCTCTTAACTCAGAATCTAAATAGGCCAAGAAATTTGTTTGTTGCAGAAAATGGAGTTGCAACTATCAGTCTTGGTAATGCTGAGGCGTTATCGCTGCCTAATGCATCTGTTGATGCCATAATTACCTCCCCCCCCTACTGCACGAGAATTGACTATGCAGTTGCAACTGCAATTGAGCTAGCAGTCCTTCGCATTAGCGAAGAGCTCTTTAAAAAATTGCGACGCTCGTTGATGGGTACTTCTACTGTTAATGCAAACGTTGGTAATGTCAATAAAGAATGGGGTACGACTTGTACTCGCTTTCTCGAAAAAGTCTATGAGCACCCATCTAAGGCATCGCAAAATTACTATTATAAAAATCACCTCCAATACTATGAATCGCTCCAGACTTCACTCACCGAGCTAAGTAGGGTTTTAAAGCCTCATGGTTCATGTGTTCTAGTGATTCAGGACTCATACTATAAAGATGTTCATAATGATGTGCCTACCATAGCAGTTGAAATGGCTGAGTATGCAGGTATGACGCTACGTAGGCGAGATGACTTCTCATCCAACAGGTCTATGGTGTGCATGAATCAGCGTGCCAAGAAATATTTAATGTCGCGGAAAAATGTAGAAAGCGTTCTCTGTTTCGAACGAACTTGACGGGGTGAATAAATGACAGAGCAAGCTAAAGTTAGTGACGTTGTTGAGCTTATTAGAGATGTTGATCTTCAGCTAAAAAGCGTCCACACACAGAGCCTAGACATATCCTTCAATGAATTGGCTGATATGGTCAAGGAAGGGGAGCTCGATATCAGCCCTGATTATCAACGACTGTTCATGTGGTCAGAGGGAGCAAGATCCAGATTTATTGAATCACTTCTACTAGAAATGCCTGTTCCACCAATTTACGTTGTTGAAGAGGATGATGGCAAAAAACTTCTGATTGACGGTTTGCAGCGATTATCCTCATTTCTACATTTTCGGGGAATGCTTGAGGCACTGCATCTCAGGCCGCCAGTTCAAAAAGGTGACAAGTTGGTACTTCAGGACTGTGACATCATCAAAACACTCAATGGCAAAACGTACGACGATTTGGGTACCGCTCTTCAGATCAAGCTTAAGCGATCGTTTGTGCGCGTAGAAGTTGTAAGAAAAGGCAGTAATCCAAAATTCAAGTACTACATGTTCAAGCGTCTAAATACTGGCGGTTCACGATTGACTGATCAGCAGTTGCGCAATTGTACGATACGACTGCTAGACCCCGCATTTAACGATTTCATAATAAAACTAGCCGACGAGAATCAGAGTTTCAAGACATGTACTTCCACAATTTCTGAAGAACAGACTTATGGCGCGTACGATAAGGAGCTTGTGCTAAGGTTTTTTGCACTGAAAAACTGGCTTCCGAAATTCAAGCACGATGTAGACGATTTTATGACTGAGTACATGGAGGCAGTATCAGATCCTGATAATTCCGAAATATTCGATTACGAGAAAGAGGAAAAGGTGTTTTCTCGAACTTTCGCCATCTTAGCAACTGCATTGGATGACAAGGCATTTAGCCGCGCCAATAAAACCAAGAACGATTTGATTCGTGCGTTTGGTGTCTACCATTATGAGGCCTTCACGATCGGACTGCAGCCATTGCTCAGCAAATTTGATATCACTACAACAGGTGGCATAGATAAGGCTCGAAATTTGCTGATGAGCATAAAGCTTGACCCTGCTTTTATAGACCTAACGACTGGCGGTGGGAAAAATAGCCCTGGACCACTGAAGGCGCGAATCAAATTTGTCGAAGATAAATTGGCCGCAGCTCTATGAATGTTGCCGATTTCCGCGCACAACTTGAAGATGAGCTTGCGTGGCGCATCGAAGAGGTGCTGTTCTTTCAGAATCAATGTGCGGTTCTCGAACAAGATGAGCAGCGAGATAAGTTTCGCCGTGCCCTTGTATTATTGTTGTATTCTAATTTTGAGGGGTTCTGTAAGTTCAGCCTCAACCTATACGTGACTGCGATCAATCAAGAAGGAATTGATTGCAAGGATGCTAATTATGCAATTGCAGCAGCCTCGTTAAGTGATGTCTTTGTGACTTTGAGAAATGGTGACAAAAAGGCTCCGGAGTTCATAAACGTCAGCCCCGATGATACGAAGCTCCATCGTTTTGCGCGGGATCGCGAGTTCATTGAGCGTGCTTTTGATCTTATGGCACGCAAGGTAAACATACCTGACAAAGTGGTGGATACCGAGTCAAATCTTAAACCTGTTGTTCTAAGGAAAAATCTTTATAGATTGGGGCTTCCGCACGACCAGTTTTCCTCCCTGGAGCCGGGGATTGAGCAACTCCTGAATTTACGCAATAAGATTGCACATGGCGAGTCCAAGCAGGGCATACCTGAAAAGCTGTACGAGCAACTACGTACATCAGCATTTCATATTATGAATGGCGTTGCATCCGGCCTAACAGAGGCAATTTCTGAGAAGTGGTACCTTGCAAGAAAAAAGGATGAAAGTGTAGCGGTAACTGCTTAACGGAATATTTAAGTACAGCTAATGGGGTCAGCATCAGGAGCTAATGGGGTCAGCATCGCAATAGTTTTTCATAAGCAACCAACGGGCATTGCGCCTGAAGTTGTCGCAGCTTTAATCTGTGCCGATGCCATGCTAGGATGTTCCTGCATTTAAGTTAAGTAGCGTAGGGTTCCAGCTTATTCAACGGTTATGGGGCATGTGGCATGTTCAAGTTTGAGTGGGATTACCGGAAGGCTGAGAGCAATGTGCGGAAGCACGGTGTCTCGTTTGAAGAGGCCGTCAGTGTGTTTGCCGATGCGATGGCGCTGACATTTTCGGATAGCGACAATTCTGAAACGGAAGACAGAAGCCGAACCTACGGAATATCCAACAAGGGGCGACTGCTCGTGGTGGTACACACTGAGCGAAAGAACATTATCAGAATCATTAGTGCACGAAAGGCGACTCAAAATGAAAAAACCATCTACAAGCAAGGATGATCAGGACATTCCCGAATATAAGCGGGAGCAGCTTGGTGTTGGTGTGCGCGGGAAGCACTACAAGCAATTTATGCAGGGCAGCAATGTAGTTGTTCTGCAACCCGAGATACAGAAGGCGTTTCCAACCTCCGAGGCTGTCAACAAAGCGCTGGCCAGCATGTTGGCTTTTACTCAGGAAGCGCAAGCAATTACGCACGCCAAACCCGCGCCTCGCAAGAAAGTTGCCGCTTGATTCATTCATGCAGGCTATCGAATTCACCTCACAAATTGAAAATGGGCATATTGCTGTGCCCAAGACCGAGAGCCCGCGTAGGGCGCAATAAGAGTTCGTTAATAAATAACTTGTTCAATTTCATGTAATCGAATATCCTTCGATGCATGATAAGAGATTCGTTAATTGGTCAACGTTGGGCGGTAATGCGAGATGCGTTGGACGAGCGCC
>Ga0172380_10009585_pt1 | contig 10295 bp, 9 predicted proteins | sample Leawe162metaG_FD_119747 | JGI IMG/M metagenome (GOLD analysis project Ga0172380, IMG submission 119747) | Leachate microbial communities from a municipal landfill in Southern Ontario, Canada - Leachate well 162 metaG | ecosystem: Engineered > Solid waste > Landfill > Unclassified | place...
CTTGAGCGCCAGCACCTTCGTGATCGCTGCCGTCAGCGACGTCTTGCCGTGGTCCACGTGACCAATCGTCCCGACGTTCGCGTGCGGCTTGTTCCGCTCGAACTTCCCCTTCGCCATCGATCGATGCCTTTCCTAAGCCCTGTTCGCGCGCGGAGCGCGGGTTTATGCCGTGGTCACGCGCGTGCGAGCGCGGCCCTGAATCTCTTCTGCGACGTTGGACGGAACCTGCGCGTAGTGCGCGAACTCCATGGAGTACGTGGCGCGGCCCTGCGTGTTGGAGCGCAGGTCGGTCGCGTACCCGAACGTCTCCGCCAGCGGCACCATGGCGGTCAGGACACGCGCGTTCCCGCGCTGGTCCATGCCCTGCACCTGGCCACGACGAGCGTTGAGGTCGCCCAGCACGTCGCCGAAGTAATCCTCCGGCGTGGTGACCTCGATCTTCATGATCGGCTCGAGCAGGACGGGGCCGGCGGCCTCCATCACTGCACGCATACCCATCGACCCTGCGGTCTGGAATGCCATTTCGGAGGAGTCAACGGGGTGGAACGAGCCGTCCACGAGCGCGACGTACACGTCGACGACCGGGAAGCCGGCGCGCGGGCCGTTCTGCAGCGCCATCTCCACACCCTGACGGGTCGGGTTGATGAACTCGCGCGGAATGGAACCACCGACGGTCTTGTCCTCGAACAGGAAGCCGCTGCCGGGCTCGCGCGGGTCGATCTCCAGCCAGCAGTGGCCGAACTGACCGCGACCACCGCTCTGGCGGACGAAGCGACCTTCAGCGCGAGCGTGGCGCGTGACCGTCTCGCGGTACGCGACCTGGGGACGACCGACGGTCGCCTCCACTTTGTGCTCGCGCTTCATGCGGTCGACGATGACCTCCAGGTGCAGCTCGCCCATACCGGCGATGACGGTCTGGCCGGTCTCCTGGTCGTGGCGCACGCGGAAGGTCGGGTCTTCCTCGGTGAGTCGCTGCAGCGCCTCGCCCATCTTCTCCTGATCTTCGCGCGTCTTCGGCTCGATCGCCACGGTGATGACGGGCTCGGGGAAGGTGATGGACTCCAGCACCACCGCGTTCTCGCGGTCGGAGAGGGTGTCGCCGGTGAACGTCTCCTTGAGGCCGATGGCGGCGGCGATGTCGCCGGCGCACACCTCCTCGACGTCCTCACGGGAGTTCGAGTGCATCTTCATCAGGCGACCGAAGCGCTCGCGCTTGTCGCGCGTGGTGTTCGCGATCTGGTCGCCGGTCTTCGCCACGCCCGAGTAGACGCGGAAGAAGACGAGGCGGCCGACGAACGGGTCGGACACGACCTTGAAGGCGAGCGCGGTCAGCGGCTCGCTGTCAGACGGCGTGCGGACGACCTCGGTCTCGGCGTCGTTCGGGAGGTGCGCAATCACCGGCGGGACGTCCAGCGGCGACGGCAGGTAGTCGATGACGGCGTCCAGGAGCAGCTGCACGCCCTTGTTCTTCAGGGCGGAGCCGCAGAAGACCGGAGCGATCGTGACGGCGTTGGTCGCGCGACGAACGGCGGCCTTCAGCTCCTCGACGGTGAACTCCTCACCTTCGAGGAACCGAGCCATGAGCTCTTCATCGTTCTCGGCGATGCGCTCGACCATCACCTCTCGGGCGGCTGTCGCTTCCGCCATCATTGCGTCGGGGATGGGCTGCTCGACCATGTTCTCGCCACGGTCGCCCTCGAACGCGTAGGCCTTCATCGCCATGAGGTCGACGATGCCCCGGTGCTGGTCCTCAAGGCCGATCGGGAGCTGCATGACGACCGGGGTGGCGCCGAGCCGCTCCACGATCATGTCGACGCAGCGCTGGAAGGACGCGCCGGTGCGGTCCATCTTGTTGACGAAGCAGATGCGCGGGACGTTGTAGCGGTCAGCCTGGCGCCAGACCGTCTCCGACTGGGGCTCCACGCCGGCAACGCCGTCGAAGACGACGACGCCACCGTCCAGGACGCGCAGCGAGCGCTCCACCTCGACGGTGAAGTCGACGTGGCCTGGGGTGTCGATCAGGTTGATCTGGTAGCCGTTCCACTGACAGGTGGTCGCAGCCGAGGTGATCGTGATGCCACGCTCACGCTCCTGCTCCATCCAGTCCATGATCGCGGTGCCCTCGTGCACTTCGCCGATCCGGTAGGAGCGGCCGGTGTAGTAGAGGACGCGCTCGGACACGGTGGTCTTGCCCGCGTCGATGTGCGCGATGATGCCGATGTTGCGTACCCGCTCCAGCGGGGTCGTTCGTGCCATCTGCCTCTACCTGTCCTCTCCCGTGACCGCGGCCCCAGACGCTGCCCACCCCGGCGATGCCGAGGTGCTCAGCGGTCCGATTCCGACCGCTACCAGCGGTAGTGGACGAACGCCCGGTTGGCCTCGGCCATGCGGTGCGTGTCCTCGCGGCGGCGAATCGCCGCCCCTGTGTTGTTTGCAGCGTCCAGCAGCTCAGCGCTCAGGCGCTCCGCCATGGAGCGGCCACCGCGGTTGCGCGCGCCGGCGAGCAGCCAGCGGATCGCCAGGGCCTGCCGACGCTCGCTGCGGATGTCAACGGGGACCTGGTAGGTCGCACCACCGACGCGCCGCGGCTTCACCTCGATGACCGGGGTGGCGTTCCGGACGGCCTGCTCGAACACGTCGATCGGCGAGCGCCCGGTGACCTGCTCGAGCCGGTCGAGCGCGTCGTTGACGATGCGCTCAGCGGTGCTCTTCTTGCCGCTGTACATCAGCTTGTTGGTGAACGAGGTCACCAGACGCGACTGGAACCGCGGGTCCGGGAGCACCGGACGGAGCGGGGCGCGATTACGACGAGCCATGTCGGAGCTCCCTGTATTCCCTGATTACCCGCGCCGCGTGCCGTACTTGGAGCGGCCGCGCTTGCGGTTCTTCACACCCTGCGCGTCCAGCGCGCCGCGGATGATGTGGTAACGAACGCCCGGAAGGTCCTTCACACGACCGCCGCGGATGAGCACGACGGAGTGCTCCTGCAGCGTGTGCCCCTCGCCCGGGATGTAGGCCGTGACCTCGATCTGGTTGGTCAGGCGGACACGCGCGACCTTGCGGAGCGCGGAGTTCGGCTTCTTCGGGGTGACGGTGCGCACCTGGGTGCACACGCCGCGCTTCTGGGGGGAGCCCTTCGGCGAGCGCGTGGTGCGGCTCTTCAGCGCATTGAAGCGGAAGCGGAGGGCCGGAGCCTTCGTCTTCTTGATGACCGGCTTGCGGCCATGCCTGACCAGCTGGTTGATCGTCGGCATCGGATCTCCTGCCGTCCTCGAACACTACGTGCGACCCGCCTGACGGCGCGTCAGAGCGCAGGAGAGACAAGCCGCTGATGCGGCCGTCTCGGCTCGCTCCGCCATTGACCCCACCTGAGGAAGACCTCAACGAGGGCAACAGAAACGGTCGGAAGCTACGCGATGAGCCTGTCCGCGACTGTGCACTCTCGCGAGCGCTGCCCGTCGCCGGTCCTCACCACGTCACCTGCCACCGACCGCAACACATGAGAGTGCGCCGTCTCTCTGGTACGCGAGGGGGAATGGTAGGTGCGCGCGACACCTGTGTCAACGCGCCTACAGAACACCCCGGAAGTGCGTGGCCCAGATTTCAGCCACAATAACCGCATAGACGCGTAAGCGCTTCATCTATTCTGCCGCTAGCGACGGAGGATGATGCGCTTGTACGCCTCGCGGTAGGCGGGGAGATCCGGGCGCTCGGCACGAGCGCGCTCCGCGTTCTCCCGCCACTGGTGGAGCATCTCCGCCTCAGTCCGGCCCCGCATCTGCGAGGTATGCGCGAGTACCGAGCGAATCTTCCGCCGCACCACCGGCTCGATATCCACATAGAAGTCCGGGTCGCCGGTGTTCGCCTGCCCACCCAGCAGCAGCACGATGGGACGATGCGGCTCGAGCCCTTCGTCCTTATGTTCCGGGTGGTAGAGGTGGTCATCGGCGGCCGGGTAGATAGCATCGTAGGTCGCACGGCCGACGTTCCGGTGGTCGCGGTGGTTGAAGCCGCTCCGGAAGCCGTCCCACGTGATGACGAGCTCGGGGCGTCGCCGGCGCATCTGGTAGACGATCAACTCGCGCAGCTCGTCGTTATCGAGGACGCCGCCGTCGTGGAAGCCGAGGTAGATCGGCTCGTGGGCGCCCAGGATGCGGGCCGCCTCGCGCTGCTCCTCCTCGCGCACCCCCGCGAGCTGCTGCGAGGTGACGCGGGGGTCCTTCGTGCCCTTGTTGCCGCTGGTGACGACCATGATGTCGACGTGCCAGCCGGCGGCGGTCAGGACGGCGACGGTGCCGCCGCACATGAACTCGCAGTCGTCGGGGTGGGCGGTGATCACCATCGCGCGCTTCGGCTCGATGGCGGCGAAGAGCTCGGCGGGCGTCGTGGCCGCCTCGATCGCCGCGTTCTGGGCGTTGACCTGTGCGTTGACCACCCGAGCCTCCGGCTAGGCCCGCCCGGCCGCCGCCGAGGGGGCAGCGCGCTCCGCGATCAGGGCCGCGTACTGGTCGTGCAGGGCGGCCGCGACCGCCTGCCAGGAGTATGCCTGCATCGCGCGCGCCGCGTTGGCCCCCAGCGCGTCACGAAGCGCCGAGTTGCCCAGCAGCAGGTCGAGCCGCTCCGCGAACGGACCCGGGCAGCGCCAGGCGATCAGATAGCCCGTGCGCCCATCCGCAATCGTCGAGGTGAGCCCGCCGACGCGTGAGGCGACCACGGGCACCCCGCTCGCCATCGCCTCCACGGCGACGAGGCCGAACGACTCGTAGAAGGAGGGCACCGCGACAGCGTCGGCCGCCTGGTAGTACAGCGCCAGCCGCTCGTGGGGGACGGCGCCGACCAGCGTCACACGCGAGGCGACACCGACCTCCTCGGCGACGGCCAGCAGACGCGCCTGCTCGGCGCTCGCGCGCTCGTCGCCGCCAACGAGGATGAGGCGGACGCCATCCCGCTCGGTCATCTCCGCCATCGCGCGGACGAGGATGTCGAAGCCCTTCAGCGGCTCGATGCGGCCGACCGCGAGCACGATCCGCTCGGCGGGGTCGAGCCCGAGCGTCGCGCGCGCCTGTGCGCGGTCGCCCGGGTGGAAGCGTTCGAGGTCGACGCCGAGGGGGATCACCGCGACCTTCGCCGGCGCGACGCGGTACAGCTGCTTCAGCAGCTGCCGCTCGTGCTCCGTCGCCGCGACGATGCGATCGAGGGCGTGGACGAGGCGGCGCTCGGCGTCGAGGCGCTCGGGAGCCTCGTGCTCGGAGGCACGGGCGCGGAGCTTCACATCGCCCAGCGTGTGGAACATCGCGACGTGCGGCACGTCCCAGCGCCGCGCGAGCGCATCGCCCGCCGTGACCGAGAGCCAGTAGTGCGAGTGGATGAGGTCGTAGCGCAGCCCCTCGCGGGCGCGGAACGCCTCCACGGCGTCGGCGAAGGCGTCCACCAGCGGTGGGAGCGCCTCCTTCTCCAGGCGCTCCGCAGGGCCCGCCTCGACCGTCACGAGCCGCGCGAGGCCCATCGGCTGCACCTCGGGCGTACCGGGGTCGATGCGGCGCGTGAACACGTCTACCTCGACGCCTGCCGCAGCGAGCTGCGCCGCGACCTCACGCACGTAGACGTTCATCCCACCGGTCTCGCGCCCGCCGAGCGCCGCGAGCGGCGAGGTGTGCAGCGAGAGCATCGCGACGCGCATCGGGCTAGCGGCCCGGCCGGATCAGGCCCAGGAACTCCTGGCGCGTGTTCACGTCGGAGTTGAAGCGGCCGCGCATGGCGGAGGTGACCATCTTCGCACCGGGCTTGCGGACGCCGCGCATGGTCATGCAGGTGTGCTCCGCCTCGATCACCACGCCCACACCCTTCGCGCCCAGCACCTGCTCGATGCAGTCGGCGATCTGGCCGGTCAGGCGCTCCTGCACCTGCGGCCGCCGCGCGAACGTCTCGACGGCGCGCGCGATCTTGGAGAGACCGACGATCTTGCCGCTGGGCAGATAGCCGACGTGCGCCTCGCCGTGAAACGGCATGAAGTGGTGCTCGCACATCGAGTAGAAGGGGATCTCGCGCAGGATCACCATCTCGTCGAACGCCTCCTCGAAGGAGGTGGAGAGAATGGCGACCGGATCCTCATCAAGGCCCGCGAAGACCTCGTCGTACATGCGGGCGATCCGAGCGGGCGTCTCCAGCAGGCCGTCGCGATCCGGATCCTCGCCGATGGCGATGAGGAGCTGGCGGACGAGGCGTTGCACCTCGGCCTGATCGACGCGGGGACGGGTCTCGGACGCGTCAGTGGTGGTCATGGCCCGACCTCACGTGCGCGGAAGCGTGTGGACGGCGATCGTAGCACGCGCGAGCGGGCCTGGAAGCGCCTAGCGCCAGCCGAGGACGCGCTCGACCGCAGCCAGGTCAGCGGGCGCCTCGTGGCGGACGGCTTCAATCTTGAGCGCGGTGTCGGGGTCCTTCAGACCGTTCCCGGTGAGGATGCAGACCGCGGTCTTGCCTCGCACGTCCGCGCCCGCGGCGGCCTGCTTCAGCAGGCCCGCGACCGAGGCCGCCGAGGCGGGCTCGCAGAACAGCCCCTCCTGCGCCGCGAGGCGGCGGTAGGCAGCGACGATCTCGTCATCGGTGACGGCATCGATGAGCCCGCCGGAGTCGTCTCGCGCATCGATCGCGCCCTGCCACGAGGCGGGGTTGCCAATGCGGATCGCGGTCGCGATCGTCTCCGGCTGCTCGACGGGGTGGCCGAGGACGAGCGGGGCGGCACCGGCCGCCTGGAAGCCCCACATCTTCGGCAGCCGCGTGGAGTGCTCCGCGAGGCGGTACTCGCGGAAGCCCTTCCAGTAGGCGGTGATGTTGCCGGCGTTGCCGACCGGGATGCAGAGCAGGTCGGGGGCCTCGCCCAGGTCGTCCACGATCTCGAACGCCGCAGTCTTCTGGCCCTCGATGCGGTACGGGTTCACGGAGTTCACCAGCGCGACGCCGGGGCGCTCACCCAGCTCGCGCGCGATGCGCAGCGCGTCGTCGAACGAGCCGTCGACCGCGACGATCTCCGCGCCGTGCGCGACGGCCTGCGCCAGCTTGCCCATCGCGATCCGGCCCGCAGGCACGATCACGTACGAGGGGATGCCGTGGCGCGCGGCGTACGCCGCTGCGGACGCCGAGGTGTTGCCGGTCGAGGCGCAGAGCAGCGCCTCCGCGCCGGCCTCCACGGCCTTCGCGACGGCCATCACCATGCCGCGGTCCTTGAAGGAGCCGGTGGGGTTCGTGTACTCAAGCTTGAAGTACAGCGCCTCCAGCCCCAGCTCGGGGCCGATCACGCGGGAGCGCACGAGCGGCGTGCCGCACTCGCCCAGCGTGACCATGGGCGTCTGGGGGGTGACCGGGAGGTACTCGGCGTAGCGCTCCAGGATGAAGCGGTGGCCGGGGTTCATCTCGGTGGTGGTCATAGCGGCTGCTCCCGTGTCGCTTCGTCGGCGCGCTCGGCGAGGCGCACGAGTGATTCTCGCGCGGCACGCACCTGTCGGTCGATCTCCTCGGTCTGGCGGCGTCCCGCGTCCTCGGCGGCGGCCGTGACGCGCTGGAAGTGCTCCAGCAGCACCTGGCGCTGCCCTTCCACCTGTGCGGCGACGTCCATCACCGCGCGGTCGAGCGTGGCGAGGTGCACGCGGATCACGCGCTGCGCCTCGCCGTCTGCGCTCCCGGTCACCTCCTGCGCATCCACGCGGCGGTCGAGGTCGGCGAGCCCCTCCTCGACGCGCAGTCGGAGCGCACGCACCTGCTCCACGAGGTCGGTGACGGCGGTCTCGCGGTCGAGCGCGCGCCGCACGAGCAGCATCTCATCCTTGACCTGCTGCAGGTCGCGCACCATCACGTCGGTGCGCGCCTCGACGGCGCCGATGTGCAGGCGAGCGTCATCCAGCGCTTCGGTCGCCCCGGCACGATCGCCACCGTCGCGCCGCACAGCGTCGGCGAGCGCGGCGACCTGCGCCTGCAGCGCGTCCAGGCGCGCCTCGGCGGTCTGCTGGGTGCGCGTCGATGTGCTGATCGCCGCTTCGTGGTGCGCTTCGCGCTCGGCGGCGGCCCGGAGCGCCTGCTCGATCGCAACGAGACGGCGATCGATCTCGATCACGTCGCGTTCCAGCAGGTGAGCGCTGGCCGCATCGCGGTCGTGCCCGCGCTCTGTGCTGGACGCAGCATCGCGTCGCAGCGCGGACTCCCCGGCCAGACGATCCTCGACATCGCGGACGGCGCCGCGGAGCTCGGGAAGCGCGTCGAGCGCGGCTTCATGGCGGCGGGTGCGGCCCTCAAGGATGGCGAGCGACTGGCTCAGCCCCTCCGCCTCCTGCTCGCGTGTCGCCAGCGCATCCTGTGCGCGCGCGACCTCGCGGGTCAGGGCGTCGATGCGTTCGAGGGCACGCTCCAGCTGCTCTTCCAGCCAGGCGCCCGCTGCGGGTTCGCCGGGCACTGCGCAGCCTCGCTAGCCGGCCATCGCGAGGACGTTGCCGACCTCGACGACGACATCGAGCGCACGGATCTCGGCGAGCGCGGCGTCCAGCGCGGCGCCGGTCGCGTGGTGCGTGGTGATGACGAGCTCTGCGGTGCGGGCGTCATCGTCGGTCTCGAACTGGATCACCGAGGCGATACTGATCTCGCGACCGCCCAGGATGCCGGCGATGCGCGCGAGCACGTTGGGGCGATCCTGCACGGTGACCCGCAGGTAGTAGCGCGAGCGGTGATCCGCGGGCGGGTGCACGGGGATCGCGCGCAGCTCGATGCCGTCGGTAGGAGTGCGACCGGCGACGATGTCGCGCGCGACATCGATGACGTCGGCGAGCACGGCGCTCGAGGTCGGGTTCGCGCCGGCGCCGCGGCCCTGGAATAGCACGCGGCCGACCAGGTCGCCCTCGATCTGCACGGCGTTCAGCACGCCGTCGACCTTCGCCAGCGGCTCGTCCTTCGCGATCAGCGTCGGCTGCACCGAGGCGACGACACCACCATCGAGCAGGCGCCCGGTCGCGAGCAGTTTGATCGTGTAGCCCAGCGCGTCCGCGTAGCGGAAGTCGCGCGCACCAAGGCGGGTGATGCCCTGCCGTGCGACCTGATCCGGCGCGACCGCGACGTGGAATGCGAGGCCGCAGAGGATTGCGAGCTTGTAGGAGGCGTCGATGCCCTCGACATCGGCGGTCGGGTCGGGCTCGGCGTAGCCGAGGCGCTGCGCCTCCGCGAGTGCCACCGCGTAGTCGGTGCCCTGCTGCGCCATGCCGGTCAGCATGTAGTTCGTGGTGCCGTTGATGATCGCGGTGACCGCCGTGATCTCGTTCGCGAGCAGGTCGCGAGAGAGCGGGCTGATCACGGGGATGCCACCGCCGACCGATGCCTCATACAGCAGGCGGACGTGGTGCTGCGCGGCGATCGCGAGAAGCTCGCGGCCGCACTTGGCCATGACCTCCTTGTTGGCGGTCACGACGTGGCGCCCGGATTCGAGCGCGGCCTGGATGTACTCGCGCGCCGGGTGCTCGCCACCCATGAGCTCGATCACGATCTCGACGCTCGGGTCGCCGAGCACGTCATCGATGCTCGTCGTCAGGATCGCGGCGTCGATACCGTCGCGCGGCTTCGAGGCGTCGCGCACGAGCACGCGGCGCAGCTCCAGCGGGCGGCCAACCTGCTGCGCGTAGCGCGCCGCGCCGTTGCGCAGCGCGGCGACCACGCCAGCGCCGACGTTCCCCGGGCCCAGCAGCGCGAGCCCGACGCTAGTTGGCACGGGGAGTTGCACTCGCCTTCTGGTACGCGTTGACCACGTGGTCAGTGATCCACTGTTCCTTCTGCGTCGTCAGATCGCGCTCCACCTTGACCTGCTTCGCCTCCTCGGCGAGCCAGGCTTCCAGCTTCTTCGTTGCGAGCTGCGTCTTCTGATCGTCGTCCAGTTCGCGGGACGCGCTGACCTCGGTCACCTTGTAGACGTCGTAGTAGGTGCCATTCGGGATGACGGCTGAGACGTCACCCACCTTCATGCCCCGCACCGCGGCGCGCGTTGGGGCGTCGAGTTCGTCCACGATGACCCAGGTCGGTACACCGGCGTTCGCCGCCGAGCGATCACTGACGCTGTTCTGCGCGGCGACCGGCCCAAAGTCGACGCCAGGCCGCAGGGCGATCGAGCGCACACGGTCTGCAGTCGCCTGATCTTGGATGCGCGCCATCACCAGCTGCACCTGCGACAGCGTCTTCGGCAGGTCACCCTTGAACTTCTCGATGAGGCGCTGCTCGTACAGCTTCGCGCTGGTGATCGCGTCGAGCTCCGCCTTTGAAGCGCC
>Ga0172380_10009586_pt1 | contig 10295 bp, 9 predicted proteins | sample Leawe162metaG_FD_119747 | JGI IMG/M metagenome (GOLD analysis project Ga0172380, IMG submission 119747) | Leachate microbial communities from a municipal landfill in Southern Ontario, Canada - Leachate well 162 metaG | ecosystem: Engineered > Solid waste > Landfill > Unclassified | place...
ATCATGGAGCTTATCAACAAGGCATACGCGAAGGATGACAGACCGGAGCCGGGGCCGCATGAGGAGGATAACCGGAAGGCGTTGGCACTGGCCTGCAAGATGTTCAGAGTCGACCCCACCGAAGTAGACGAATGGCCGCCTGAACGCGCACAGAGACTCATTGAGTACGCCGTTCTCGCAGCCGGAGAGAAGAAGTAAACATGGCGACTGAACGCACAGTCAAGCTGATTGCCAAGCTACAGGATGGGATAAGCAACCCGCTCCGAACAATGGCAAGGGGCGCCGTCGGGTTCGCTTCCGCAGTGGCCGGTGTAACGACTGCCGTCATCATCGCAGCCCGAAAGCTGGCCGACTACGGCTCTGCCATCTATGATGTGTCGACCGCGCTCAACATCAGCGTCGAGTCGGCACAGGCACTGGGATATGTTGCGGATCAGACCGGCTCAAGCCTGCAGGGGCTGTCGGGTTCTATCCGGGCGCTGAATACGTTCCTGGATCAGGCGAACACGGCGGGCACGGATCAGAACCGCATCATGCAGGAGATGGGATTCACTTATGAACAGCTTCGGGCCCTGTCACCGGAAGAACTGTTCCTGTCCATCACCGACAAGCTGGGCGGCATTACCGATGAACTGGATCAGAATGTGGCCGCATCTACCATATTCGGGAACCGCTTCGGCACGCAGGTAGTTGCAGCCCTGAATCAGACCGACGGCAGCCTCAGAACTTTGATGGATGACTTTGCCGAGTCTGGACGGGCGATGTCCACGGAACAGATTCAGGCTCTTGAAAAGTACGGCGACGCCATGACCGACCTCGACTACGCAATGAAGAGCCTGCTTGCCGATGCGCTGGTTCCGATGCTGCCCGTGTTGCAGGATGGTCATGCCGAGATGATGGCGATGGCAGAGGAAACGCTGCCGAAGCTCATCCCGCTTGTTGAAGACGCCGTCAACATAATGATCGACACACTCCCCATCATCATTGACCTGTTGAGCAAGACGGCGGATGGATGGGCGAAGATCACCGACGTTATCAGTACCGGCATAGTCGGCGGCGGACAGGCGCAGGAACTCATGGACAGCCTGACCCGCGCCGTGGAAACCGGGGCCATTACCGTTGAGGAAGCAACTGCCGAATGGGAACGGTACACGGCAGTTACCGATTCATGGGGCTCTCGTCTCGGGCAGTCGCTTATCAGTCCCATTCATGCGATGGCCGCAGCCGGTCGCACTCTCAATCAGGTCATGCACCGCAACCTCATTGAGATTGACGATGACTTCAACGGCGTTGCGCTTGCCTCGTTCAATGCCGCCTCTGCCGTTGCCGCAGCCGGACAGGTTGCAGCATCCAGTTCCGGCGGATGGTCAATGCTCGTCTCACAGGTGGGCGCGGCTGCCGGTCTGTTCCAGACAGTCACCGGACTCGTTGCCGAAATAGCCGGAACCACAGCAGGCACAGAAGAAGAGCCCATTGTCGGGCTTGGATCACCGGAGAAGCGCGCACGGGCCAAAGAAGAGATCATGGACGCCATCAAGTCCATTGCAGAGGAAGCCATCCGCCTCGAAGCCGAACGCTACGATGCCGCGAAAGACCGGGCTGTTGACTATTCCGAACGGCAGAGGGAACTGATGGCGGAAGAAGACGGGTTGCGGAAGGCGCAGCAGGCCGACATGATGGCAGCCGAGGCGCAGAGGCTTGACATGATACGACAGGGGACGGCGAACCTGTTTACCGGAATCGCAATGGCCGCGACACAGGGCGAGGACGCTCTTGCCGCATGGTTCGATTCGTTCAAGGCGCGGCTTCTGGAACTGACCATTTCCAGCGCGTTTCAGGCACTGCTCGGCGTGTTGTCCCCCGGCGGTTTCCTCGGCGGGATATTCGGCGGCCTCTTCGGGCGGGCGGGTGGCGGGGTTGTGCCGGGTTCCGTTCCGGGTGCTGCCGGGGGCATGATTGTACCGGGCCGCTCCACCACACAGGGCGACAAGGTTCCGATGCTCCTTGAGCCGGGCGAACTCGTCTTGACCCGCAATCAGAGGGCGAACATGGAGCGGGGCATGGGCGGGTCTGTCAGCATAAGGGTTGACTATCGGCCTATATTGTCCACGGCTTCACGCGCTGAAATAGGCAAGCTCGGTCAAGAGGTTTGGGAAGCACTCAGGAAGGCGGGCAAGGTATGAGACGATATACTCCCGACTCAGGTGTTGCCTGCTACATTGCCGTTCCCCCCTCCTACAGGCCGCAGATGTACGCCGCAATCCAGCACTTCGGCGGCGAGAACATCCGATGCTTCCCCGCTCACAGCAACCGACCGAATGCCAACCTGATTGAACTCGCGGACGGCTCCATTGACGTGTACCGACTCGGGGAAGACCGGCATGATGTGACCATTGAGGTGACGGCTGCCGATGACGAGACGATGCAGGTTATTGAAGAGATCATTCGCAGGGGCATTCCCTGCTGCATTTACCCGCGCATGGAAGGTTCCGTTCAGATGAGTCTTCCGCTCATTCGCGGGCTCGGCGTTGACGGCGAGAACATGACGGTAACGCACACCCTTACGCTTGCCGAGGACACAATCCTCTACATGCCGCATGCGGACAGTGGTCGGATGCTGTACATGGACAGGATCGCAGTGGCAGGGCTCCCTATCATGGACGGGGTGCAGACCCGCGCCGTATTGACCTCCAGCCAGAACCCGCTCGGGCGCGGCATGTATGTGCCTGCTCTCGGCAAGAATCTGCTCAAGGCTCCCAACCTGAACGCGGTCAACTACACGGCTCCACTCCCCGCTGACGGTTGGCGTTGGGCTGCCGGCGGTGACACATGGAACACGCACGCGGGCATGAAGGCGAGCCCGTGGCATGACGGGTACTCCTACTGGACACGGTCAACGAACAATTACCTGTACAGCAACAAGTTTGATTTGACCACCACCACGAACAAGGCGTTCCTCGTTTCGTTCTGCTACAGGGTTTCGGGCACGCTTGTGGCACAGGTTTATAGCAGTGCCGGGGCCGCGCTCCATTCGGCAATCACGATTACCTCGGGGACGGGGCGCGTTCAGTGGCCGGTGCCGGTCATTACCGGTGCTGCCGACACTGACTGCACACTCCGCTTCACCTTGACCGCAGGCGAGTATGCGGAGATTGCATGCCCGCAGATAATGACCGCCTCACCCGACGCAATCGGCGACTACCTCCCTTATCTCGGCGGTGACGAAACCGACGTGCAGCCGGAGATTACCGCCTCACAGCTCAAGGTGGAGGGCGACTTCGGGATGGACACAGCTGCCTACTCGGGAGACGGCTCCACCTGGGACGGGTACATGTGCGTGTCCGGGTACATTCAGCCGGGTTACGATGTGGCGTATCGTGCCAACAAAACGATTGCTTTCCTCGAACGCTACCTCGGGGCGACAAACGGCGACATTGAACTCCGGTTCCAGCCCGGGGGTAGCTTCTATCAGGTGGCGCTCTACTCCGGCGGAACCTTGCGCGATTCGGAGACTATCACTACTCCCACCAGGGGCGAGGCGTTCGCGTGGACACTCTACTCGGGCCGGACAGACGGGGCGCTCGTTTCGGGCGCTTACCTCATTAGTCTACTTACCGGCACTGAATACAATCTCACATGGGCGGGCGGGATCGGGTTTGCGAACCGTCTATTCATCGGCTGCCGGTCGACTGCCGGATATGGTGCAGACGCGCTTCTGTCCGGGGTGACTGTCTCAAGCGCAAACACGGTCACGGCTGTCCGGGATCTGGCACGGCGTCTCGGCGACCCGGAAGTGGCAGACCTGTTCAGACGCACAGCCGGGCGCTGGTACAGACTGGTTCCCGCCGTGTCACCCCGCAGACATGACAGGCGCATGTGGGAAGGCACGTTCAACTGCACCGAAGTAAAGGCGCTGTAACATGGCGACTGTCAGACCTGCACGCACCACCTGGATTGAACACGCCTCGACGAGTGCGAACCGCTGGGCCTATTGGGTCGAGCGCCTGAACTTCATCAGCCTCGTTGACGGGGCGAGCAACTTCTGGGCACAATCCGGGGCGGCTGCGGCTGAATGGTACTACACGGGCGGCAGTCTGCCGGGCGAGCCTACCGCAGTGGACATTGACCTGATGACCGCCACTATCGGGGTGCTGGGCAGCCTTGCCGTCGGTGAATACGCATGGGGCGATAATGATGCACTCGGGGCCGACACGCTCTATGTCCGCATTACCGGCGACGGCGACCCCGACGCACAGGCGGCTGATTACGTCATGGCTTCCGTGGACGTTGACGAAATGCCGGTGTACGATGGCGACCACCTCATGGTCGGCTCGAAAGTGGGGGCCAACCCGCTTGTCGACCCGCGCGAGGAACGGTACAGGTTCGCTATCCGTCCCCAACAGCCGACGGCTCCGGCATGGACGGCACTTGGCCCGATTGCAGGCATGGGCGGCTCACTGCTCCTCGTGCTGGATAATGGAGTCAGTGCCGCCGGTTTGACGCTCGAAGTGGGTGTCATCGGCAGCGATTGGGATGAAACGACTACCGCTGCACAGTGGCGTGCGAAAGGGGCTGCCATCGCACCGTGGCGGGATACAACCGTCATCACATGGGGCAACGGAATGCCGCAAGCCCTGTTCTGTGCTGACCTGCCCGTTGCCGCACCGTATGGGTACATGTTCAGGCTTGCGGAAACATCTACTACCGCATTCAGGATGCACCGATTCTCAACTATCCCAGCGCCGAAGTTCCTTTTCCATTACCAGTACACGGCCACGAACGCGGAAGAGGCTGATGCAACGGCACGCCCCACCCTGTCCGCGCATGCTCTCGCCATCCTCAATGACCGTGCCGAATACAGGCGGTTTGAGACTACCTTGACGATTCTCGCCTCCGAACGTGACCCGAGCCTTTCCGATATTACGATCGCTCACGTCACGGGCGCACCCGCACTCCTGTCCAGACGTGCCAATTGGCCCGAAGCATGGCTCCCCGACGTTCCGGCTGCAGGCGGGCTGCCCTTGTCAATCCTCACTGACGGCGCAAAGGTGGTAGTCTGATGGCCAACTGGTATGTAGCGACAACGGGGGATGACGGAACCGGGGACGGCTCACAGGGCAACCCATATCTCACCATTGGAAAGGGCATAGATGTTTGCGGTGACGGAGATACGGTCATGGTTGAATCGGGCACTTACGCCGACGAAGTGGGACGTGACAAGACTACCGCTGGACTTGACATTACTATTGAATCTGTGAGTAGTATCTATAGTGATGTAATCGTCAAGCCAAAGACGTTGATTTCAGGAAATGGCGGAACTGGTATAGGTACATGGCTTCGTTGCAGTAGTACGGCAACATTCACGCTGAAAAACATTACCTTCATATTTGATAATGACAACATAACTAACTGGGGTGACTTTACATATCATTTGCTCCTGTGGGGATACAAAACAGGCGCTTCACTGAGCTACAGAGTAATAGGATGCTTCTTCTATAACATAGCTGATTCAAGCTCCTACATTCGCTGTATATGGAACAATTCGCAAGGAAACATCGAAGCATATAAATGCACGTACAGGGGCTGGACGATTGGTACTGATGGCTATTGTCTGAGAATATCTGCCGCCAGTACCGGCAATCGTTTGACTGTTGAAGATTGCTTATTTGAAGGAAATAATGTCTGCATTTCCAAGCACGCAAGCGTAAACTTGACAGAGGATTACAACTGCTTTTACAATAACACCGTAAACAGCCCTGCCGCTCTTGGGGCACATAGCATAACAGATGACCCCGAGTTTACCGAAGCGGACGGGGCAACCCTCACCACCGGCTCCCCTTGCATCGACGCGGGCGTGACCGTTGCCGGGTACGTTGAGGATTACATCGGCGACGCTCCCGACATGGGATGTGCCGAGGCTCCGCTGCCGTATGGGTTCGTGCCGCCACTCCTGGGTCTGTCTGCTGCTGACGCTGAAACGGCCCTCATCGCTGCCGGGTTCATTCTTGGCAACACTAATTCGGCGTATAATGATGACTACAGCGTCGGGGAAGTGTACGAGTCCTATCCCGTGGCGGGTGCGTACATCCTTCTCGGCGAGGCAGTTGACATTTACGTGTCGCTGGGTTCCGCTCCTGATGGCCCCGATTCCCTGCGCGACCTCGTGATTCAGTCGGAGCTGAATGTCATCAACGACGGCACGGCTTACCCCATCTCTACCCAACTGCAGGTGATAGGCGACATTGTCCTGAACAATGACGGCACGGGTGAGATTGAATTGCGCTCACCGATGGATGCTGTACTTGCCGCCATCGTCTGCGACACTCACCCCTCCGCACCCGCGACGGTTGAGTATGACACTGAATCGGCAATCACGATTCTGGCAGACCTCATCCTCAACTCGGGTCGATGGCTCTACCCGCACTTCCACTACAACGACATTGCCGAATTGCATTCCAGATTTGCAGGCGTGTGGGAACTGTTTTCACTCACAACCGCAGACCTGAACGGGCTGTCAGTCGGCGACGTTCTGGCACTTGTCGGGCCGTGCATGGGTCTGTGCGTGTCGCAGTCGGCTGATGGCTGCATTGACATCTGGCACCCGGCAGTATACAGGCCCTCACGCCGCACCCATTACTTTGCCGACGCCGACTGCGCCCCGGGTGGTTGCTCCATTGTCGACCGGGGCCGCGACGGGCAGTATGGCGGCGTGTCGGTTGATTCGGTGCTGTCCTACCCCATTGCGGAAATACCGACGAGTGACGGATGGCGCGAGAACCTGTTCGAGCTTGACACGCCGACGGGGATATTCAACTCCGATGTTGAGTCACTCAGCCGGCACGCACTCGGCCGTCAACTCATGCAGCGGCTCTGCGGCCACTACTATCAGGTCACGCTCGTCATGGGACTCAAGGGCATGCAGGTGGACATAGGCGACACAATCGCGCTGACGAGTGCCGTACTTGGGCGCACCATTCCCTGCCTCGTCACTGCCGTTGACTTCAACCCCGAAACGGGCGAGAGCCGGATAGATGCCATTCATTACCCGGACAGTCTCGGGCTGCATTCGACATGGGAGAACGACGGGGTAAAGGGAATTTGGCGCTGGCTCGATTCGGACAGGGCTGCAACCTACGCGAACATGGCACATGGCACCGGACTGGACGCAGACTTTGTTAACGCAACAGGCGACCCCGCAGCATCCCCACTGCCGGGCCACTGGCAGGGAGCATGTAATAACTTCGGCGTCTCGAACACGTCACTGCTGGACGCTACTGCCGACACCGCCGACCTGTTCGACCTCTGCATGATTGTCAGCGGCGACCTCACCAACCCAACAGGCCCGACTGTTGCATGGATCGATCCCGATGTGGGGCCGGTCATGGCGTGGATTCTCGGCGACGATTCCGCAATCGTCCTGTTTTGGGCTGTCCCCGCAGGTGGAACGGGCGCGGAACACGCCTCCAATAACCGGCTTGCGTTGGGCTATACACTCGACTACACGACTGCGACTATCGCATGGGAATGGGTTGAATACTTGCCCTACGCCTCAATCGGGCGCACCGATCAGGGCAGTGCAGACGCCACCGCCGTTGACACGGCCCTTGCCCTTGAGTGGCGCAATACGAGCCTGCGCCTGTATGTGGAGCGGCGTCTGATGCTTGAAGTAACCGAAGCCACTGCCGACAAAGGCGACTGGACAGGCGCAACCCTGTATGTGAACAGAGGATCAACGTCCAGTTACATCGGCTGCTTCCGCCACCTGCGGCAGGCTTCAAACTGGATCGCTGAACGGCAGCGGATACAAGGCGCGAACGGGCTTGACCCTTACTATGGGCCGGATACGCTGTGATGTTAACGCAAACAATGAAAGGAGAGTGAAGTGGTAACTTACGAATGCACACAGGCTGCATGCGGAAACGAGTGGGAAGACGAAGAGGGCGGCAGCGTTTGCCCCGCATGTGGCGCTGCCGGTAGGGTCAAACCTCCCGCCCCCGACGGCGAACTCAAGCCCATCAGACCGTAAGGAGGATGAACGATGAGCCCGCAGGAGGTTCGGCTGACACTCCGGGTGACAACGATTCTGTCAATCGTTACGCTCCTGTTGGGTGTCGGCGCATCCTACGCAGTGGCGAAAACGAACGCTGAACATCTTCACGAGGTTGTCGTTGACCATGAGAGTCGTATCCGCGAGATTGAGTCATGCGTCAGTGACATTGCCTCAATCAAGGATACGGTGCGGGATGTGCCCGCCATGAGAACAGACATTCGCTGGATCGTCTACACACTGGAACGAATGCAGGCCGAAGAATGAACAAACTCTCCTCCCGTAAACTATGGCTCGCGGCGCTGACCTCGCTCCTGCTCGTCCACCTGTCCGCGTGCCTGTTTACGGTGGGGACGGCGCTACCCGGTCACGAATTGGCGGCGGTGCTGATTGCCGCCGCCCTGACCGTGCTGGGATATGTGCGGGACATAACCGTGGCCTATCTCGGAGCGAATGCGATAGGGCATGTGGTGGGGGCAGTGGAGGCTGCCGTAACTGAACGGAGGGCACACGATGCCGCGAATAACGATTGACGGGGGACATGGTGGATCTGATCCAGGCGCCGTCCATCCTTCGGGCCATCCCCGCGAGATTGACTACTCGCACCCCGCAGCCGTAGAGCTTTCCGTTCTGCTTCGGAATCGCGGGCATGATGTGGTGCTGACCCCCGCCGTCAACCTTACTGTCAACGAGGTCATGCGTTCCGGGGCCCGGGCACGGTGGGCGAACGAACACATGAGCGGCCCGGGGGATCTGTTTGTGTCCATTCACTGCAACGCGAGCGAGAGCCATCTGGCAACGGGTTCCGAAGTCTGGTACTGTTCGCAGTCGGCATTGGCTGCCGACCTTGCCTTCGCTCTGGCACTGGACGAGCCGCGACGCAATCGGGGCGCGAAACGGTCGAATGGCCTGTCAGTGCTGACCGACACACGAATGGCCGCCGTCCTGCTTGAGTTGGGTTTCATCGACCGCGAGCCGGAGTGGATTCAGAAGCACTGGTTCAAGCAGATGGAAGCGGTTGTTCCCGTCATTGAAAGCTGGTTGGCACTGTGAAAACCCTCCACGGCATTGTACTCCTGTTCGCCCTCGTCCTGCTCGTTGTCGCCGTCTGTGGCCGGAATCGGGTAGAATCCTTCCCAGATTGGGAACCGCAGATAGTCATTGAACTGATCCGAAAAGGCTACACGCCAATGGACACGTCAAAACCGCCCGTGGAGGCCGTATCGCTTCCCGGCGTGTCAACTGTCCTGCACGGGGCTGGAGTGGCTGTATTGCCCGATTCCGTGGCTGCATGGCCCGATTCCTTGCCGGTCGAGATTGCGGTCGTTGACGTGGACGGCTACCCGTGGATCGGTGCATGGGTCAACGGGGTTCCGGTCGCATGGACAGAAGCACCCCGGATCGCGTGGCCCGATTCGAAACCGTCACCGATCAGCGCCGTGTGCGAATACGCATTCGTCTCCGGCAACCCGTGGGGCGTCGGTGCTGCATGGGAGCCCGTCACCGTGTCGGGGTACAGGGCCGGACTGTGTGCTACGGTTGACACCGACACCGAATGGGCCGCCGTGTCAGCCCGTGTCAGCCGCAGGTGGGGGCCGCTGTCAGTCGGGGGCGACCTCGGCTACAGGTTCGGTGACATTCCCGGACTGCACGTGGGTGTAAGTGCGGGACTGGCAATAGATTTGTAATAACAAACTCTGTATCATTTTGCGATAACTGCTATCCTCAAATAAGCCCTACCCATAATTTACGGTAACCCCGTTACGGTTTACCATAGTTTACGATACAGCCCCGCCACAAATACGGGGCCGTTTTTGTTGCAGCCCCTACCCCCTTGACATACCCATATTGCACCCGGTATTATACGGGAGCGGGATGGGCCGCGAGACGAAGGGAGGACATGATGCTGATAGTTGACTTCGGACGCAAACATGAGGCGTGTCAGGATGGCATCGACCGCGCACTGGCACTCGGACATGAGACGATGGCGGAAGTGTGGGCGGACGAGCGCATGAACGCAAATGACCGTATCTGGACGGCAACCCGATCGGGCGTGCTGACTGACAAGGAGCTGCGGCTGTTCGCCGTTTGGTGCGCCCGTCAGGTACAGCATCTGATGACCGACCCGCGCAGCATCACGGCGCTGGATGTTGCCGAGCGTTATGCGAATGGACAGGCAACGGATGAAGAGCTGGCCGCCGCACTGGCCGCCGCACGGGACGCCGCATGGGCCGCCGCATGGGACGCC
>Ga0172380_10009587_pt1 | contig 10295 bp, 8 predicted proteins | sample Leawe162metaG_FD_119747 | JGI IMG/M metagenome (GOLD analysis project Ga0172380, IMG submission 119747) | Leachate microbial communities from a municipal landfill in Southern Ontario, Canada - Leachate well 162 metaG | ecosystem: Engineered > Solid waste > Landfill > Unclassified | place...
GCGACGCCGCCATGGAGGCGCACCGCGGCACCGCGTACCTGCAGATGGACACCGGCCTCGGCAAGTCGCGCGTGGGCTGTGCCGTCATCGCGCGGCTCGGGATGCCCGCCCTGGTCGTCGTACCCACCAAGTCCATCGCGGCCGGCTGGGTCGACGAGTTTGCCGAGATATTTCCCGATTTGAGGGTCGGGATGTTTGCCAATCCACCGAAGACGTCCAAGAAAAAACCGGCCGGCCCTGACACTCACGATGTTGTGATAATCATCATCAACACCTTCTACGAAAAAGATCCCGAGTTTCTACACGGATTTGGTGTTATTGTTCTCGACGAGGCTCACGAATATCATAGCAAGGAGTTCAGCCGCGCGTTGTGGCTTTGTCAGACCAAAGCAGTGTTGGGGTTATCAGCGACACCCGACGTGAATCCCACGGGCATGGACAAGTACATTTATCTGCACTTGGGGGCACCGATCTTGCAGGCGTCCATCCCGGGGTTCGACGTCGGTGACGTGCAGTTTCGCGGCGTCGTGCGTGTCGTCGAGTACGCCGGCTCGCCCGCCCACTGCGGCAACGTCGTGACGGCGGCCGGCACGATGTCGGCCATCATGACGATCGGCGCCGTCATCCGCGACGAGGCCCGGCTGCGGCTCGTCGTCGCCGAGATCATCCGCCTCCACGACCTGCACCTCACCGCGCCCGCCGCCGAGCTCGCCGCGCTGGGCCTGGGTCCGCGCCCCGAGGAGGCCGCCACGCCCAAGCACCCCGCCGGCGTGGTGCGGCGCCATGGTGTCTTCGTGTTCGCCGAGCACCGCGAGTACCTGATCGCGATTCGTGACGCGTTGCTCGCGCGCGTGGCGGCCGAGGACATTGACGCGCCCGAGATTGACGCCGCGCCAGTTGCTGTTGCCGCACCAGAAGTCAGCGTATTACGTGGCGGTGTCGCAAAAGCCGACATGACCCGCGCTAAACGTGCCGGCGCGCACATCGTGTTGACCACGTACGGTTTCAGCCGCAGAGGTGTGTCTCTCGCCGACATGACGTCGATCGTCGCGGCCACTCCCCGTCGCAACGGTTCGCGGCAGTTGCTTGGTCGATTCCTGCGACGCGGTTCCGACGAAAGCATCGTGCGCCAAATGGTGGACATCGTCGACGTTCGTACGGGCCTGAAGAGTCAGCTGACCGAACGCATGAAGGAATACCGTGTCAAAAAATACCCGGTGTCACGTGTGAAATGCAGCTGGGAGGACTTCATGCCGGCAGTCGATGCGGCGCCCGATGTCGCTCACGTGGCGATTGCCCCCGCCGTCGCCGCGATGGACATCGTCGCGCTCCTCGCCGCGGCCGCTGGTGGATTCGAGGAAGAACCCGCCGATGCAGAATACGGCATCGAAGACGTGCTGGCGTGAGCGCGTAATTGATTTTTTGCCTGTGATTACGACGAGCCAACTCATAGCTTGGCGCACCCTAATAATCGAAAATATAGAAAACGCACATGGTAGTGCTGAATGCAATTGTCGGAACATAAACAAATCATATGAATTAAGCAAACTTGCAAACTATATGTGCGACGCTTGTCGAAAAATACTCATTGACAAGGACGGCTCTGTCCACTAACGCAAACTATGTGTGTTTTTCGTCAAGCGCCATGGCCAATGGGTTGCGACTCATTAGCAAAAAATACCCACTTTGGGATCTACTCACTTGAAAGTTTCTTCACGAGGAGTGCTAAATCCCAACAATCAGACCACGATAGTAACTTGAGACGTGAAATACCAAGAACATGCATTCTAAATCGAATTCTTTCATTGTTGTGGTCGTTATGCATGGGGCCGAATGTATTCGTGGTAGCATAAACAGCTACTATTTTTGCCATGGACAGAGTGGACAGTTGCAGCTCGCGCAACGTCGACAATTTTTCGACTGTGAGCGTTCGCACGATGCAACGGCGAAGTCGACCGCATTTAATGCGGCTAAGAACACCGGGTTTGCCACGGGTTTCTGATGCCGCGACCTTGTCTCTTGCACGAAACATGCATACTTCTCGAGTGATTGTCACCAACTTGGGTAACACTTTCCATAAATCTTCAGAATCCAGTTCATATACGACAGACGGATACACATCTATCAAATCATTAAACAGTGATACTGTCAATAGTTTTTCATCGAACAAATGGTAAATGCCGAAGTCAGATCCCCGATGTAAAGAAATTTTGTAAGACAATATGCATAGATCTCTTGTTTGTCGATTTACATATGCAATTGCGGCTGGATAGTGTTTTATGGCAATTACACATATTTCCTCAGTTTGTAGTTGTTCAGGAATATATCCCAGATCATATCCCCGCATAGCCACGGCATTTTTACACATTTCGTTTGTTTTGTATCGATCTGGTATATAACCGAAATATCTCCCGTTTGGAAATTGATTAACAATCATGTCGCAAATGAATTTTGTGAATTCGTATTTTAACAAATGAGGCAACATGTCTTCCATATTTTCGCCATCTCTGAACGCACGCAACGCGCGCACTATCATCGCCTCCGTTCTCCACTTGGGAGGCATCAGCTTCACTTCCTCTGGCGCCATGTCCAAACTTTGGACGCATTCCTGTTGCGACAGCTGGCTGCGCTCCTCGCTACTGTACTCTGACAAGGGTTTGATGCCGTCGGCCATTTGTTAGTAATATTCCGTCGAATTCAATTTTAGTGTCTGCGGCGGGTAAAAAATGGCCGCGCTTAGCGAGGGTCCGCTTAGCGAGGGGCCGCTTAGCTGTCGAGTCTCGGCTGGGTTTTTATGACTTTCGCCAATGCCCAGCAATCGGCCCACGAAAGTATCGGTCTCGGTCCGTCAAGCTTGCTGTATCGCATTCTGTCGCTGGATACGCGCATAATAGATCCAAATATGGCAGTAGTTGCGTATTCAGCAATTATTTCCAACATGCACAATGTGGACAATCGCTGTGACAGTAGCGCCGACAGTTTTTCGGCCGTGAGTATTTGCACTATGCAGCGACGTATTTTTTGGCACTTGATTCGGCTAGTAATATCGAATCGCCAACGTTGCGGCTCTGTAGTTCGTGACTTACATATTTCTCGAGCGAGTGATAACAATTTGGGTAAAACTTTCCATAAGTCTACTGAATCCAGTTCATGAACGACATCGGGATTTACGTCAATCATTTCGGAAATCAATAACGGTGTCATCATTGCATTATCGAAGATTCCGTATATATTCGGAATTTCCCCGCCATAACGCGCAGCAGATTTAAACGCTAACATGCATAATTCATGTGTTTGATGATATACATACTCAATTGCGTCTGGACTTCGTTCGATAGTCGCGATACACATTTCTTCGGTTTGTAAGAATGCAGGAACAAATCCCAAATTATATGGCCACGTAATCACGGAAGACATACACATTTCTTTCGTTTTGAATTGGTCCGGAATGCGACATAGATAATCTGATTTCGGAAATTTCGCGGCAAACGTATCGCAAATTGCTTTCGTGAACTCGTCCCTATCCAGAGAATCTATGATATTGCATGCTAATCCATGGTCGTCGTGCAATTGTAGTGCGTACAGTATCATTTCCTCGGTTCTCCACTTGCGCGGTACCAAGAACACTTCTACTTGGGCCTGGGTCAAACTTTGGAGGCATTCTTGTTGCGTTAACTCCGAGAGTTCTTCTGGTTTGTATTTCGATAGGGGTTTGCGGGTGCCTGACATGTTGATGGGTTTCGATCCTCGTATGATAACGAAAACCTCTTATCAATTTTGCAATTGACATAAAAAATAGGTGAGACCTGTGCATTAGCAAGAATACAGACCATTCACAGCATGTGCCAATGCCCAGCAATCAGCCCACGAAAGTATCGGCTGTGGTGGATTGCCAAAACTCTTTCCCTCGGTTGTGCGTCGCTTTCTCTCGATTCGATGTCTGCCGATATCTAGTCCCAACACATCACCAAACGTGTCTGTTGTTGTGTACGCGACGACTATTTCCGTCACAGACAACGTGGACAATTGTAACTCGCACAGCATCGACAGTTTTTCAGCCGTTAGCGTTCGCACAATGTGGCGACGAAGTCTTCCACATTTGATTCTATTCAATACTTTGTCATTTCGGAGAAGTCCATGTGTTGCGTTCAGCGTACATATTTTCCTAGCCATGCACAGTAGCTTGGGCAAGACTTTCCATAAGTCTGCCGAATCCAGTTCACGGATGACATCAGGATCCACATCGATCAATTCGGCAAATAATGTGGGTGTCAACATAGTGTCGTCAAAATATTCGTATACATTGATGGCGCCGTATCCACTGGCGCCTTCCATATTATGTAACGAGTTCCTGAATGCCAGCATGCACAATCCTTTTGTTTGACAGAACACAAACCCAATCGCATTGGGATAATCCATAATAGCAGCATTGCATATTTCTTCGGTTTGCAGGTGCTCAGGAACATGTTCCAGCTCATGTCCTCCCGATGCGACCACAGCGGAAAGACACATTTCATTTGTTTTGAATCGATCTGGTATGTATGCAAGAAATGATGAATCTGGATATCTTTCGGCGATTGTGTTGCATATTGTCTTTGTGAATTCGATGTCACGCATGTTTCGCATAATATCGAATGCTTGCACTCGGTGATTCCTCAGAATAGTCAATATCATCTCCTCTGTTCTCCATTGGCGAGGCACCAGAGAGATCTCTCCCGGTGCCAACGACCAACTTTGGATACATTCTCGTTGCGTCAACAGCGCGCGTTCTTCGTGCGTGTACTCCGATAGAGATCGAGCTCGGGCGTCGAACGCGCGGTCGTAATATTCCAATAAATCGCGATCAGTCATATGTCATTGCCACTGCCGATTCAGTTTTCGTCGCCGCTACAAAAATATCGATCGCGAGTGGCCTTAGTAATCGGATCTCACTAATGCCGCCAATTTCCAGCAATCGTCCCACGACAGCACCGGCCGAGACTTGCCGAGAATCCGACGCTCGATTCTGCTATCGTTTAGTTGCATGGGTCCGAATGTGTCAGTGGTTGCATAGGCGAGCATTATTTCCGTTATGGAGAGGGGGGACAGCTTCAGGTCATGCAGCGTCAACAATTTTTCGGCCGTGAGTGTTCGCACGATGTAACGACGAATTCTCTGGCTTTTGATGATGCTGAGAACTTCGGTTTCATAATATGTTTCTTCGGGTTCCAATTCGAATTTATTAGACGCTCGCTCCTTGCATGCCTCTCGGGTGAACGCCAGCAGTGTTGGTAAAACCTTCCACAGGTCTTCTGAATCCATGTCACGGACAATGTTCGATTCAATATTAATCAATTCTACGAACAGTGATGGTGTTAACACTTCGGCATCGAACATATCATAAATGTCGAACTCAATTTCGGACTTGGGGGAATTCTTGAATGCCAACACACATAATTCTTTTGTTTGCCGATACACATACACAATTCCGTATGGGTTGTGTTCAACAGCGAACTTGCATATTTCTTCGGTTTGCAAGTGTTCGGGAACGTACTCCAGTTCACGCCCCATGGACTCGCGCACGCTAGTATTACACATTTCTCTTGTCTTGAACCGATTCGGAATATAAGCAAGATAATATGCTTTTGGATATTTAGCAGCGATAATGTCGCAAATCTCTTTCGTGAAGTCGTCGGCATCCAGAATTTGCACGAGGTCGTCTACCTCCGCATTGGTCAAACTCTGACGCAGTGCTTGTAATATCATCCCCGAAGTTCTCATCGAACTTGGTGTATCGTACAATATTTGTAGACGATCTCGCCGTTTTTCTTCCTCACGTTCCTCGTCTGCGAGTTGATCGGCCGTGCGAGCATATAGGAGACGGGCTCTGCCTGACATGGTCGTATTCAGCTATCGAACTGAGTTTCAATTTTGAGCATCATGCGCTGCTAGATTAGGCAACTGCCGCAAACTATGGGTACTTTTCGACAAGCTCCGTACCGATGGTTTGCCAATGCTGCTAGATTAGGCAACTGCCGCAAACTATGGGTACTTTTCGACAAGCGCCGTACCGATGGTTTGCCAATGCTGCTAGATTAGGCAACTGCCACAAACCATACGGCGCTTGTCGAAAAGTATCATAGTTTGAGAATTCGTTGCCACGATATCTGAGAATTCGTTGCCACGATATCTGAGAATTCGTTGCCACGATATCTGAGAATTCGTTGCCACGATATCTGAGAATTCGTTGCTACTCGTGGTCTGAAAAATAGTTCGCGGATCACGACCTGAGAATTCGTTGCTACGATATCTGAAAATGCGATGACTCCATAAAAATGAACCTGTTCGGTAAGTGTCACGAACAATGTTTAATGATGACTGCGAGTCGCCATCGCTCGTCCCACGCCAGCAAAGCCGTGTTTCCCGTGAACACTCGGCGCCCGTGATCGTTGACGGTGAAATTGTTTGTAGACGCGACGCAACCAATGATTTCGGCTAGTGCCAAAGCAGATAGATTCAGCGAGTTCAAAGCCATAATTTTTTCCGCGGTGAGCTTGATCACAATGCGTCGTGTTATAATTCGACTAGACACTTCACTCAGCAAATGTGGATATTTATCACGAATCGTCGCAAATAATTTCGCTTCTATCACCCTTAACTGGTCGTAATCAAGATGCCCCAACATGTTGAATCTGTTGCACTCAACCATACTCCACAATACATTTTCCGAAGACAGCACGTCCGCATCGAATCATTTTAGGTCCAGAACACCTGAGTTGGACAATTTTGCGGCAAACAAACATAATTCGGGTGTTTGGTTGTGTACATAACGTATAGTGTGTGGTTCCTTTTGTATCGCTGCTTTACACACTGCATCGGTTTGAAGCGATGGTGGCACAAATCTCAGCAGATATGATTGCTTATCAACAGCTGTCAGACACATATTCACCGTTTTCATTGAATCGGGGAAATATTGTATGTTGCTAGGACTGCCTGAAGCCGCGTAACAAATTTCGTTTGTAAACTCATCATGATGCAATTGCGATATCAAATTACAATAATTATCCCTTAATCTGAATCCATAAGTATATGAACCCGAAATCCATTCCAGTATCATCGATTCGGTTCTCCATTTACGTGGCACAAGATGTAATTGTGTCTTATCGTTGTGTAAATGGCTGAGACAGGTTTCCCATGTGAGTTTCTCTCGTTCTTCCTTGGTTAGGTCATGCAGTGTTTTGCGTTGCATGGTTGGTTGTGTCGACGTACGGCACACTTCAATTATGGTAGACGAGGGCATTGTTATCGTATGGTAAATGACTGAGAAAAATAGACGACATTGTGGGTTGCGTTATCACCCGACATGATAAGTCTACGTGGCTTCTCGCACCATCACCGCGAGATTCCATCGGTCAAGCTGGGTCAGATGGCGAGCGCGGTCCATGAACGTGGCGCGGGCGTGAATATGTGGCTTAAACAGCGCGTAAGTATCAAGGCAGAATGCGATTTCACTTAAGAGATTGATCGAGAGGTTGCCCGATAACAATGCCGCGAGTTTCTCGACGATAATGGCACGAACGACAAATCGTCGGTGGGTGCCCAATAGGAATTCATTGAACCGAACCTTGTTTTCTCGATATGTGCGCAGACACCTTTTTTTGGTTGGGGGCGGGTATCGTTCGTGGCAAGCAGTGCCTCTCCAATCGGGTACACCACGCTGTGCAGCGATTTGCTGTGCTACGTGTCGCATTTTTGGTGTGTGGACATGCGCATACTTGAGCGCTCTAACGTTCATTTGAATTGCGCTGATGCACAATTCCTCTGTTTGGTTGTGAATGTAAAGTAGGTTTGAGCATTCTTCTTTTATAGCGGCATCACACACGCGGTCGGTTTGTTTATCGGGATCTATGTCGATTATGCAATTAAAGTTGTTGGCGATTGCCAATAAACACAAATCCTCAGTTTGGTTTACGACGTAACGTATTGCGTACGGATTAGCTTTAACGGCGACCAAACACATCGCCGGCGTTTGCATGTGGATCGGCACATATCGAAGAGCGGGCGATTCGTGTGGAGTGCTTGGCGCGCGGATCGCCACGTTACACAATTCTTCGGTGAGGAATTGTTTTGGCACATATGCAAGCGCGCCCTGACATTTAGATACCGCGTGTAGACACATTTCCATTGATTTGTCGTCCTCATGTATATCATCTAAAGACGTCGGTTCTTTTTCTATCGCGAGCATCATCATTTCTTGTGTTGGTTCATACATGATCGGCAATCTTTGCAATGGTCTTCTGAACGCGGAACGACGAATTATGTACTCGCCAATTGCTCGCTGTTCCAGAAAGGGAGTGGTGACCGACATTCTGCTGAGTGCGAGTGGATTTTTTGCCAGCGCTACCATGCATAACGTTTCGGTGCGTTCATCCACATCCAAGGTTGCGAGCACATTTTCGTTTTGCAACACCGCGTATAAATTCATGTCCGGGGTGCGCAGGTGCCGCGGAATGTGGTCGACGCTGTCCGGGCCCGCGTGCAGCGACGTCCACGCCTCTTCCGTTGTCGTGATCATGTAAGCTTTTGACTCCCCGATTCAATTCCGGCGCAAGTCCAAAAAATGACGGCGCGAGCACAAAAATGACGGCGCCCCTACAAACGCCGAACACGAATTCGGACGCGCTTACGTTTGGGGGCGGCCCACATCGACGCGGCTTCTCGCACCATCGCCGAGAGGTTCCAGCGATCAAGCTGGGTCAGGTGACGGGCGCGGCCCATGAACTCGGCCCGTAGTGGGGCGAGTGGTCGAAATATCGCGTAAGTGTCGAGACAGAACGCGACTTCACTCAGCAGATTGGTTGAGAGATTGTTCGATACCAGAGCAGTGAGTTTCTCGCAAACTATGACGCGAACAATATATCGGCGATGTGAATCCTGTTGAATTTCTTTGAAGAGGTCTTTTGATTTTCGATATTTGACCAGACATCTCTCTTTGGTCTGGCCTCTGTTTATCGGAGCGTTGATGTACGATTGCCCGACATCTGAACTCGTACGGTTGGCGATCTCTATTAATTGGGGTGTTCTGTCGCGCACATTCCAGATCGCGCGCCAGTCATGTTGTACGGCGAGCAGACACATTTTTGGTGTTTGATTGTGGATGAGGCTCAATGCACGATAATTCATTCGAATTGCTTTGATGCATAATGTCTCGGTCTGATTGCGTATGTAGTAGAGGTTGTCCCAGCGTACTGATATTGCAGCATCACAGACTTTGTCGGTCTGCCGATCGGGATCTATGTCTCGTATGCTGCCGTGGGCGCCAGCAATCGCCAATAGACACAAGTCTTCTGTTTGTTCGACCACATAACGTATCGCTTGTGGCCACGCCGCTACGGCTGCTCGGCACATCGGCGGCGTCTGCATGTGGCGTGGCACGTATCGAAGAGCTGGCACATCAGTTCTCACGAATGGTGCGCGAACTGCAAGATTGCACAATTCTTCGGTCATAAATTGTTTTGGCACGTATGCGAACACGTTTTGTCGCTTGGACACTGCATGCTTGCACAGTTCCATTGTTATGCATCTTGACGGGATGTCTATCAATGACACCGGGTCTTGTTCGATCGCGAACTTCACCATTTCCGGCGTCAACTGATATATGTGCGGCAGCCATTGCGTTGGTCGAGAACCATTTTTGCGTATAATGTATTCGCCAATAGATCGATTGTTCAGGAATGGCTTGTCGTAGTCCGCGAACATACACTTGAGACTACTTGGATCTTTTGCGAGCGCGACCATGCATAACGTTTCGGTGCGTTCCTCGACGTCCAAGGTTGCGAGCACCTTTTCGTTTTGCAGCACCGCGTACAGATTCATGTCCGGGGTTCGCAGGTGTCGCGGAATGTGGGCGACGCTTCTCGGGGCCGTGTGCAGCGATGCCCACGCCTGCTCCGCCGTCGTGATCATGCCGTATTGACACTTGGCGCGCGATTCAAATGTCGCCCGGGCAAAAAATGGTTGACAGGGGCGCTAAGTCATCGGCGTCCAGTGTTTCACACACGCGGCGACATCCCAGCGGCGTTTTCGCGACAGATGGCTGTCGCGTCCTGTGATTCTGTCTCGGGCTGAACTCTGTCTCGGAAACAGGTCGGCCCCGTCGAGCACCGCGATGATTTCACTCAGTAACGCTGCAGACATGTTCAGCGGGCGCAACACCGAGACTTTATCTGTCAAGGTAACTTGAACTACGTGAACACGATTGTCTTCGTCCAGAATGGATTCGAACACTGATCTTTTGCGACGATAAGCACCGAGAC
>Ga0172380_10009588_pt1 | contig 10295 bp, 12 predicted proteins | sample Leawe162metaG_FD_119747 | JGI IMG/M metagenome (GOLD analysis project Ga0172380, IMG submission 119747) | Leachate microbial communities from a municipal landfill in Southern Ontario, Canada - Leachate well 162 metaG | ecosystem: Engineered > Solid waste > Landfill > Unclassified | place...
GTATTTAGCAAGCAGTGATTTTGCGGCGACTTGCAAAAGGCTGATTGAAAATCATGCCGGGATGTTTGAAAGCGTCAAGCAAAAACGTTTTATCTTTAAAAAAATTGAAGAAGACGGGTTGATTGCCAATTCCGAAAACAATGAGTTTTGGAAACAGATTGAATCGGAAAGCGGCGGAAACGATAAGGGCATGGTTTATCAAGGATGGCAAAGCCGCAATGGAAACAGAGGATGCGCGGTTTATATCCTTGACGAGACAGGCGTACGCACTTCATTTACAGCCCGTTGGTATTGGAAAAACATGAAAATCCATTCAAGTTTTTCAAAGGATAATTATCTCGATACCGCGGAACGGCGAAGGGAGAAGAATGCCGGCGAGGGAAAAACTCAAGAATTGGTATATTCGGGAATCAAGGCGAATTTTATCAGAAAATAAGGAGAGTGAAATGATAAATTATTGCGGAAAGCAGGCGTGGAAAAATACCCAGCTTCTGGGGTTTTCGGTAAAAACGAGAGAGGAGTTTGATCGAGTAATCGGTTTGGGAATTAATCTGGTCGAAATCAGGGTTGATAAATTTTATACCGCCGGAACCAATTTTTATCAGCTCAAGGACGGAAAATTCGATTGGAACGAATGCGCCTATTATCATCTGCTGGGAAGATTGAATAAAGCCGGGCGCGGAAATACCGTCGTAAATTTCCATCTTCCGATTGAGAAACGGATTTGCGGCGGGCATGAGCTCGGCTTGAATATGAGCGTTCTTGAGCATCATGATATCCTTCTGCAAAAATTCATCATGCTGGAAGAAGCTTTCGCCGCTACTGGTGTAGGAGAAATACTGATTGTGCACCCGCCGATAATTCCTCCGGGCGGGGAAGGCAAAGCGCTGAAAAACGCTAAGATATTTTTTGACCGCTTGGATGTAATCAGGCTCGAAAACGGACATTCAACCAAAATAGGGCTGGAAAACATGACCGACCCGAAGTACAAGACAGCGAATCTTGGCAACAAACCCGCGCATTTTAAAGCCATGCTAAAAGACACGAGAACCATCGGTTTGACCGTTGATACCGGCCACAGGATGTTGGCCAAGGATTATTCCATGCGCGTCGCCTTGAAGCTTGGCATACCCATGGTAAATTTCCATTTCCATGGCAACAAGGGGGTTTTCAATCCTAAAAACTGGAAGGACGACCAGCACCTCCTGCCTACCAAAGAAAGCGGTAATCTGGGAGAAAAGGCCTACAAAAATTTTCTGCGGTTTTTCCGCCGGCACAGGACGCCGATAATCTTGGAAATTGCTCACCTTGAAAAATACACTGACTCGGAACTTTCCGAGTTCGTGGAAAACCTAAAAAAAGAGCTCGAGTAGCTCAAAACCGCGCGGGAGAAATTAAAACCTCTCCCGCCCTAACTCAAGCCGTTTAAAATTTAGACGATTTAAGCTAGGAGGAAATGTTCATTAAAATTAAAAAAAGGAGAAAAGAGATGAAAGTTGCAATTTGTGTTCATCCGGAAAAATTAAGATCAGAAGGGTTAAAAGATAATATTGCTAAATGGTTGGCAAAAAGAGGGCATGAAATCGTATCGGAGCACGCAGAAGGAATAGACATTGCGATAATTTTAGGCGGAGATGGTTTTACCATGCATGCGGCCGGAGCATTCTCACCTAAAGGCGTTCCAGTAATCGCGCTGAATATCGGCGATGTTGGTTTTTTGACATCTAGAAATATAAGCGACTGCGAAGAGCTTTTAGAACGGCTGGATTCAAACGCATATAGAATTGAAAAAAGAATGGGACTTGCGTTAAGCTTTAATAATAAATTGGGTCCGTGCAAAAATGAAAGATTGGGCCCGTTCGTTAATGATGTGTATCTTAAACATTCTCAGTCTATGGGTATCTTTGAAATCAAAGTGGACGACGAAGTTATCCATAAAGGATTGCGTGCCGACGGTTTTATAGTCAGCACGCCTACGGGTTCTACTGCCTATAATATGGGTGCAAGAGGCCCAATCCTTTTGCCTGATATGTCCGCTTTTGCTTTGACGCCGATTTGCCCTTATAACTGCAATACTTGGCCGATTGTCGCTGATGGTAAATCCGAGATAAAAATAAAAGTTATCAGCACAAGAGGATCAGACTGCATCCATCTAATCGCAGACGGAAATAAGATTTGCAATCTGTTTGCCGGTGAGGAAATTATGGTTAACAAACACGAAACCAAAATGCTTTTTGCAGTTTTGGACCGCAGAGATTATCTTGCCGCCCTGCAAAAGAAAAAAGGTTTAATGGATTAAAAAAAGCGCAATAATTTTTTATGAAAGGCTATAATTTTAAATCTAAAAGATATAAATTTTAAGCAAGGAGAAGAAAGTCATGAAATATAAGTTAAACAAAAGACAAATTGAAACCGCTGTTAAACGAGGATCTCACGCCCTATTTGAATATTGCAGAAATAATCATATTCATTTTTTGATTGTTGGAATTTCTGGCGGGCTTGATAGCGCGGTAATGCTTGGATTTGCTGATAGGGCGCGTCAGTTGGCAAGAAAAAATAATTTTCTTCTTGTGCCCGTAGGCTTAATAATGCCATGTGAATCGACATTTGAATCAGTAAAATTGGCAGAGGAGGTAATAAGCGCATTTAAGTCAGAGAGATATTTTTGCGATTTAACGAATGAATATCGAGCAATAAAAATCATGATGGATGATAATAGTTTAAATCATGGTATTTGGGAAATTTTATATAAGTATAACAAAGAAATACCTCCCCATGAAAATGCTATTAACGAATGGGATTGGTCAACAAAAATTGCAAATGGAAATATTAAGGCAAGACTTAGGATGATTACTAATTATCATGTGGCCAGAATGATGAAAGGCATGGTTCTTTCAACTGACAATCTGTCTGAATTTTGGATGGCATTCTGGACGATATGCGGCGATATTGGCGATTTTGGTGTTATTCAAAACATCCTAAAAGGACTTGAACTTTATGATATTGCTAAATACCTCGGCGTTCCCGAAGGAGTGCTTATGGCAAAACCTGATGACGGATTAGGTATTTCGGGCGGAGACGAAGATCAGCTTGGCGCATCTTATACTGTTTTAGACGAAATAATGATTAATTTAATTCAAAAGGGGTTTGATATTGACGGCTCTTTAAATCAGCTAAATAGCCTACCTGATATCGGCCACGACAAAAGTCAAGTTAAAAAAATTGCTGAAAGATGTCTTACGGGTTCCTATAAAAGAAAAGGCACCGTTGTTTTAAGCCGAAAATATTTGGGTTTGCCAGAAATTGATGAAATCTCTTTAACCTAAAAAATAATTTGACTGTTTGAATGAAAAAATATCCAAACAGTCTAAATCTTTATTTTAAATACTTAAGCAATTAGGTATTTAAAAAGAGAAAAATGTTCTTTAAATTTAAATATCGCAGGAGGTGTTATGAAAAAAAAGAAAAGACTAGTAATCTACAGAGGAAGTTTTAATCCGCCCGGAAAACATCGCCAAAAAATTGGCAGAGAAAAAAAATAAAATCAGCTCCGCATAATCTTTGATTATGCGGGGTTTTTTTATTGCTTAATTATTTACTATTAGCCAAAATAATCGGTTTGCTCTTGATTTCTTCATAATTTCTTCATATAATTATAATATTAACTTAATAATAGGCAAATTAACGTAGTGTTAAAATATTTTAAGGGAAATTAATTATTAAAGAGAAAAAAATGTTCAGGAAAACTGGCAGAATATTATTTGCCGAAGACGACCGGTTCATAGCGCGCGCGTTGAAAGACGGTTTAAGCGAAGCGGGCTATACGGTTTTTAACGCCTTTGACGGAGAAGAAGCCATAAAAATTTTAAAAGAAGAGAAACCGGATCTGGTCCTTTTGGATATCGTTATGCCGAAAATGGACGGACTGGCGGTTTTAAAAGAGATGAGCGGCAATCCGAAGCTTAGAAAAATTCCGATTATAGTCTTTTCAAACGTCGATGTGAAAGACGAAGTATCCGATTTTCCCGGCCTGAATGTCGCGGAGTATCTGCTAAAAGCGAATTTTACGATGAGAGAAGTTGTTGAAAAAATAAATAAATACCTGAAATAGGCTCGTTCTACACTATCAATTTGATTCTCACGCGTTTCCCGCGTGAGAATTTTTTGTTTAAAGCGGAATGTGTTATACTTTTAATGAAATAACGAAAAAAATATGCCGGAGTTACCCGAGGTGGAGACGATAAGACGGGATTTGACCTGCAGGATCAAATCCAAAAAAATCGAAAAGATTGAAATAAGAAAGCCGAAGATTGTCAAAAATCCGGCGGCCTATTTTCGCAATCAATTGGCAGGCTCGTCTTTTTCCGATATCAAAAGGATTGGCAAGCTTTTGACTTTTGTTTTTAAAAACAAAAAAGGCGAAGAAAAGTATCTGCTGATCCATCTAAAAATGACCGGTCAGCTTATCTATTGCGATAAAAAAAGCTTCGCGGCCGGAGGGCACGCCAATTCCCGCGAAGAGGAGAAAAAAATAAGAGAAGGCGATATTCGGGAAATATGCCAAGAAGGAAAATACACGCATGTCATATTAGAGTTTTCCGACAAATCAAAATTATTTTTCAACGATCTCAGACAATTCGGATATTTAAAGATTGTCGATGGAAAAACTTTGGAAAAAACATGGTCGCGTTTCGGCATAGAGCCGCTCCAAGCAAATTTTACGTTTGATAATTTCAAAAAGATTTTTCAAAACAGGAAAACCTCCGTGAAGGCTTTGCTTCTCGATCAGAATCTGATTTCCGGAATCGGGAATATTTATGCTGACGAAATATTATTCATGGCGAAAGTAAAACCGGATAGGACCGCCGACAGCTTGGACGGAAAAGAGCTGAAAGAAATTTTCAAGGCTTGCGGGCGGATAATCAAAAAAGCGATTGAACACCGAGGCACGACCTTCAGCGATTATCTTGACGCAACAGGGGAAAAAGGCAATTTTGCCGGACAGCTTAAAGTTTACGGCAGGGAGAAGGAAAAATGCAAAAGATGCAAGAGGGGAATAATCCAAAAGATAAAAGTCGCCGGCAGAGGCACAAGATATTGCCCCGTCTGCCAGAAGTAAGATTATTCGAAATAATTTTCGCCGCAAAAGTCCTTTAATTAAATTTTAACTATGCTAATATATTATTAAGATTATAAAATAATTCAAAAATATGGAAAAAACATTAAAAAATCTTGCCGCCGCTTTCATCGGCGAATCTCAGGCTCGAAATCGTTACACGATGTATGCCAAAATAGCCAAAAACGAAGGCTATGAGCAGATCTCAGGCATATTCACGGAAACAGCCGACCAGGAAAGAGAACACGCGAAATGGTTGATGCGCATGATAAACGAGATCCAAGACAAAGAAGGGCTCAAACAAGAAGAAATAAAAGTCGAGGCATCCGCGCCGACTGTGATAGGCGATACCGCTGCCAATTTGGAGGCGGCAATCAAAGGGGAAAACCATGAACGTGAAAGCATGTATCCGGATTTCGCCAAGGATGCGGCCGACGAAGGTTTGCCGGAAGTGGCCAACCGGCTTCGATCGATCGCCAAAGCGGAAGCTCATCATGAGGAGCGATATAAAAAATTGTTAAAAGAAGTCGAAGCGGGCACGGTTTTCAAGAAAAACAAAGGAACAACCTGGCTTTGCCGGAACTGCGGTTACGAGATCGACTCCATGGAAGCGCCCAAATCATGCCCGGCGTGCGGCCATCCTCAAGCATTCTTCCAGGTGAAAAGCGAGAAATATTAATTTTATAATTTTAAAAATATGACTAAAATAAACGAAGTTTACAAATGTAATATTTGCGGAAATATAGTTGAGGTTGTCCATTCCGGCGACGGTGAGCTTGTTTGTTGCGGCCAGCCGATGCAGATGAGAAAAGAAAATACCGAAGAAGCGGCCGTAGAGAAGCACATTCCGGTCATAGAAAAAACCGATACCGGAGTCAAAGTAACAGTCGGCGAAGTTTTGCATCCCATGACCGTTGAACATCATATCGAATGGATCGAGGTGATTGCCGACGGCCGGGTATTGCGAAAAAATTTGAAACCGGGGGATGAGCCGATAGCGGAATTTTGCCTTGAAGCGGACAAAATAAGCGCTAGAGCATATTGCAATCTGCACGGTCTTTGGGCATCGAAATAGGTTTAATTTTACTAATTTTAGGTAAAATACTAAGACATACTTGTTTGAATAATGAAATTATTGACTTTTTTGTTGTAATATATTACTATAACTTAAGATTAAATAATAATTGATTATTAATTAGTTAACAGGCTTTTTAGTCTGTTTTCTATTTTGATATTAAATATATGTCCCAAGACAACATGATCAAGCTTGAATGCACTGAATGCAAGAGAGTTAATTATTTTTCAAGAAAAAACAAGAAAACCCTAAAAGAAAGACTTCAATTAAGCAAATATTGCAAGTTTTGTAAAAAACATACACCTCATAAAGAAACTAAATAATTTTAGTATATTTTAAGCTGTGGCATCATAAATTGGGCGGGTTCGCCTCGCCTAAAATTGGCGGGCTAGCCTCGCCGAAAAATTGGGCGGGCTAGCCTCGCCGAAGCTTCAGCGAAGGCGGGCGTGGTATAATGGTAGTACAAGAGTTTCCAAAACTTTTTGCGGGGGTTCGATTCCCTCCGCCCGTGCAAATTTAAAAGCTCTCTTTTTTGGAGAGCTTTTAAGTTTGTGTGGGCGGTGTGTAGAGAGTCCACTTTGATAATAGTTGTAAATAAGAAAAATTACAAAAATAGTAAATAATATTAGCCAGCACCCTTCATGGATTATGATGGAGTGGGGCTTCCGCCCCTTCGATTCCTACCACCCGTGCAAAGATACGAAGTTAGAACTTCAAAAACTGTTCAGAAATGAGCAGTTTTTGTTTTGTTAAGGTGATATGTTATACTATAATTAGCTAGGAAAAGTTGCGCATTACTGAACTGAAAAAGTCAAAAAACAAGACCTGGGCCAAATATCAAAAAACGAGAGAGATATAATATTAAGATACAAGACCAGGCCCCATTATTTGGAAAAATAGAGGAATATAAGAAAAGGTAATTAACTATTTTAAAATATTATGAAATCTTTAATTTTAGTATTACTAATAGTATTGATTATTTTAATTTCTGCTGGTCTCTACTGGTTTGGTTATAGGCCAGAACAGATTAGAAAAGAATGTTATATTTACGCAAAAGCAAAATCAGAAAAACAAATGGAAAAATTCTTTGGATCAGATGCATATAACATGGCATTAGGTATTGGTGGCGATGCGATGTTGGGAGAAACTTTAGATCCGATTTATAACTCTTGTTTAAGAGAAAAGGGGATAAAGGAATAAAGTCTAATTAAAAAGAAAAATACAGGTTGTAATAGGATTAGATATATCAAGTCAACTTTTTTGAGATAAAGTAGAAATTACCGTTAATTATAATACTCTCTTTGCTCTTTAAGGGAGAGGGGTTTTTGGAAATTAAGGATTGGAAAGATGATAATTAATCAGAAACCAAAAAAAAACAAGCCCTGGCGCTTCTATTAACAAAATAATTAAAGTACAATAAGCGAGAAAGATATAATGTTAAGATACAAGACACCTGACCCTTTTATTACTATTATTTTATGGAACAGGTATTCCTGCCGCTGTTTTGATATTCAATAAAAATAAACCCAAAGAAAAAGAAGGTAAAATTTTAATTATTGATGCTGAGAAGGATTTTCAAGAAGGGAAAAATCAGAATAAGCTTAGAAATAAAGATATTGAGAAAATAGTAGATGCGTATAACGACTACAAAACGTTAGATAAGTTTGCCAAACTTGTCGATTCAAAAACCTTAAAAGAAAATGAATATAATTTAAATGTTAGAAGGTATGTTGATCCAAGTGAGGAGGAGGAGATTATCGATGTAAAAGATGTTTTAAAAGATATTGATAAGTTGGAGAAAGAAAGGGATTTGATTGATAATGAAGTAAAAAAATATTTAAAAGAATTGAAATATTAAATTAAAAAATATGGAGCATGATAAATCAATTTTAATTTTTGAAGACCATCCTGTCCGCAGGCAATGGGATGGGAAAAAAGAAAAGTGGTATTTCAGCGTGATTGATATTATCGCTGTTTTGACTGAGCAAAAGGATTACAAAAAAGCACAAAGTTATTGGACAACTTTGAAAAATCGTTTAAAGAATGAAGGCAGTCAGATGGTCACAAATTGTGACAAACTGAAATTAATCGCTAAAGACGGTAAAAAATATTTAACCGATGTGGCAGATGTTGAAACGGTTTTGCGCTTGGTGCAGTCCGTGCCGAGCAAAAAAGCCGAGCCGATCAAACTGTGGCTGGCCAGAGTTGGCTATGAAAGAATGGAAGAAATTGCCGATCCGGAAAAATCAATTAATCGAGCCAGGGAAAACTGGGAAAAGCATGGAAGAAGTAAAGAATGGGTACAGAGGCGGATGATGGGGCAGGAGACAAGGAACAAGTTGACGGATTATTGGAGCAATAACGATATTAAAAAAGGCGAAGAGTATGCCATTCTGACAAATATTATCCACGAAGAATGGTCGGGAGTTTCCGTGAAGGATCATAAAAAATTAAAAAGCTTGAAACAAGAGAATTTACGAGACCATATGTCAGAGGCTGAATTGATTTTCACAGCTTTGGCAGAGATGTCCACTCGGGAAATCGCCGAAAATATGCGCGCCAAAGGAATGAGGGAAAATAAAGTTGCCGGTAAAAAAGGCGGCAGCATTTCCAAAAAAGCAAGAATCGAGCTTGAAGAAAAGACCAATAAAAGAGTGGTGAATGGTGGTAATTTTTTGGGAGATGGAAAAATTAAGACGCTGAAGAAATAAATTATCCACAACCATTTCGTTGAAGCCGACGAAATGGTTGATGAAATTAAGAAATTGAAAAATGAAAGATAGTAAAATAAAAACAATTTCGAAAGGTTGGGAACTGAATAGTTCGAATACCGTCCACGACCTTGTGCAAAGATATGAAGTTAGAACTTCAAAAACTGTTCAGAAATGAGCAGTTTTTGTTTTGTTAAGGTGATATGTTATACTATAATTAGCTAAGCAGAGTTGCGCGTTACTGAACTGAAAAAGTCAAAAAAAAGATATGACCCCGGTGCCCCAGTATTTAAATAATAACCAGACGATTATTAATATTTCAAAAAAATAGTATGAGCCATGCTAATGTTCAAAAAATAAAAAAGCAAGTAGAGCAAGAATGTAAAGCAAACAAGAAGTTGTCAGTGTGGTTTTACTCCGATCACTTGTTAATGGTTGAGAAGAATTCAAAGTGGTTGTTAAAAGAGTTGCCGAAATCCGATAGCGAAGTTGTGTTGCTTGGCGTTTGGTTACATGACTTGCAGAGAGTGCGTGGATTAAAGGGCGACCATCAATCTGTCGGAGCGAGAGAAGCGGTTAAAGTTATGAAAGAATATGGCTATGGCAAGCCAGTGATTGAAAAAGTGAAAGCTATTATACTTACTCATTCTTGCAGCAAAGAAATACCAACATCAATTGAGGGTAAGATACTGGCTACGGCTGATGCCATGTCCCATTACTACAATGATTTTTTCTTACGCATAGCCGTGACCGGCCAGCGTAATCTTAAGGAGTTCAAGGAGTGGGTGCTTGAGAAGCTGGATCGGAATTATAATAAGAAGATATTTTTTGCTTCAGCCAAGAAGAAAATCAAGCCGAGGCATGATTTATATAAGAAAGTATTTTCAATGAGATAGTTATGAGAATTATAAAAACAAAAAGCTTTGAATTAGCAATTTCCGAAAAGGGGGTGAAAGGTTCTTCGAAGGTTGCCTTGCTACTACCTGGACAGCTGGATACAAAAGATTATGCCCACATGGTTAGCCATGTTGATTACTTGGCTAGTAAGGGCTATTACGCAGTTTCTTTTGATCCTCCTGGTACCTGGGATAGTCCTGGCGATATCAGTTTGTATACCATGACTAATTACCTGAAGGCTATAAATGAACTGATCGAGCTTTTCGGAAATAAACCGACTGTACTTATGGGGCACAGCAGGGGTGGTACGATGGCAATGCTGGCAGGGGCACAGAATGAATTCGTTACCCATATTATTGCCGTGATGTCGCACACAGCTCCAAGTGAATTAGATATGAACAAAGTCAATGATGGTATTAAGATATCATACAGGGACATGCCGCCTAATGATACGGGAAACAAGAAAAGATTTTATTTGCCCATTAATTATTTTGAA
>Ga0172380_10009589_pt1 | contig 10292 bp, 2 predicted proteins | sample Leawe162metaG_FD_119747 | JGI IMG/M metagenome (GOLD analysis project Ga0172380, IMG submission 119747) | Leachate microbial communities from a municipal landfill in Southern Ontario, Canada - Leachate well 162 metaG | ecosystem: Engineered > Solid waste > Landfill > Unclassified | place...
GGGCACCGCGGGTGTTCAACGAGTGCAGCTCGCGCGTAAAGTCGTTCGACGACGACGAGGCGCGATTGAACACGTCTCGGACGTCGCTACCGGAGATCGTGTGGTTCAGCCCGACGTAACCGAACGGTACAAAGAACGCGCTGTCCACCGGGCATTCCGTGGCAAAGTTCGCGTCCGAGAAGTCGCAGTCGATGCTCGAGTGAAAGTGCGGAAAGTACGCGTTGTTGATGCGCTGACAAAACAGCTGCAGCGCACAAAGGAATTGCATCTGGTACAGCTGCAGTCGGTGCTCCTCGAGCACCGGCCCGGCCTGGCTCATGTACTGCATCTGGCGCGTGTACAGGTTCAGGTTGAACGCCTCGGCGCGCGACAGCCCGTGTTCGTTGGTCGACCACATCGACCACGAGTAGATGATCGCCGTCACGGCCGCAATCGCACCGATGACAACAAAAAAGATCACTATCCCCATGCACCATTTGGATGTGTTGATCTGGCTGAAATCCAGGCCGCCACCGCGCTGGCCACCGACGACCTGCCGTTTGCCGTTGTACTCGACAACCATGCTCGCGATTTCGTTGTTGCTGTTCATGACCGCGTCCACGGCGCGGATCCCCGACACATCCATCGGGACTTCGACACCGACGCCACTGTAGGTCGCTTTGCCATGCGAGCGCGACATGTTCGAGGTCTGTGATTGGGCACCGCTGAAACGTGAAACAGGCGCTTGCGCCACACCGGTGGTTGCGTATATGTTTACTCTTATTTTTGTTTGTAGCACAAAGCAACCACATTACACAAACACGCTTCGGACCTCGCGCATACCGCGCTCAATCTCTTTGATGGACTCGCGGCGGGCGTCGTTGTTTTCACAGCTCGTGGTAATGCACGTGACTGCGTTGTCGCCCTTCATCACGAGGCTGCTGCATTTGCGGCACTTGTCCCAGCAGTCGACCGCTTTGCGCATTCGCTTGTGGTTCTGCTCCATCACGCGATCGGAGACCGCGTTGGACTGTAGCGCACATTCATCGCAGAATCTCGCCGGCAACGGCTCGTGTTGCAAACTCTGTCTGGGAATCGTGAGTTTGGCTTTCACACCGCGCAGCTCGGAGAACTCGCGCACCAGCCGCTCCTCGGCCTCGGAAAGCGTCGCGCACGTATCACGTTCGCCACCCTGGTCTTGTATCCTCATGTACGGACGCTTCTTGCCGACCTGGAAGCCGGAAAGCCCCAGCTTCCTATGGCAGGCAATGCACCGGTTGTTGTCGGTCTGCACGAAGCCCGTGATGGCGCCATTCCTTTGGGATGCGACGCCAACCATCTGATGGCTGCGCAGGATCGGATGGTCCTCCAGCAGGGCCTTGACCTTCTTGGCCTTCTGCGCGTCGGTCCCCTTGTGTTTGATCATGTACTGCAACAGCGGTGTGACCGTCTTGATCAAGTCCTCCTTGTAGTAATGGACATCGTATTGGAGGCCCTCGTACTCGGCGTACGAGGCTTCCTCGGCACGCGCAGCAATTCCGGCTTTGCCAGAGTGACCGCTAAAGTCCTCGAGAATGATCATGTTGAAGCGCTCCTGTGTGCTGATCCAGCGCCCGGTGCGCTTGGCGACCTTGACCGCAACCTCCATCGGTGCGGACAGTCTCTCGGCCTCGGCAGGAGACTTTGAGAAACAGACCGACGACGACAGCTCGGCGATCGAGGCGCGCCGCGTGTGTATGCGCACCAGAAGGTCGCGCACGTAGTCGAGCGCCTTCTCGACGTTGTCCTGGATGAACCCCACGTCCAGGATGTACTGGCACGCGTTCATGTGCATCAGCGTGCTGATCTTCTTCTTGAACTTGAAGCCCTTGATGTCCGTGGTGATCTGGCCGTCGAGCGTGCGCTTGATGGCCATGTACATCTTCTTGCGGGCGAGCAGGTACCGGATGTAGATCTTCTCGGGTTGGAGATCCAACACGTCGAACTTTTGTTTGAGGCGCTTGCTCAGGTCGTACATCAGACTGTGGATGTACGAGGCCTGGTGCTCGATGGTGCAATTCTCCAGGATACACATGATGGAGTCGGTGTCGCCGTAGATCACGCGCAGGTCGCCGGCATAGCCGTTCGCGCGAGTGTACGTACTCTCGGCCATCCACCGCGCGGTGGCCAGCGCGTGCTGGCCCATCAGCGTAATGGTCTCGGCAATCGCAAGGCGGAACCACTGCGACACCGACAGCCCGTGCAAACCATAGATGCCGTTCATCCCGGTCTTTACGGCATTCTGCTCCTGGTCGATCTTGTCGAGCTGCACCGCGATGGCTTTCTTCTCCTTGATCAACACCGCTTTCTCGGCCTCGCCGAGGTCGGGGTTCTGGAGCTCGACCGAGATGGCCTTCATACGCTGGTTCAGCGGGCCACCCGCCGCGCGAATCTCGGTACGCGTCTTCTTGAGGTAGTTTTGGTAGCAGACGATGAACCCGGTCTTGACGTTGGACTTTACAAACATCGGGTTCAGTGGGTTGTGTGTCTCGATCACGCCCTCGGTCTCGGAGATTGTAAAATCGGGGCGCTGCCACACGTGCTCGCCGATTTTCAGCCCGTACTGCTCGGCCTTCTCCGGATACAAGAAGGTCGACTGGCACAGGCCGTACTGCTTCATGATGCTCGGGTACAGCGACCCAAAATCCATGGTCGCCGCGTAATGGTAGATGCCGACCTTGGCATCGATGACGAGTGCGCCCTCGTACTTTTTGGCCTTGTCGTCCGGGTGCGTGAGCGCCCGCCTCTTGGTTGGGATCACACACAGCACACCGCCACACAGCTTTCGGTATTCCTTGTGTGCGTAGCACTGCAGCGCCGTGCCCATGATCAGGTTGTTGCCGCACTCGGTGATGTCCTGCATCTGGACGCCGAACAGCTGCGATAGGTTGATGATGAAGAACACAAAGAAGCGGACCTCCTCGATCTCCATCGGCAGGTACACATCGGTCATTGCGTACACGCCGATGGTGTAGCGGCCAGCCGCGGTGCGCTGGTACTCGCCCATGCGCGTTGGGTCCATCTCCTTCTTCTGCTTGCCAAGGATGTTCTTGGCCGCCGTGTTGAGGTTGAAACTCTTCCACTTTGGCCCGTTAAAGTGCTTCATGATCCAGAAGAGCTCGTCGAAGAAGAACACGCCCTTCATGGTGACACGCGCGATTTCGCGGTTGCGTAAAATGTCGGGCTTCCACACGGTGTCGCCTTCGAGGCCGAGGCGCCAGCTCCCGAACGCGCGCGCTTCGGGCACGCCCAGCACCAACCCGCGGCTGACAAAGTACGGTATGTCGAACGGGCCACCGTTGTATGTGATCAACACGTTGGGCCGCACCACCGCCAAGAAGATGCATACATCACGTATGAGGGCGCGCTCCTGTTTCTCCATGTCCTCGCGGTCGAATTCGTCGTACGGGTAGCTGAAGACCTCGGCCCCGTCCACCTTCTCGAGCATGGAGCCAAGCGCAAACAACACCCCCTTCTTGTTGGCCATATCTGCCGTGCTCTTGAGCAGCATCGGCACCTGGATCACGGGGTCCCGCTCGTGCTTGCAGAACGTCCCGTCGTTGGACATTTCCATATCCAACGAGATGACCGTGAACACGGGCTCCTTCTTCTTGTTCATCGACTCGCTGCTGCGTATGTGCTCGTAGCTGCACACCACCTCGAGCGTGGCAATGGTTTGGATGGCCGAGCGGTTTTCGTAGCACCACTTGCCCTTGGGCACTATGCACCAACCCGCACCCGTGTCGGTGTCCATGCCGAAGCGCGCCACGAAGGGGATGTCGGCGGCATACACCGAGAACGACGGGTGGGGCGCGTGGTGGCCCATGCGGCTCGCGCGCATCAGCTGCACCTGGGCGTCGACCGTGGTTGGCTCGGGCACCGGAAGCACCATGTCGTACTGCAGGTACATGTCCTGCAATTCCCCGTACCAGTTGGGGTAGTTCAGGATTTCGACGTCGCCGTACAGCTCGGTACGCAGGTTGCTGAACTGCAGTTCTTCCGAACCCTTGGGCTTCAGGCGCTCGCTCGCAAAGCCGCCGGTACACATCATGCACGCGCTGAACCATTGGGTACTCTCAAAGTCACCGGCGAAGCGCTGTTGCCTTAACTGTTGACCATACTCTTGCGCGCACTCCATGTGCACCATGCATCCACAGTCCTTGTGGTGTTGCAGCAACTCCGAGGCTACGTCGCGCGACGCGTTGCTCCCGTTGCGCCACTGGCACACGGAGCAACGCTTGTAGTTCCACCCGTGCGGGAACCACAGCAGCTGCTTCACCAGCGGGATCAACTGTGGCTCGGCACAGGTGATTTTGAGCAGACGCGTAGTCTCTTCATTGTAGCAGAAGACATCTTTGGCATCCAACAGCACGTTGTTGTTCACAACCGCCTCGCTGTCGATCGGTAGGATCATGTCCGCGCTCGAGTACCTGTCGTGATACCTTCGGTGCAACGAGGGGTTGGTCATGACCAACTTCCTCAGGCCGTTGTGCAGGGCCTTGTGGAACTGCGCCATGAAGCGCGTGACCTCCTTCGGACCCTTGTCTGCAAACAGGTTCGACATACTCTCGGGTATGCCGACGTAGCAGTATGGCCGGAACGACCGCACCTTCAGGCACACCGAGCTGCCCTCGGCATCGCTGCCGTACAGGTGGAACTCGGTCTCGGTCGGTGTACGGTTCTCGACGTACGCGCTATACCGGAAGAACACCAGGTCGTCGGTGGTCGGGTCCAGGTAGCGACCACTGCGCCCGGCCATAATGTACTTTGAGAACTTGCTGTGTGTGCTCAGTTGGTCGACGTTGAATTGCGTCGGTTGTAGCTCCCTGGGGTAGCGCTTGAATGGTATCGCCTTCGACTTGATGGACCCGCTCTTTGGTGGTTCCTGCTGGTCGCCCCATTCATGCTGATTCGGCGGTTTCAGCTGAAACTGCGCAAAGTCATACAAAGTACGCTGCATCGGTGTAGACGTGCACGCGCGGCCCTGCAGTACGACTATGACACGAAAAATAAAAGAGCCTCGTGCACCATATGCCAACAGTAGAAAACAAGTAATATAGGATGTACCACCGTAGTGCCTCCTCGCTGTCGACCATGGCAGGGAAGCCGCAATACGCGCTCTCGGCCGAAAAGGGCGTGGTGGTGCCCGACCCAATTCCCCTGCGCACAGTCGACCTCGTTCTTGCCTTCCTGCATGCCGCCACGCTTGCGGCCGGTACGGAGCGTATGTCCCCCGGCGCAAAACCCAAGCTCCGCATCGACTTCAATACCCAGGCCACCGCGTTGTTGTTCGACATGCTGTTCAACAGCACAACGCCGGATAACACGACGTTCTCGCTGATCGACGACGCGGTGATCAAGAAAAAAGTCGTCGTCAAGAGCGGAAGCTATGGGGTCAAACTCCTCAGCCACAAGTCGGCCGTACAACCGAACCAAACCATTACAATGGCCGTGATCGAGTCGGATCACGGTGATTTGGCCAAGTTACTCAAAAAGTACCACGCCACCGACTCGGTGTTCTCTTTGCTGGTACACCACACCGAGGACACTACCACCGGTCTTGCAAGGCAGCTCTCGGAGAAGCTCGTACCACAATTGCAGAACCCCGGCTTTGCAATTGCGGTGTGCAAAGAGGGTCGGTTGGCAGGAGCATTTGCCTACCGTGACAAGCATGGGCATACGATGCTGATCGTCGTTCCGCGATACTACATTGAGGACGAATTGGTCGGCAACTTCGTTTTGTACGCGTCCTACCCCGTTGACCGCATAACGAAGCGAACGGCCAATGGTTACTTCAACCAGCCCGAGGTGTACGAGTCCCCGGATCTGAGAGAAAGGCTGTTGGGCAGGAGCCGGTACCCGTGGGGTCTCATGGCCTCGGTCGATGCCCCAATGAACAGGGTCCGACAGATCGTTCGGCTCAACCCCGACAAGAAGGTCTCGACGCTGTGGGTTGGATACCACGAGCCACAATGCTGTGTGAAGTTTGCACTTGCGCAACAACCCGGCACGCGCCACATTTACCTCCACGGCCGCGAGAGCGCGCTGGCTCTGTTCCGCGCTGACCGCGATCGCATTGTCACACAATTGAACACTCTCTCCCGCGTGGCTATCGAATGCCAGTACACCGACAAGCTCGACGAAAGCCTCGAGAGGGTTTTCACCCTGTCGGAGATTGGCGGTGAGACCGACCTGGTGATCATCATGTGGAACAACGAGAGCGGAAACGCAAAGACGGTGCTACAAACGATCTGCCAAAAGCTGGGTGCTATCTCGCTGCAGAAACAAGTGGCCACACTCGTCTTTACCACGCTCGAGGCTCCGCGAGACGAGGTGCTTGCAGACGGCTTCGGCGCGCCGGTGATTGGGCTGGGCTCCGGTAAATCGTTCCTAGGGTTGCCATCGTCGTGCGGTTTGTATCTCGTCGAACCATGGTCAAGCGAGCAACGTTACGAACACGACTCGTTCACATTGTCGTCCGTGTATGCCACCACCTTGATGCACCAGGCGCTTTCGATCATGAGACCATACTTTCAAAGTGGCGCGGGCATGTACGACTTTATGGGGCAAGAGCTCCAGGAGTTCGAGTTTGCGATTTCATTGCTCCCGTACAACGCCCGCAGAACCGAGGTCATGGTCGGCAACAACAGCGAGCTGGAAATACTCCAGACACCGCAAGCCCAACATACGCGCGCGCTGCTGTTGGATAACGATGGCCAGGCAACGGATTTGGCCGGCTTGCTTTCCGCCGCGTCGGCCATACTGCCGGACGATACCAGTATTCCGTACCCCACGTTCGGAAGCATAAGGGTTGCCGACCTGGATTACTACATCAAGGACGCACCGGTGTTTGCCAGACACTTTTTGCTACAGCTTGTCATCGCCATGGTGAAAGCTTCACCCAGCCTCGTTGAAGCCGCCATCGTAGCATTTGACCAACAGCTACAAAGCCAACCTCTACAACTGACCCGGCGGTCTGGAAACAACAACCCACACGTTGCCATTATCAGGCCGACGGTGGCGGGTTCTTCGTCCAGCACAGGACCATCCGACCAAGACATTGACGCTTCGCTCGACGCAGCGCTCTTCCTCATGGGCCAGGACCACGACGATGCCATCGCAAACTACGAAAAACGCGCCATCGAGAGAATGACCGAGCGCCAAAAGAAGACCGTTGCCGAAGAACTTGCACGTCTCAAGGTGTTGGACTTGTTGATCGGGCAAACCAGCGACCAACACCTCATTGACAAGTACACAAAAGAGTACGAGTACTTGCGCGCGTTAATACTGTTTGTACAACATACGCCACGCGTCTACAAGCCATCGAACCTCGACAGTCTCGAGGCCTCGAACATCACCTCGAGCATCGGCGAGGTGATTGCGGTTTTTGCGTCGGCCGATACCACGCTTTCAATTGACAGACGCCCGTGCTACGAGGTGTTCGGGCCCTTACTCTCCAAGGCCGGCTATTCCACGATGCCGTACAACTGGGGTAATACGTACCAGAGCAACACCTCGTTGCCCAGGTGGTACAACCTCTATTTCAACTACATACCACGTTTTGAACTGGTGGGAGGTATCAGCATCGACCGCGATCTCGTTCGCGCTATTCTCGATGGGGGCACCGGGCACCGGCAACGGATCATCAAAAAACGCATCCTGGTCACGAACGGCGAAACCACGACACTGAGGCAATACCTCGAGTTTGCGGCAAAAACGCTGGCGCTCTTGGCCGCCGGCACTGCCAGCCAGCCTCGAACACAGGCGATGGTCAATGAGAAAATCAACGAGGGATTTGTGCCGCTGGTCAAAAGCATCGAGAAATTCCACGTCAACGTCACCGATGCCGAGTTCGCGGTCAAGCAGCGGATCGCAACACTCGCTACCAAGTTCAATGATATGGTGGATAATTTGCTTAAGCAAAGGAGCGCAAAGGCCCACGAAGACCTGAGCGCGAGCGCCAAGACCATCAAGAAGATGTATGCCAGTACACTGGACTGGAAGTGTCGGCTACAATCGTCTTTGCGCGCACATATGACCGGCTACCGCACGTTGGTAACCACGTATGCCATCGTCATCAGAGCGGCTATCGAGAGCCACGCGGTTGACATGATACTGCTGAAGGAAGCAGATGAAAACGTAGCAGTCTGGTCCGAGACGGTACTCGACCAAATCATATTGCTGGCCAGTATCTGCAAGGCCTCAAAGAACAAAATCCGCAACATGATCTACCAGTATCAAAAAGTACGAGACACGCGGAATGTCGTCAAGGGATACGTGTACCAGCTCGCGTTCGGGCGATGGCTCTCGGAAATGAAGATTGAAGGCCAGTCGCCTCTCGCGTGGATTATGAAGCGCGTGGGGCGACACAACTTTGCCAAGCGCGATTACTGGAAGCGCATCCTCATGACCAAGCATCTGGCAATCGGCGAGACGGAGCCGACGGAGTCCCAGCCGCCGAGACTCGATCTCTCGCCCCGCAATTACAGCCTCTACACACCGTCCAGCGAGCAGTTCACGTTCACGGTGATCCCGGATGAAACCGAGGTGGCATATAACACCATCCGCGACAAGATGTTCCAATACGGCAAGAAGGCTGTCGTGTATCAAGCATGGTACAAGGAAGTAATGGAGGTCTTGCACACCATTCTTGGGTTTGATGTGACGAAGAGGACCACCGATATCGAACACCACTTCGATCCCGCGCAAGAGAAAGGAGCCATTCAGAACTACCTGCTTGGTATCTTGATTTCCAAGTCAAAAACCATTACCACGCGCATGATGGCAAGGAAGCCGAAGCCGGTATCCCCCATGACCTCGTACATCAAGCGGCTGTATAAGGTGCTCTCGAACACAATAGACGAGCCCTCGATTGACACGAAGCTTCTCGATGGATACTACAAGTATCTCATTGATATCGTACTAGCAGGCGACGACATACGTATGTCGTCGCTGAAGTATTGCGTGAGACAATACCAAGCACGCGTCGTGATAAGAATGAAGGAGTTGATCATCAAGCTTCCGTTCATCACGAGCATCCTCTTGGCAAAGTATGTGTCAATACCAGACACTCCACCGCCGGGTCTCGAAGAAAAGTACAAGATGGTCGAAGCATTCGGTGAGCGTGCCACGAAAACCGACGACATTGCCAGTATGTTTGAGGGCAACCTGGCTACGCTGGACATCTTGTGTGGCGAAAAGATCTCAATAATCCGGGAACCTGTGCTACCCGCCGGTCTACCGGCCATGACCATCGATCAACAGCACACATTCGCCGCCATAACCAGTACACCGGGGCCCATTGTTTCACGAGCTTTGGCACAGATCGGAATCAGCAAATCCATCGCCGTCTATGGTGAGATTCCGGACAAGGATGTGGAACTGTACTATAAGTACAACGCCGACGTAGCCGGCCTGTTGATACCGGAGACATACCTCAAGAACGAGAAAGCCGTGAAAAAAACAATCAAGCAAAGGAGAGCGTTGGTGGTGTGGGCGCTGAGTCACGGATATGCTCTCCGCTGGACCGACTGCGACCACCCGTTTGACGTGACATTCGAGCAGAAGCGCATGGCATGTCGCTACATGGACATTCCCGAGTACCTGTTGTTGACCGAGGAGCATGTGGAGACTGCCTACGCAATGCGTATCCAGCACGCCGAGGATTGGGTGCTTGAAGAAGAGCCCGATGATCGCAACGCGTCGGACTACAATTTGGACTCTGGTAACTTCGGCCCGGACGCCGCGGACGACTACATGCCTGCCTTGTTTGAGCTACACCCAATGGACACCCCGTGGTTTGGTTCGCCGTTCGATGTACAAACGGACCCGCTCGACTTGCTGTTGCCCAAGTGAACACCAACAATTTCCGCCTGAAATAAAACACACAATCCGTCGAACCACAACTTGCATTCGCGCCGATGGGATGGTACTACATACACTCTCCGTTGCCACCACGATTCTCGAGCCTCTTTTTGGAATATCGGCCATGGACAGGTATTCATCACGATGCAGTCCGGCTTCCAAACCACTACCACCAGACCAACACAAGTACCACTGGGCATTGATCAAGGCCGTGGACACGTACCAGCTCGGGCGGGCAGCAGACAATCGATGGAAAGTGAACACGACGCCCGACATCGAACACGTGTTCCGCGCCAACGGCATGCGCGTCGTCGCCACCGTGCGATTTCAAGAAGACTTGCGCGGTAGCGCGACATCCGAAACCAAGCTCACACACATGATGCTGGCGCTCATACGCCAGCTGCCCGACA
>Ga0172380_10009590_pt1 | contig 10292 bp, 8 predicted proteins | sample Leawe162metaG_FD_119747 | JGI IMG/M metagenome (GOLD analysis project Ga0172380, IMG submission 119747) | Leachate microbial communities from a municipal landfill in Southern Ontario, Canada - Leachate well 162 metaG | ecosystem: Engineered > Solid waste > Landfill > Unclassified | place...
GGCAATTTCGGAAAACCCCTCTTCGTCTGCAATTTTTGCAGCCTCCGGATACAACACCGTATGCTCAAGGTTTTCCCCTGCAGCCGCCGCTTTAAGGTTTTCAGCGGTTTTACCTATTACCCCTGCAGGGAAAGCGGCTGTAATTTCAACTTCTCCACCTTCGAGAAATTTAAAGAATCTTTTGGCATGCTCCTTCTCGTTGTCAGCTGTCTCCAAGAATATTGCTGAGATCTGCTCAAAACCATCTTTCTTCGCCTGAGAAGCAAAGTAAGTGTATTTATTCCTTGCCATCGACTCACCTGCAATCGCCCTCAAAATATTTTTTGGTGTTTCCATTAAATCTCCTTAATTATTATTCTCTTCTTTTATCACTTCTGTAACATCATCTTCAAGGTTTTTCTCTCTAGACAGAAGTTCAGTGATACGTCTCTCGATATGACCAATTCTAGTCTCAAAGTAACCTCTGGCTAATACCCCAAAGCAGAAAATAACCAAGGGGATGCTCACAATTGAGTACAAGGCGGTCATTAATTTTGAAAAATCATGCGTAGGGACAAGATCACCAAACCCAACAGTAGTAACCGTCATAACAGTGAAGTACAGGGAATCGACTCCGCTCCATCCCTCTGTACGATGATAAAACCATGTGCCAAATAATATCAAAAGCACCAATACTACAATCACAGATCCGATACCGGTCGATTTTTTTCTCATAACGCTCCATAAATTAACTTTTTTTATTATAACAAACTTGATCAGAATTGCACTATTCTTACTGGCCACAGCGTTGTCTACGCTCGCGACGATAGTGAATGGTTGCCACTATTATACTTGCGCTAAAATGAACTATGTGGTATTGTATCTACCAGTGTTTTCAAATCATACCCCCAGGAGGCTTCAGAGGATGAAAACAATTACTCAGCGAGCACGCTGGGAGACAGTCCATGACGGACGAGGAAAAATCGTGGGAGTCATCAAGGACAATACCTTGGTGACCATCCTAAAAGATGGGGCGCTCGAATCCAGACCCATCAACGGTGCCCGATTCATTGATCTGCTTGCAGTCAACGAAGTCCAACTGCAATTGGATCGAATCACCATCCACAATCAATTTCGCGCTCCGCGCGATGAGGACAATTTTTAACACCAATGGTGTTCCAGCCCACGGCAATCTTGCTGTGGGCTTTGACCTTTTCTTGTGGACAATTTCAAACTTTTTTGTTATAATTAATATGCTCAAAGTCAATCAGATAGCAGCTGGCTGCACTTGTGCAGCCAGAGGAAAGTCCAGGCACCATAGAGCAGGATGCTCGTGATAAATGAGCGGGCAGTAATGTTCGAGAACAGCGCAACAGAAAATAAACCGCTAACCAATGCGTAGCATTGGAAATTCGAAATCCGAATATCGAAATACGAAATAATAATCATCTAATGTTTTTAATTTAATTATTTAAATATTAGAATTTGTTTCGTATTTCAGATTTAGGATTTCGTGCTTCCTGTGCTATGCGTTGGCAGTAAGGGTGAAATCGTGAGGTAAGAGCTCACGCGTTCGTGTGGCGACACGCGTCTGTGGCAAGCCTCATCCGGTGCAAGTGGAGTGGTCCAAATATGTTAATGTCTGCTCGACAGACATATGCGGACTCCACGCTTAGATAGATTGCTATCACCGTGCGTAGCACGGAGTTATCAATGATCAAATATCAATTATCATTTAATTAATAATTGAAAATTGTAAATTCCATGCTTCGCATGGCTACAGAACCTGGCTTATGCTTGACTTTGAGCATAAATCAAATATAATGTGATAGCACCCTGATTGAAGTAATTTGTGGCCCATTACGTTCTGAGAAATCAGAGCGGGGTAACACCTCAACTTCCGTTGGGGTGTTTTGTATTGACCCATATTTTACACCGATCACTGATTTGACATAAAAATCCCGCTCTGGTAAAGATTAATCACCAAGACACAGCTGAAAAAGGGAGGTACGGCGCAATGCCCACTGGAGATAGTAGATTTTTTACCGACTCGATCGAACTCGGTGAACTTCTCGCAAGACTGGCCGCTGAGTCTGGAATATCAAATAGAGAGGTTTGCAAGAGGGCCGGAATCAAAGATGATGGAATAGTCAGCCGACTAAGAAAAGGAAGACGGTGCAGTCCGAAAGTTGCTCTGGCGCTCCTGAAAGTATTCAACCGTGATGTCGAATCTTTGCCACCGGCGTACAGGGGGGCTCCAAAAAAAAGCGCCGGAACAGAATGTCATAATTCAGCAGAAACTGCTATGACATTCGAACCAGGGGAACAAATCCTCCGAGAATTGCTAGCAAAGATCAAGCTAGAAATGATCGGGGGTAGGCGTTTTTCTCGGACCCAGCTAGCGATTGCAATTTCCGCAGCAAAGCTACCGGAATTCGCATCCCGCTCAGTTCACCAAATCAAGGCCACACTTGATGAAATGCTCACCTTGCAACGAATGAATAGCGGCGGTTTATCTTGTCATTCTGACCGAGCGAGTGCTGTCTGCCGATTTTTCGGATTAGAATTCCCGCACAAGGAGTGGAAATCGTACGATGAATCTGGCAGAAAATCACATCAGGCAAAACTTAGGGAAGGTCAGCCAGGAGCCAAGGAGATCATTCAATATCTAGGAGGCTTCTCAGAGGAAGATTTACAAGCGATCATCGACGCCTGCACAAATCTGATCGATGAACGAGTCTCTGGCACAGAACAAAGTATTATTCTAGACTCAGTCGCATCCAAAACCGCCCAATCGATCGGGGAGACTTCAGGGCTAATGTTTAGCCAATGGAGAGCGATACAGCATAAAGCAGGCAAAAAAGGTGACATCGTCTTGGACCTTCTCGCTATCACGCTAAACAACCTGAATTTACTAGCGCGGGTGCTTGATCACAAACATCCCAAACAGGATTGGAAACTTGCCCTGGCCGATAGTATGAAAAACTAACGGCCTTTTTTAATTCCGAAGTAATATTATATAAACGATTATTTTTCGTGTGGTTCGGGGACATGGATTCGAACCATGATTCACGGCTTCAAAGGCCGCTGTCCTGCCATTAGACGATCCCCGAATAGGAATTGTAAAAACGAGATTATTCTACCTCAAATGGCTGATAAATTCAACGCTATGACATTTTACCGCAATCAATCGCAAACACCTCAATAATCCTGTCTACTGAGGCGTTTGTGCCTTTGACATAAGGTCATTTCTAGAGAAGAAGATGGTTAAGTAGTATTTTAAGGCCAATGCCAATGATTGCGAGGCCACCGGCCGTCACAAACCACTTAGAATTTATATGTGATATGTTTCTACCCACCAATCCAGCTGCGACACAAAGCACGGTCGTGACTAACCCTATAGTTAGGACACTTGTAAATAAATTCACTTCAATAAAGCTAAAAGTAATACCCACGACAAGAGCATCTATACTAGTTGCGATCGCCAAAAGTACTAGCTTCCTGGTCGAATACAAATTTTCTGACTCATCTTCATTTTGTCCAAAAAGCATTTTCCCGCCAACAACCGAAAGCAGAACAAAGGCGACCCAATGATCAAATCCTTGAATAATGCCACGGATACTCATCCCCAGTAGATATCCAGCGAGAGGCATTAACCCCTGGAAAAAGCCGAAGAGGAGGGCTGCCTTCACAAGAAGACGCCTTCTGCTTTTCGCGTTGCAAATACTGCAAACAAAGGACACGGCGACAGCATCCATCGCCAAACCAATAGATAAGATAATAAGCTCTGAAGTGTTCATAAATCTATTTTAACAATTTTCCGATACACAGCAAAATCTTCTCACAATATTCTATAACAAATGCGTTTAATCTTTTAGAATAAAATATATTTAGAGAGATTTTTACTCCATGGGGGAGCTATGCGATAGTGGCCCGGTAGCCACCAAAATCTGGCAAGAAAGTTTTTTCAACAATTGTCTTATCAAGGAGCAGCAGACCTTCTTGTAAGCATTTCTCCAGAATTAATTTATCTGTATAAGTCAGATTGATATGATAAGTTCCCTCTGGCTGCTGCTTCCAATTCCAGGCCGTAACACCAGAAACACGCTCGACATCCGTATCAATTAAGAAAATAAGCTCGATCAAAATATGCTCTAAAGCATGAGCAGTCTCGGTATTTTCTAGCTCCTCCGCGACTGGTTTTTTGCCGGAATTTTTACACTTGTGAAGCATTATTCCGGGGAGCTTTCCGATTAGCAGCTGGCTAAAACGATCAAAATCACCTGTCATCCGATACTTTTCTGTCAAATGAAGAGTGATTTTAGTTCTATTTGGATAATATTTAATATCTTTTAGGGTAATGAATTCCATGTGCAGATATTAAATGTTCTCACAATCTTTCTCAAGCAAATCGGGCTATTATTTTGTAAAATAATATAAATTTACATCTTTCACTGATGAGATTATCGCACTATACTTCAAGCAAAATGGCTGACTTTTTCTAATAATTTCTCACCACCATTTAGCAATTGTGATATTCCGGCTATTTTGTTATCTTATCTATAGTCGCCGAGAAAGCGAGGTGCGAATGATGATATCAAAGATCATTCGAGTGCTACTTGCATTCATCCTTGGCGTAGTGTATTTCAACTATGCCTTCCACCTCTGGAATGAGATCTTTTCCTCTCCATCCGATTCAATCGTGACAACGTACGAAGGACAGGACAATTCCTCCTTCCCAGACTCAACTCTACCACCAAAACCAGAGCAGTAAATGCCCTGGTTATTTTATTTAGATATCAAAAATTTCTATTGGCGACCGTATGTTCCGACAAGCTCAGCTTCAGCCACGACATGCCCTTCTGTGACTATCAAAAAGTCTTCTCTGCCGCTCTGGCCGTCTAGATCGATCTGTATATCAAGAGCATAGAGATGAAAGATATAATGATGGACTCCGCTCGGAGGGCAAGGCCCTTGGTATCCTTGGTTGCCAGAGCTATTTATCCCTTCGACTGATCCATCAGGGACCAAACCTTGTTCAATGTCGGTAGTATCAGGTGGGATATTCCAAACAAGCCAATGAGTCCAGACACCGGCCGGCGCATCAGGATCCTCCATCATAATTGCAAGACTTTCTGTTTCTTCCGGCACACTGTCGATAAGAAGATTTGGGCTAATGTTTAAGCCATCACAGGTGAAACGTTCCGGGATCATCTGATCTTCCTCGAAATCCATTGAACTTATATTCATTACGATCTCCTTGTTACCTTTTACAATGATTTTATCATATTCCTAGTTCATATTAAGCAAAATGGAATTATCACCAGATTTCATCAAAAAAAATAATTTAAATCATTTCCGCTATTTGTCGGACGACTTTGGGATATGGCAACACACCAGAGGTAAGATCATCGATATAAAGCATGGCTATGCGCTTGATGATGCCGCCAGAGGTTTGATCATCGCGCTAGAATACGGGATGCAACGACAGGCCCAAACCTTCCTCGACTTCATCCGGGCTGCAACTAGTAACGGCCGAGTCGTCAACTTTTTCGGTCCTGACAAAAAACCGCTCGATCTACCTTGGTCGGAAGACGCCCTAGGGGAAAGTTATTGGGCGGTCGCATATGCAAAAAAACGGGGACTCAATATAGAAATCTCGACTCGCCTAGTCGAAAGACTCGATATCCATGCAAATAAGTTTACCAGCTTACGGGGGCGAGCATATTCTCTCTTGGGAAGTATTTTAGCAAGCAAAGAAACTGCTCGCAAGTTGGCTGCGAGCATCTATGATGAGTATTTATTAAACAAAAAACCAAATTGGCTCTGGCCTGAACCCAATTTGAGCTATGGAAATGCGATCATTCCCTTATCTTTGTTGGAATTTAGCTTGCATTATCCCAATCCTGAGATTGAAGATGCATCGAAGCTGATGCTTAATTTCCTAAACAGAGTGACAAAAGTCAAAAAAACTCCCATAGCAATTGGTAACAGGGGATGGTTCCAGCTCGGTTTGAAAAAGGCAATATATGATCAGCAACCGATTGATATTGCCTATCAGGTATTGGCGAATATACGAGCGTATGAAATTCTCAATGAAAAGAATTATCTTGACGAAGCCAAAACATATTTTTCATGGTTTTGGGGAAATAATGTTGCAAAAAAACCACTAATCGATATCAGAGACTGGAGTTGCCTGGACGGAATCTGTGAAAATAAGCTTTCGCGTAATCGTGGCGCAGAGAGCGTAATATGTTATCTTATGGCAGAGAGGGCGATGGAGCCATATCTTGGGGAAGGAGGAGTAGGGAGCAGAGAGTAGGGAGAATTTTTCTTACGAAGCTTGTCTTACGGCTTGGGCAACTTTTTTAACAACATTACGGTCGAGTGGACTTGGGATTATTTCCTCTTCGGTTGGATATTTCACATAATTAGCCAGAGCAAGAGCAGCTGCGAGCAACATCTTGTCGGTAATTCTTTCTGTGTGAGCGTCCAGGGCACCACGGAAAATCCCAGGGAAAGCTAAGACGTTATTGATCTGATTGGGAAAATCAGAACGACCGGTGGCGACAATCCGGGCACCGGATTTTTTTGCCACGCCAGGATCGATTTCAGGTATCGGGTTTGCCATCGCGAAAACGATAGAATCTTCGGCCATAGACCTGACCATTGAAGCCGTCAAAAGATTTGGAGCCGAAACACCTATAAAAACATCTGCGCCAGAAATTAAATCAGCCAATTTGCCAGTTTTTTTATTTTTGGTTAAATTGGCCAATTCAGATTTTTCAGGAGATAGGTCAGGCCGGTCAAGGTAGATAGACCCCTCTCGATCGAAGACAATTATCCGCGCCTCGCCCGCCGAATGATCAAGTAGTATTTTTGTTATCGCAGTTCCAGCAGCCCCAGCGCCCGATATAACAATTTTGATTTTAGTTAAATCTTTTTTGACAACCTTCAATGCATTTATTAGCCCTGCCAAGACAACCACAGCCGTGCCATGCTGATCATCGTGCATGACAGGAATCCCTAGATCTTGCAATCTCCTCTCAATCTCAAAACACCTTGGCGCAGAAATATCTTCTAAATTGATTGCGCCAAAGACTGGAGCAATGTTTTTCACACTTCGTATGATTTCTTCAGTGTTTTGAGTCGCTAGACAGATTGGAAAGGCGTCAATTCCAGCAAACTCAGAAAAAAGCAGGGCCTTTCCTTCCATCACAGGGATGGCTGCCTCTGGACCGATATTGCCAAGACCCAAGACCGCGCTTCCGTCAGATACAACTGCCACTGAATTACGTTTAAGCGTTAGATCAAACACCAGCTCTTTTTTTTCAGCAATTGCTTTCGAGACTGCAGCAATGCCTGGAGTGTAATAAGTAGAGAGTTCTTCGCGGCTCTTCACCGAAACGTTTGGCACTATTTTAAGGACGTTTTTCTTTTTTCGAACAGCTAAAGACAACTCTCCATAATCCATAATACTCCCTCAGAACTTAACTATTTTTAAACATTATTTTCTTTAGATTAACACAACAGACAGTCAAGTTCACTGTTAATTCAAAAATGACCCTGTGCGCGAGAGCTTGATTCGAAATCAAAATTCAGCATAAAGACTATTTTAATAACTTTGAAAGATATTGTCCGGTATACGACTCTTTGACTTTGACAATTTCCTCCGGAGTTCCAGAAGCTACGATTTGTCCGCCGCCATCTCCGCCTTCTGGACCTAGATCAATGATAAAATCGGCTGATTTAATGACATCTAAATTGTGCTCGATGACTAAGACCGTGTTCCCTTTATCCACCAGGGCCTTCAAGACCCCAATTAATTTATTTACGTCTTCGAAGTGCAATCCTGTGGTTGGCTCGTCTAAGATATAAAAGGTCTTCCCAGTGCCACGGTGTGCCAATTCGGATGCCAACTTGATCCTTTGCGCCTCACCACCAGACAAAGTAGTCGCAGGCTGACCTAGCCTAATATAACCAAGCCCAACATCTGACAGGACACTTAGTTTCTGATGAATCTGAGGAATATTTTTGAAGAATGAAGTTGCTTCATCTACTGTCATCGCTAAAACGTCAGCAATATTTTTACCCTTGAAATGAATGTCCAATGCTTCAGCATTGTATCTCTTCCCCTTGCATTCCTCGCAAGTAATATAGACATCTGGCAAGAAATGCATCTCGATTTTTATGACGCCCTCTCCTCGGCACTTCTCACAACGCCCACCCTTGACATTGAAGGAAAATCTTCCCGCTTTATATCCCCGCATCTTCGCCTCCGTAGTGGCTGCAAACAAATCTCTAATCAGATTAAACACGCCAGTATACGTTGCTGAATTCGACCTTGGAGTCTTGCCGATAGGAGACTGGTCAATATCGATGACCTTATTTAGATTTTCAAGCCCCGTAATCTCTTCGAATTCCCCAGGCTCTATCTTGGCATGATGAAAGATCTTTGACATATGTTTTGCCAAAATATCATTAATCAAGGTGGACTTACCCGACCCAGAGACACCTGTGATACAGGTAAAGGTGTTAAGAGGAATTTTGGCTGAGATATTTTTCAGGTTGTTTTCTTTTGCACCAATGATTTCGACAAATTCGCCGCTACCAGGCCGGCGAATCTTGGGAATGTTAACTTTTCTTTTACCGGAGAGATACAAGCCAGTAATAGAATCAGGGCAATTTATTATTGCGCCAGGCGTTCCTTCGAAGACAATCTTCCCTCCGTGCTCCCCTGCTCCCGGCCCAACATCAATCACCCAATCAGCTGACTTAATAGTATCCTCATCATGCTCAACTACAATAACAGTATTTCCAAGATCTCTAAGGTTATTTAGGGTGCGAAGCAATCGGTCGTTATCCCGCTGGTGAAGTCCGATTGATGGCTCGTCAAGGATATACAAAACGCCCATTAGGCCAGAACCAATTTGAGTGGCTAGCCGAATTCTTTGTGCCTCACCGCCCGCCAAAGTGGCTGCGTTTCTATTTATCGTTAAATATGATAATCCCACATCTTCCAAGAATTGAAGCCGCTGCATTATCTCTTTTATTATCAAATTTGCGATCAGCTTCTCCTCGGTGCTCAATTTGGCCTCTAGTTCCTTGAAAAACTTGATCGATTTTTCGATCGTCAGATCAGAAAGAGTTGATATATTTGTGTTGTAAATCTTTATGCCTAGAACTTCACGTCTTAGCCTCGCTCCGCCACAAACAGGACATTTCTTCACTATCATGTACTTTTCAATTTCGCTCTTCATGTAATCAGAATCTGTTTCTTTGTATCGGCGCTCCAGATTTGGAATGACACCTTCATATTTTGTTTCGTAACCGCCGACATTGTAGACTTCATCGCCTGTCCCGAACAATATAAGATTCAGAGCTTCTTTGGAGAGCTTACTTATTGGAGTATCGAGATCAACGCCTTTCTGTTTAGCAACTTTTTCGAGAGTCCGAAAGTACCAGCCTGGGTGGCCAATATTTCGAGACCAGGGTCTGATAGCGCCTTCGCTTAAAGTTAATTTTGAATTTGGCAAAATAAGATGAGGTTCAATCTCTTGTTTAACACCAAGTCCCTGGCAATGCTTACAGGCGCCATGAGGCGAGTTGAAAGAGAAAGAACGAGGCTGAATTTCTGGCATCGAAATTCCACAATCCGGACAAGAATGATTTTCAGAGAAAGACTGAATCAGATCCTTCTCAAAATCATATATGTCTATTTTTCCACCAGATTCTTTGAGCGCTTTTTCAATCGAGTCATACAACCGACTCTTGGTCGATTCATCGATATTATCGGATTCCAAGATGACGCGGTCCACAACGATCTCTATATTGTGCCGCTTGTTTTTGTCTAGACCCTTGGTTTCAGCCTCCTCAAGATCCATAATTGTACCATCGATCCGAACTCTAGAAAAACCAGCTTTCAATATCTTGTTAAAAACGTCTTTATGTTCACCCTTCTTGTCTTGAACAATTGGCGAAAGGATAGCCAAGCGACGAGTTTGAGAATTTTCTTTGATTATTGTATTTATGATCTGACCTACTGTTTGTTTCACGACTGCTTTTCCGCATTTTGGACAATGCATTACTCCAATTCGAGCGAAAAGCAAGCGATAATAATCATAAATTTCGGTAATAGTCCCGACAGTCGAACGAGGATTGCGGGACGCAGATTTTTGGTCAATCGAAATAGCAGGTGATAGACCTTCGATGCTATCTACATCGGGCTTCTCCATCATACCTAAGAATTGTCTCGCATACGAAGATAGAGACTCAACATATTTGCGTTGACCTTCAGCGTAAATCGTATCAAA
>Ga0172380_10009591_pt1 | contig 10292 bp, 10 predicted proteins | sample Leawe162metaG_FD_119747 | JGI IMG/M metagenome (GOLD analysis project Ga0172380, IMG submission 119747) | Leachate microbial communities from a municipal landfill in Southern Ontario, Canada - Leachate well 162 metaG | ecosystem: Engineered > Solid waste > Landfill > Unclassified | place...
CCATCACTAACATGATCGATATAATCATTGAAGATGACACCCAAGGGCGCAAGTTTCAAACTGTTGACAGTGTTAGACAATTCACGAGCAAGCAACTGGCTCTGCAACAGTTCATAAACGGTAAACTGTTCCAAAGTATTCACGAGCAAATGAGTAGCCTTCGTTGGATAGCGATTGCCAGCCTGGTTCTTGATAAGACTGAACTGATTGACACCCTCTTTGATACCATCAGTAGACAGCGTACCAGTAATCAGGTTGTCATTGTACTTACCAACAGCATTGGACAGAGGATGAGTGGACGAAAACACGTACACGCCATCAGCCATAGACGTTGCGAATCCGTCATTATACGCATCAGCAACAACCTGTTCCTTAACCTGAATCATCGACTGAATCAGTTTAGTACCAAACAAACCATTGACGGACATTGTCTGGTCATCTTTCATCTGCTTACGAGTAGCAAACACGCCCTTGCCATATGTGGCAATGGTGATCTCTGTTTTCCAGTCATCAGAGATACCTTCGAACGTATAGGCATCGCCCTCAACGTGCAACGCGGCATTGCCAACGTCACCGACTGTCAGGTATGTACCCACTTCCAGAGGTTGATTTACTTTCGTAACGATCTGCGGCCACTGCTGCGGCTGCGGGATTTTAGCGGCCTCGTTGAAAACAAAGTTTATACTTGCACGAGCCTTCTTGAGATATGAAATGTCAGCACTTCTGCCACCAGCCATTTTAAAATCATTCCTTTCAATTCTTTAATTATTTTATTTATTAACCAAAATACCTTGAGGCTTTTATGAAATTACCTGTCGCAACCCTGCGAATGTTGTCGTACTGGCTAAGGACGATAAACCCGTCACCAGTATCGTTAATATTAAGATACATTTCGCCTTCTTCTCCATCATCACCAGCAGCACCATCCACATATACGTCATATGCCACGCCCTGATACTCCAACGCACCAGTGTCTATGGTACTTCCCTGATAGATGTCAAACTCGAACTCTTGATCGGCTGGATAAATGTAAGCCAAAGCACCACTTGCAACGTCTGCAACACAAACGCCAAGTATAATAGCAGTTGCGCCATCACCAGCGGCAATAGGCAGGGCAAGGCTTGAACCAACCTTGAGAATCTGTCCAGCGTTACAAGCGGCACTCGTCTTCCAACGAAGATACGGCATACTTGCTGCATTTACTGGTCTAATCATTGTTAATCATTCCCTTCTTTTCTATTCTGCATTACAGATAGCGGGACGTTCCAACGAACGAACCAGTAGCGACACCACGAACATTGTCATACTGACTTATGATGACAAAATCACCAGTTGTATCATTCAGATCGACATACATTTCGCCTTCTGCGGCACCATCGTCGGCGGCACCATCAACATAGATGTCATAAGAAACACCCTGCATGGCAAGCGTAACGGCATCAACAGTGCTACCCTGATAAACGTCGAACTCAAATTCCTGGTCAGCTGGATAGATATAGGCTAATGCACCACTGGCAGCATCTTCAACAAACACACCCAATACGGTTGCGGCTGTTTCAAGTCCTTCTGCGGCTGGCAGAGCAAGTCCACCACTAACAACAGCGATCTGTCCTGCATTGCAAGCAGCACTGGTTTTCCATCTAAGAAATGGCCTTTTTGCCGAGTTTACTGGTCTAATCATAATATTTACTTCCTTCCTTAATTTTCGGAAAATTTGATGGCTTCTTCATCCGTAATCTTACGTTTGAATCTGCCCTCAAGATATCGTTTCACTTCAATCTGTTCTGGAGTAAGTTTCGTTCTTGTAGGTGATGTTGCGCTTCTCATGGATTTTGACACAGAGTTGTTCGCTTCGTTTTTGTCTTCATCCACTAATGCGCCAATCGCCCTTTTGTCCTTTGCTGAAAGATCATTTCCATATAATCCCCTGCAAATTTCCTCGACTGTCATTACACCAAGTTTAGATGCTGTGATAATTCGTTCAAGATCATTGTCCGACTGCGGATACTTTGCGAGAACTTTCCTGTTTGTCTTTTCAAACAACAGTGTTTCCACTTGCTTTTCCAAGGTAGTCTGTCTTATGTCGGTTTTGGCTTTCCTTCGTGCTGTCGCTTCATCTTCGCCTTCATCGACATACTTCTTTGCAAGTTCGTCCTCTTTACCAGAATCCTTCTTTGATTCAAGTTGTTTTACAAGTTCAGCTTTTTCTGTCTGGAGCTTTTTAGCTTCATTCTTCAATGCCTGTATTTTTCTTGCTTCTTTTGACAACTTTATTGTAGGTTCTGGTTTTTCTTCTGGTTCAACTTCGTCCGAAATTGCTTCTTCTGAATCGTCCGATTCTTCATCGTCTTCTTCGTCCAACTCAAGTTCCAGATCAAGTCCATCATCTTCCGGTTGTTCAATAGTTTCCCTTGCTTTACCAACAAGAATTGGTTCAACAACAAACTGTTCTGCATTGATTACCGGTTTTACAGTATCCTTTGTCTGATCTTTTGAATTATCAAGTTTCGCTTCCATGATTTCTCCTTCTACGGTGAGAACCGCAATAACCTTGTTCGCTGTAGAGTACAAAGTCGAAACTCCGAATAAACAGTTTTATCTGTCAAAAACATTATAACATAGGCACAAAATGTGTTTATAAATGGATTGTTGTTACTGGATTTGTTTTACTTGCTTCTTTATAATTGTAATATTTACCGGGATGATATTTGATTGTTTTAGTATCCTTTAATACTTTTAATATTGCTTTTTGCTTTTTAACTTTAATCTTTTGTTTTCTAATGTCTTTGTCCATGTGTAACTTTTCATGACATTTATAACATAAAAGTTTTAGGTCTGATTTACGTTCGTGACCTATTCTTGCATACGTTATATGATGAACATGAAAAACAGAAATTATCTGTTTACACTTTTCACATTTATGTTCACGTAATTCATATATTTGTAATCGCAATAACCGCCAATGTTGAGTCAATAAATAATCATCATAGGTTTTTGCAATTTCACCAGATGAACATAAAATATTCTTGAAACTAAAATGCTTACAACTACGCACTAGCAGAAACAGACTTGGCCTTTCGTGCCTTAGCTTGCTTAATCAGGTCTGTGGCAACATCTGGTTCCGGTTCAACTATCGCATTTTCCGCGACAGTTGGTTCGCGTTCCATCTCCTGATCGTACTTTGCGGATTCTATCAACGACTTTAGTGTGCCAACACTAGCACGACTTATATGCTTGAAGTCGCCACCAAGCACACCCATGTCCATAGCTTCCTTATTCAGTTTCTTACGCGCTTCCGGATCTTCCGTTATTGTCGGCAAGTCCTCGTGCATGATATAAAGCATCTCATAACCAGGGAATATTTCACTTATAATCCACTTGCCAAGTTCCGTAATGTCTTTTGGATTTGCCAGATAGAATCCAAGCACCTTCTGTCTTTTGGGATCATTCTTGTCAAGTGCCGCCCAGAATCCAAGTTCCTTTACAAGACCAAGGATATTTACCCTACCGCCCCAAAACGAGTTGGACAACAAGCCAAATGCGCCTATGGGTTTTGCACCACCGTTTACGTCATTCCATACATAGGTCTTTCCATTCAGAATTGCCGTGGGTATGGTATGCGGAAATGTAATCTGATTTTTGTTTTTGGGATTGATCATACTGCTTTCTCCTTTATCTTTTTCTGCAAATGTACTTTTGCTTGTGTCATGCACTTCTCGGCAATCAAGTCAACTGCCAGTCTTAAATCGCTTTCGTTAACGTTTGGTGCTTTCTTTTTAAGTTCCATCAAACACCAGTCCTCAAACGTGATTGGATCAAATGTATTGCAACCGCATTTCAAGCATCTGCAAATACCTATCTTTGAACCATCACTTTTCAACATGAACGACCCGTCTGCCCTTCTTGCCGTTCCAGTAAACGCCGCAAGGGTTTCGCATCTTCCGCAAATCGGGTATTTAAGAATATCATAAGTTATAAGTCCAGTCATTGCCAACTGCGCAACCAATGGATTGCCCTCAAACACCTTCTTTGCAAATGACGGATGATATTGTTTCAACAGGTTCATAACACCCATTGAGTGTGCATTGGGCTGTAATAGGACATTATTCATAGCATCATATCTTGTATTACTCATTTTCCCTCCAGTTACATGGACAATTTGCGGTTATCTCCGCCCGCAACAGTTGGTACGGTAGATTGCAGATTTTCCGGTGGTGTATACTGCGGTCTTTGTAATGTTCCATTACCACTAATGGGATTCATGCCAGTTAATGCCGCCTGATCGAATGTGGTGTTTTCAAGTTCTGGCTGATCATCTTCTTCACTGGTTAACTTCATGCCAAGTGCCTGTTCTTCCAGTTCTATCCAGCGTTTAGGACTAATGACGCCTACTGGTTGTCCTTGCGCATTTCTAAGCAATACTCCAGCCAAACTCATCAAGATGTTGTGCATGGATGTCTTATCCTTTGATATACCACGACCGATATATACGTTTGTGTCAAAGTCTATGTCTGTGTAGATCAGTTCATTGTCCTCGCCACGAGCAAGGTCTTCCTTTACCTTTCCCCTGCCAAATAGACCGCCGAGGAATCCGAATTTTCTGTTTGTCTTTTCCAGTACACCAGCAGTAACCGGTATGGCAGACGGTGCCTTAAGCATACCTTTGGGATCAACGTATGTGTTGTTGCTTGCAAAGTCATGACCAAGAGTAGACCAGAATGGTTTAGTCCAATACTGCATACATAGTTTCAGACAATAACGGTCTGTCCATTCCATAGCACGAGCAATATCGGATTTCTTGTCGTTTATACCAACCTGACCCTGCATCATCTGACTATTTATCTGTGTTGCAGTAGCGGATACACCCTGTTGGTTGCCAGTCATTATCTGTGCAAACCTGGTTGCTTCCGGTGCAAATGACCGTATAAGCTGGATCATTTGGATTACAACTGGATTGATGCCAGCAGCTTGCAATATCATAATGTTTTCTCTTGGATTTGTTGCAATAGCAATATCGGCAGGATTGGATGTCAACTGGTCAAGAGCCATCTTTGCCTTAGGATCAACAATGATCTTGGGTTGTGCGGAGAACCTACAGGCCAGTTCCATTTCGTCAACCAGGTTGTTAAGACCTTCCTGCAATTTCTTTAACAGAGTGCCGTCACCATGACCATAAAACTCACCATCAACAGGCATCATTCTGCTGAAATAGAATGGATACTCGTTTTCTGTATATTTGTAATATGGTTCGCTAGGATCGGACTTGCGAAGAACAAAACCATTAGAGTCCATTTCAATCAACTGCAAGTTGTGTTGTTCGTTGCTTCTTGTCCAAACGTGCAACAATGTAAACGAATAACTGTCATCTACTGACTGATCGGGATTCTTACCTTCATAGCGATTGTAACCAAGTGTAAGATTATTTACCAACTCGTCGCCGTTTGGTTCATTCTTGTATTCTTCTCTTGCCCATTGTAATGTCTGGAAACCAATCTCATGGATGATATACTCCGCATACTGAACGTCTTTTACATCTTTGATCCTGCCGTCAACAATGACAGACAACAACGGACATACCATCAGCCTGGGGAATCCTACTGGTTTACCCTTCACTACTGCGAACCGCTTTTCCCATGATGGAGTTATACAAGCAGTACCATATAAGTCATACTTTCTTGTGAAATCCTTGAAGTGATCCATATACCGATTTTGTCTTCGTGCAAACTCGCTTGCAGCATCGTACTGTACCATGTATTGCGTGTGCGCAGGATTGCTTGTTGCGTGAGAGAATTCGATACCACCCTCGATTATGGACGCAACCTGACCTTCCACGCAAGGTGTTATGATGGGGAAGAAGTTATTTGGGTAATCATCGTCATCAGAGAACGCTTCCCTGTAACAAGCATACAGGTCATTCAACTCATCCCAGTATTCCTTGTTCTCCATAATTTCCGCTTGTCTGGTAAGATATAGGTTATTGTAATACTTGCCTATACGGAAATCTTCTTCTGACATAAGATCCTGCCAGTTAACTATTTTACCTTTACCAGACTGATCGTTCTGGACTTCTGGATAAATTTTTATCTCCATGCGTTTACACTCCATTCAATCTTGCATATTCGCCAAATAGTTCGGTTGCACGTTTATTATAAGCAATCGCCGCTTCTTGTTTTGATTCAAAAAAGCCAAGAAATTCTTTTTTACCAAAACACTGTATTTGTGAACGCCATTTGTTCTTTAGTTTTTCAAAACAAACACCCTTGCATTTCGCCTTGCTGCTTTTGTATACACCTCTATTAAACATATTCTGATTTCGAGAAACAATTCTTAAATTAGATTTTCTATTGTCTAGTTTATCACCATTTATATGATCTATTTCTAGTTTGTCATTACTACATAAATTCATTATTTTTCTGTGCATTCGCAACCCCGTTCTCTTTCCATTTTCAACTATATTCCGTACTACATATCCGTAAACACTTAAACACCATTTATGTTTAGATAGTTCTTCATAATCGTCATCATCAACGACAGTTACTTTACCTTGTGTCAAATAAATTAGTTTACTCATAATTATCTCTCTTTCTTTTCCCTAGGATGTTCTGATCTGTACCAATTTACGTCGTTCAGACCAGTATCAGGGTTAACAAAAGGACTTACTTCCTCATTGTCAATTATACCACCATCCTCAAGTTTGAAAGAAGAACATGCTTTCTGGTTTGTAAGCAACTCTGACAACATAATTTCTACTCTAAGTAGTTTTCCAAACAAGTCTTTCAATGTAATTTCTTCACCGTCCATACCTTGACTTCCTCCGTAATTCGTTGCCCTTTCTGGGCTTTTGTTTGTCTAAATACTCTTTCATTGTTTCTTCTGATATTTTGCCCTTCAATACCGCTACATTCAACTCCCCCAGTGTCCAGTATCCTTCGATTGTTTTCATCTCTGCCTGTTCTTCACAGGTCTGTTGTTCTTTCGCTTTTAGTAATATCGCTTGTGCAATTACCCTGTCATCGTGCGCTCCCTGTTCGGCACCCATAAAGATACCTTTGTTCTTTTTAATCTGTCGTGTAAATGAAAGCATTTCCCTTAGTGTTTCAAGATCGAATATCTTTTTCAGATTGTTCTTTGTCCACTCAATTAGATTATCAATAACAGACTGACGGTTTCCAACAGACATTCTAAATCCCAATTTGGATTCCAACGTATCGTGATAATCGTCCTTTGGCGATTCTCTTTGAAAGATGTTTGAATATCCCCATTCCTTTAACTTTAATATGGGATAATCGGAAAAGTTCACTTCCGGTGCAATCAAAGCATCGTTATACCAATGAATAAGACCATACACCTGTAACATACACTCGTCTGCTGTTTTTTGTGAACTGAACACAGCAACCTGCTCATCTGTAATATTATCTGTGATTTGCAGACAATATGGGTCAATACCCTCACCGGCGGTATCAAGTGCCGCAACATACGGATGTTTGGGATTGGGTTCTGCAAACACCATCGTTTCACCGATATCACTACGATATGGTTTTAACGTAGATACTAACGGTCTACCGTTACTGTCCAATTCGTAAGAGAAGTCAATCTGTTGCGGTGGATTATCCTTGTAATATAACTCCAACTCTTTCATTCTTTCGCTAACCTTATTGGCGTTAAATACAGACTGACCTTTTGTTCCCCATAATCCAAGACAATCAACCCTGTAATGGTATGGATCTGAAAACTTCAATCTTTCAAGCTTTGCGGCATATTCAGGGTCAACCCACAAGTTATCCTTGTATGTTGAATGATGGATATAAACATCCATACCGCTTTTTACAAGATCATCCATCCATGTTTTAATCCAATGTGTTTCCAGAACAGGGTTAAAAGACACTATAAGACTGCATTTCTGACCAATAGACCGCAAGGAGTTGTCTATAACAATCATTGTTTCGGGATATTGTTCTTCTACCGCTTCTTCATACCATAAATCGGTAGCATTACCGTTCTTAAACGTAATGGACTTGATGTTTTCCACCTTGTCCATGCCAGTAAACACTATTTCATTGTCATTTATCAAGTTTGTCATACGCATATCTGGATTTTCCCTAATTTGCCATATGTCCTGCAACTTCAACTCATGAATTGTCTTGTAAATTTCATTAAAACAGGAGTTTCTACAGTCTGTTGCCTGTAATCGCATAGCAATCATGTTTCTTTTTGGCAGATTAGACAAATGTATTACTTTCTTTTGAGTGATCCACTTGCTATTATGCGTTACGGTAAAGTCTTCCAATAAAAATTTGTGATCTCCATCAACCTCAAAACCGAAATATTCGCCAATGCCTATTGGAGAAACCGAAATTCCAGTTGTCATTGGATTTGTTCGTTTGTTATAACTAATTATTTTCTTTCGTTCTATTTTTACTGGAATTATCTGTGTGTTACCAGAAATATTCAAACGATAGTATGTTCCCCATACACCATTATTAACACATTCCTTTCTACATTCTTGCAAAGAACATCTCAAACCAAGTGAATGTGCAATATATCTAGTTTGTTCTGCCAATAATTTATTAACAAAAGTTATATCATAACAATTTCCCTGCATATTACCATCGGTATCTATTAGTCCAGCCAATAGTTGTTTTCTTGTTTCCATACTACTATGTAAATAATCATCTGGAATATGTTTATTCCCAAATAAATTATATTTTATAAAACATTTCCTTAAATCATCCATTTTCACATAATTTGATATGATATTTACATCATATGATTCTGGATTATTTCTGTAAAATTCTATTTTATCTAAAAAGTCTATTTGCTTTTTCCAAAATGAAATATTTCTTCTATCAAATCCAGTAGAATTGCATATTTGCAAAACAGATTTATTTCCAGACCATGTTTTTTTATTATTTGAAGCAATTATTTTAGCCCATTCATCACGAATATATTGCGGATGCCCATATCCAGATAAAGATATGCTATAAGTAAGTGCATTTCCTTTTTTTGAACCAATATGCACAACATGATTTATGGATTCGATATATTGATAAATGAAATCTACAACCTCCTGGTCTTCTGTTGTTATTGATATGTTTTGTGATGTTCCATCACCAAGCCATACCCCGAGAAAATAGGGATCAATAAATAATTCCTTCTCTTCAAATTCGATAGATGTACGATACCCAAAGAAATGTTGTTTCCAACGGTTACTTTGTTCCAAGTAATCAAGTACACTTATTTCAGTATATTCTGGATAACTGGTATATCTTTGTTTATTTCCAGGACTCTTTTGGCAACTATGTGATTTTTTCAGACATAATATATGATTCTGATTAACAACATAGTCTATCCCTAGGTTTTGATGAATTTTATATAATTCTCCAATACCACAACTTAAACCCAAAACAGTTCGTGGTTTAGAATCAATGCCCATGAGTTGATCGCCAACCACAACATCTTCTACATTTTTAAGTTCTCCAGAAAACATGACAACTTTAGTTCCTTTTGCAAAACACTTGCCGCTGTTTCTTCCTCCCCAATATACTTCATAGTTAAATATCTTATACAAATTGTCATCAGCGAAGAAAGACGGATTGAAAAATGGGTTTTCATCAGTGTGTTCAATGTTGAGTCTATACCCTGGTGCTAAACTTATCCTTTTTGCCATTACTTTTCGTCCTCATTGGGAATAACCTTGGTATCAGTAATGACTTCAAATGGTCTGTCACCAACAGATATGTTCAGTTGAACAATATTAGCACCACCGGTTTGCGAGTTTTCCCTGTACTCCGGCATGAACCGCTTCATTACAAACATTCTTGCCGTATCTCTGCGCCAGTCAGGGTCTTTCAAAGCAACATCTATGAACTTTTCTTCCAGTTCCTTCGCCCTTATCTGTTGCAAAATGGATAGGCAACAACTATAAACTCCGTCTTTATCACAAGTTTCTTCCCACAGCATCGGTGTTGCCTGATCCAATTGTAAACCCTTGCAAACATCTCTGGTTGACATTCCGTCCATGAGCATGTTCAAGTACTGTACCTGTTGTGATGTAAGGTCTATTGACTGTTCATCAATGCCGTATAGAGCATCCATGCCGTCTGTAATTGACTTGCCATTTGACTTTGCCTTGTTTGACATGAACATACCCAACCGTATCAGCGAACTGGTAAAGTCAATATACTCGTCAGGGTTCTTGTGCGTTACTTCCGGTTCTATCACTGCTAATTCAGTTTTAGGTTTTCTTCCTCGTTTAACCATTACATTGTCACCAAATACCAGTAAATCCAATA
>Ga0172380_10009592_pt1 | contig 10291 bp, 7 predicted proteins | sample Leawe162metaG_FD_119747 | JGI IMG/M metagenome (GOLD analysis project Ga0172380, IMG submission 119747) | Leachate microbial communities from a municipal landfill in Southern Ontario, Canada - Leachate well 162 metaG | ecosystem: Engineered > Solid waste > Landfill > Unclassified | place...
CCTGGCGTATTCAATCGACAGCCTGCGTTATGTGTTCATTACCTTCGCCTCCCTGATTTTCCTTAAGGAACATATTGGAGCTACGCGCTGGCTGGGTATCGCTTCGATTACTTTCGGGATCATCATGGTTACCCGGGGGTAAAAAGTATCTTTAAGCGGTATTCCGGAACTGTAATATTCCCCGGCGGCGGGAGGGATTCTAAAATATTGAATAAAAGGGGCGGCCTTGATTAAAAAACCGGGTTGCCCTTTTTTTGTTTGTCAGCGCTGAAGAGAAAATGATCAATATTGAAAAATTACAGAAGATAAAGCTGGAAGGTGAGCAGCGGCCGCTTTTTTAAGCGGCCTTTCCCTTAAGAATTATAATGATCCGCGTTTGATGCTTCGGCTTTTTAGCGCGGGGTTAATAAACGATGATTGACACGATGATTGATTGTCTTGAAGTGGAAGTTAATTAAGCGTATACTTAATATAAGTATACGCGAAAGGCCGATGAAATCAGAGGAAATATGAAATATATTGGGACGTTTCAAGTTAAGCCGGGAAGTAAGGTCCATTTAAACAAAATTAACCCGGGTTTTACTGCCGGGCATAAGAATAGGGCTTTAGTTAAAGATAAAGTTGAGAAATACAGCCGGTGCCTGCATGATTTGCAGTATCACCTGTATGCCGAAGGAAAACATTCGTTGCTTATTTGCCTGCAGGGCCTGGATGCGGCGGGCAAGGACGGAATCATTAACCATGTCTTCGGCGTGATGAATCCGCAGGGAACAAGGGTCTGCGGGTTTAAAGTTCCGACAAAAGAAGAGGCCGCGCATGATTTCCTCTGGCGTATTGAAAAGCAAATACCGGCTAAAGGGGAGGTAGTTATCTTTAACCGTTCACATTATGAGGATGTCCTGGCGGCGCGTGTGCATAAAATTGTCCCAGAAGAGGTCTGGTCAAAACGCTACGATTTTATTAACTGTTTTGAGAAAAGGCTCCTGGCCGGCGGCACGCATATTTTGAAGTTTTTTCTGTACATAAGCCCGCAAGAACAGCTTAAGCGTTTTCGGCAGAGGCTGGACGACCCGTCGCGTCATTGGAAAATAAGCGAAGCGGACTATGAAGAAAGGAAATTCTGGAGTGAATATGCCCGGGCTTATGAAGATGTATTAAGTAAAACCAGCACCGCGCATGCGCCCTGGTATATCATTCCTTCGGATCATAAGTGGTTTCGTAATCTCGTGGTGTCAAAAATCGTTAATGAAAAACTTGAATCGCTAAAAATGAAATTACCGTCTGCCCAGGTTGATGTCGGCGAGATCAGGCGTAGATACCATGAAGCGCAGAAAAAAGGAAAAGAAGGCGCGATAAAACGTTAAGCCGGTATTTATAATGCTTCTCCGCAAGTGCCGGTCAAGTTTACCTTCGGGAGAGGTGTTTAAGCTTTTACCGCAGGGCATAAATCGAAAAAAAGATCACAAGAATTTTACATTCTCTTAATGTTCTGTTAACACGACTTGTGTATATTCATTCTAATATAATGCGGTTGGCAGTATGCTTTAATTTACCGCGGTAATAAGAATATATACAGGAGAGAACATGTTGAGAATCGTTTGCTTTGTTTTATTGTTTATTTCTGTCATGGCCGGCGGAAGTTACGCGGGTGTTGCCGCGGATGAGTTCTCCTATTATTTTTATAAAGAAGGGGTCAAGTTCCAGGCCGCGGGCTGTTTATTCGATGCGAAGGTCGCCTTCCGGAAAACTTTGTTATTAAAGCCTGATTTTTATAAGGCAAGCGAGATCAGGAAGAGGTTGAAGGATATCGAATCTGTCCCCGTTGAAGGTGCGGATCCGGAGTTTGAGGCGGCCGCGGATATGCCCCGGGAGTCCCGTCGACAAACTTGTCCCTTGAAAAGTCCGCCGGCGGAGGAAAAGCGGGTGCCTCCGGCCGTCCAGAAAGAGGCTCTTCCGGTAAATAAAAAACCGTCCGGACTGCGTCATCAGGATAACAGCCCGCCGGAATTTTTAACTTTTTACAGCGGCAAGGAGCCGTTCCTGCAGGGTTGTTATACGCCCCTTTGCCAGAAGATGATTTATAATAATTTCGGCATAAGCTACGCCGAAGACAAAAATTATCCCCGCGCCAAAGGGTGTTTTAAGGAATGCCTGAAAATAGATTCTTATTTTAAGCCCGCTTTGTTCAATATCGAACTGCTTAACGAGCTGGAAGAGCAGTAACCGGATTTTCCGCGGTTCGGCCAGCCGGATAAACGTGAAAATACTCTATTTGATCAGGCATGCTAAATCCAGCAAAGATATTCCCGGGATAGAGGATAGCGCGCGCCCGCTTAACGAAAAAGGGAGAGCGGACGCCAGGTTTATCGGCGGATTCCTGAAAAAACACGCAATATCCATAGAAGCGTTTTATTCCAGCCCCGCGAAAAGGGCGCTGGATACGGCGATAATCTTTGCCGGGGAAACAGGTTTTCCCCTTAATAAGATCAGAATCATAAGCGGGCTTTATGATCCCGGTTCTCCGGATGATTTCATAAAAACCGTTAAAAAGATACCGAATAAGCATAATTCGGCGGCTGTCTTCGGCCACAACCCGGGTATTCTTGATTTTGTAAATTATCTTGTCCGGCGGCCCGTAAAAAAATTCCCCACTTGCGGGGTTTTCGGTATCGGTTTCAGCGCCGCTTCATGGGATGGGGCCGTCAAAAATAAAGGGAAAATCGTCTTTTTTAAACGCCCGCAGGGGCATCGCTGAGTTGTTTGAAGGGGGCTTAAGGTGAAAGAAAAAGAATTACGCAGGGCCGGCGTTATCGATATCGGGACCAATTCCATAAAATTATTTATCGCCGAAGAAAACGGGGATGATATCCGGATCATAGAGTCGCTGAAAAATTTTGTCCCGCTGGGGATGGACACTTTTTTTAAGGACCGTATTATCCAGGAGACAATCAACCGCACGGTTTCGATCCTTGAAAAATACGGCGATAAACTTAAGGAGTATTCGGTTACCAACCTGAAAGTGATCGCCACTACCGCGGTCAGGGAAGCCGTGAACAGGGATGTCTTTATCGATACCATAAACAGAAGGACGGGTTTTAACGTCGAAGTCCTCTCGGTGGGTGATGTTATTTATTATATCGACGGTTATCTTTACCAGAAGCTTAAAGGTAAATACCCGATCCACGCCAAGAATATCATTGTCGCGGAATTCGGCGCCGGAAGCCTCGACGTTTCGGTGATGGCCCAGGGGTATACCCTTGTAAACATCGGCCTGCCGCTGGGGGCGATCCGGATCAAGCAGTTGATGGGGAAACTGGACGGCAGCCTGAAAGAGAATTATGAGGCGGTGGAGGAAAATGTCGCCAATGAATTCATGTATTTAAAAAGAGAGATGCCTCCGGTGGCGATCGACGACATTATATTGATCGATGAAACTTATTCTGCGCACATCTCTAAAATGCTCTCAATCAATAAGACGGAAGGGGCTTTCCTGAAATTAAACGATACCGATACCGGGGAATTACTGAAAAAAGTAACCGATATAAATATCGAGGATATCGCCAGAGATTATAAGATTCCCCCCGAAAGCGCCGATACCCTTCCCGGCTACGCCATAATTCTTAATACGCTCGTGAAGTTAAATGAGAATAAAAATATAAATATATTGGATGTTACCCTTGCTGAAGCGGTCCTGGCGGATATGATCCTGGATTTCGAGATCTCCCAGAAATACAATAAGACAAATCAGCTGATTTCGATCGCCAACTCGATCTGCAGGAAGTTTAACGCCGATATCGACCACGGGCAGCATGTGGCGGAACTTTCGGATATGCTTTTTGACAACTTGAAAGAAACCCTGGGGCTGAAGAAGGGGGATTTGTTGTATCTTTTGCTTGCTTCTTACCTGCACGATGTCGGCCTGCATGTTAATAACCGTTCGCACCATAAGCATAGCGAATATATTACTTCCAACCTTAATTTATTCCGTTTAAGCGCCGAAGAGATAAAAATTATTTCCTGCATCGGCCGTTACCACCGCAAGGCTATCCCCTCGGAGAATCATTTTTTATACAATTCATTGCCGAAGGATAAGCAGGTGCTCGTCCAGAAGCTCAGCTCCATTTTAAGGATCGCCAACGCCCTCGACCGGTCCCACCGGCAGAAAGTTAAGAAGTTGGAGGTAAAATTTAACCGCAGCCAGGAGATAACTTTTACCGCTTTTGTTTCAAGCGGAATTCTTCTTGAAAAAGTCGATTTTCTGGAAAAGAAAAGCATGCTTGAGGATATTTCCGGGTATAAGATCAATCTGAAGATTCAATATATCGAATAATTGCATATGGAACAGGCAAAAGACCCCAAGGATATTTTTATTCACCGCGACTTGAGCTGGCTTGCCTTTAACGAGAGGGTGCTGCAGCAGGCCGCCGAAGGCTCTAACCCGTTGTTTGAACGGTTAAAATTTTTAAGCATCGTCGCGGGCAATCTGGATGAATTCTTTATGGTCAGGGTATCCGGCTTAAAAAGGCTGATCGATGCCGGGCATAATCATAAGGACCAGTTCGGGTATTATCCCTACGAGCTCTTTGCGGAGATATTTTCACGCGTAGAAGCCCAGATCTCAAAATTACACGCTATTTATAAGGAAAGTATCGGCAGGGATTTACAAAAGAATAAAATTTTTATCCTAAAGCCGGGGCAGCTGAATGGCGAACAGAAAAGATCCGTAAAGAGGTATTTCGAGACAACCTTATTTCCTATTATTACTCCCTTAGCCGTTGATCCGGGGCACCCGTTTCCCGTGCTGCATTCGAAAACAAACGCTTTCGCTCTTTACCTTAGCCGTAAAGACCAGGAGTGTCTGGCGCTTATCGTTATCCCGAAGTCGGTCCCGCGTCTTTTTAAGCTGCCCTCCGAGAAAGATGAACTTTGTTTTATATTTGTTGACGAGATTATCAGGGAGAACCTGGAAGTTTTTTTCCGCGGATACAAGATCCTGGATAATTTCTCTTTCCGGGTTATTCGCGACAGTGAGATCTATCTCCAGGAAGAATACGCTCCCGATCTCCTTAAGGCGATAGAAGATGAGATAAAAAAACGACCCAAGGCTAAAGTAATCAGTTTGCAGGCCGAAAAAGGCAAGCATGATAAAGCCTTGGAGCTTTTGTATACGAGTCTGGATTTTCCTAAAGAAGATATTATTTATGTCGACGGCAATATAGATTTGTCATCTTTATCCGAACTGCCCGCGCAGGCGTCCCGGCCGGACTTGATGTTCAGCAGTTATACGCCCGCCAAGACGGAATACGAAAATATTTTTGATAAGATCAGGGAAGGGGATTTCTTGCTGCATGTGCCTTATCAGTCATTTTATCCTACGGTGGATCTGATCCAGGCGGCAGCAAAAGATAATGATGTCCTGGCGATCAAGATGACCCTCTATCGCACCAATGATGATTCGGCAATCATAAAAGCGCTGGCTGAAGCGGCCAAAAACAAGAAGCAGGTAACCATCCTGGTCGAGCTAAAGGCGCGTTTCGACGAAGAGAAAAACATCGGATGGACAAGGGATCTTGAATCGGCCGGCTGCCATGTTATCTACGGGATGCCGGGGCTTAAGGTGCATTCAAAAATGGCTTTAATAGTAAGGAAAGAAGAAGGCAGGATATCCCGATACGTGCACCTGGCTACCGGAAATTACAATGAAAAGACCGCCCGTATTTATACCGATATGGGTTATTTTACGGTAAGCGACGATTTCGGCGGAGACATTTCCGATATCTTTAACGTGATTACCGGCTATTCTATCCCCGGGCGTTACCGCAAGATTGTAGCTTCCCCGAACGATATGCGCAATTATCTGTTTGAACTGATCGATAAAGAAATCCAGTTCCAGAAAAAGTTCAAAAACGGTTCGATCTTCGCCAAGATGAATTCCCTTGAGGATACGCAGATCATCAATAAGCTTTATGAGGCTTCCAGTGCCGGAGTGAAGATCAAATTGATCGTGCGCGGGATTTGCTGTTTGATCCCGGGCGTTGCGGGGATGAGCGAGAATATCCAGGTTAAGAGTATTGTCGGAAGGTTCCTGGAGCATACCCGCATATACGCCTTTAATAACAATTCTTCGCAAAGAGTGTTTCTTGCCTCGGCGGATTGGATGAGCCGTAATTTCGACCGCCGGATCGAACTTCTTTTTGAGATCGGCAGGCAGGATTTAAACGGGCATTTACTTTCGGTGCTTGAAGAATGCTGGAAAGATAATGTCAAATCGCATATCCTTTCCTCAAACGGCGAATACATCCGCCCTCCCTCCGAAGACAAAGCCTTCGATGTGCAGGAATATTTCATAAAATACTATGAGAAGTAAAGCCGGGTTTTTCAGGCGCGCCAGGAAAATCATTTCCGGGTACCTGGAGGATTTTCTGGAGGAATACCCGCGCCTGCTTCGTTACGAATATGGCGCGGATATCGAACCGCTCCACCGGATGCGCGTGGCCTCCCGGCGTTTAAGGGCGGCGATAAAAGCGTTTGATGATATACTGCCTTCCGAAAAAGCCCGGAACTTAAAGAAAGAGATCGGGAATATCGGGCGCGTCCTGGGCCCGGCCCGGCAGCTGGATGTTCAGATCAGGTTTTTGGAGTCCGCCGGGAAAGAGATGAAAAACGGTTCTTACGCCGTTTATACCGGCAGGATAATCCGGTTTCTGAGGGGAAAGAGAAGGAGAGCGCAGAAAAAGATATATCGCAGGCTGGCGGGGCTTAAGGCGGCGGATTTGACCGCGCGGGTTGAGGCGTTATTTTCCGCCAAAGACAGCGATATCTCCGGCGGGTTCGATGCCGCGCGGGTAATCTTAAAGAGGCTCGATAAAATGCTGGGTTTTTCCCCTTACGCGTATAAGCCGCGCCGCGTAAAAGAGCTGCATCTTTTACGCGTCTTTGCTAAAAACCTGCGTTATACGCTGGAACTTTTGAATCCCTGGTATGGCAGCCGGCTCGAAAGGTATATCCTGGCCAGCCGCGATATTCAGGATCTACTCGGGGATTTGCATGAACTTGACGTGCTCGGCGAGGCGTTGAAGGCTGTTCCGGGCGCGGACAGTCCGGGTTTTAAAACCGCCCTGGCTTGTTTAAAACGGAAATGCGGTATCCTGCGCGGGAAAGTTTATGCCGACTTCATCCGCCGTTGGGAAGGGATGCGGAGGGAGCGGTTGTGGGAAGATTTAAGGCGGTCCGTTTAAAGTTGTGTTTTTGCCAGCGCTACCGCCCCTAAAACTACCGCATCGTCCCCGAGCTCCGAGGGAGCGATCGAACATTCCCCGATATCGGAAAAAAACCTGTCTTTTTCTACCTTTTTCTTTACAATCGGGATAATGAAATCCCCGCAGGCCTCGATTACCCCGCCGCCCAGGACGATCATCTCCGGGTCGAAGATGTGCCTTATGGAAACACAGGCGATCCCCAATTGTTGGGCGGCCGCGGTAACTATCTCGAGCGTAAGATTATCGTGGTTCTTCAGGGCTTTACGCAGGATTTTACTCTTGAGGGTATCGGTCTTTTTATCAAGCAGTTTGGTGATTATTGTTTTTTCCCCTCTTTTAGCCGCTTGTTTAATATCCCGCTCTATCGCCCACCTGCCGGCAAGCGCCTCAAGGCATCCGATGTTGCCGCAGCTGCATTTAGGGCCGTCATCCCGGATGATCATATGCCCCAATTCGGCTGCCGCGCCGTGGCTGCCGGAGATGAGGGCGCCGTTTGCGATGATCCCCGCGCCGATCCCGGTCCCAATAAAGATCCCCACCGCGTTTTGAGTGTTTCTTGCGGCCCCCAGCCATCTTTCCCCCAGCATCCCCAGGTTGGCGTCATTGCCGAGCAGGCATTTTATTTTCAGTTTTTTTTCCAGGATATTGCGGAAGCTGGATCCCGAAATTTTCATATTCGGGGTGCGGATTATTCTGCCGGTTTTAGTATCCACCACTCCCGGGATACCGATCCCCGCCGTTAAGAGGTCTTTTTTACGCAGGCCGCTTGCGTAAAGCATCTCTTCCAGCAGGCCGGAGATGATGCGCGTTATCTTTCCCGGGGAAGCGTCTTTGGGGGTAGGGGATTTGACACGATTGATGATCTTTCCCCGTGCGGTTGCCAGAATGCCTGCTATTTTTGTCCCGCCGACATCTATCCCCGCGTAGAATTTATTTTTTTCCATAAACCTATTATAACATTTAATGTAAAATTATCATTAAAGAACTATTAAATTTTTGTGAAATTCCGTTCTTACGCAAATCGCGGTTTATACGTTCGCCGTTTTAAAACATCGGCTTTTTAAGGCGGAGGATTAAAAGGTGAGATTTTGTCTAACCGAAATATCATTTATAGTGTATAATAATTTCTTAGGGAAGTGTCATCCTAAAATTTTATACCTTCGCCGTTTGGAATCCCCCCGGCTTTAAAATCAGGAGCTTGTATTGTCTCTGAAACCTCTTAAAGATTTTGTCTTTCCCCTTAAAATGCGCCTGGGCGCTTTTTTGGCTTCGAATAGCAATATCGAGGAAGAACCTCTTCGCGCCGAACTTTTCAGCATCGAACAATTTAAGACGCACGCCAAAAACCTCGCCCGGGGGCACTCGGTAAGCTACAAAAAAGGGCGGAATAAGCTCTTACTGCGCCTGAAGAAGAATGAAAAGGTCCTTGCCGAGATCCATGAGCTGCTCAATGAGACCGGTAAAACCAAGCGCAAGATCTCGCCCGCCGGGGAATGGCTTCTGGATAACTATTACCTCATTGAGGAACAGATCAGGCTTGCCCAGAAATACCTCCCTGAAAACTACATCCGTGAATTACCTTATCTTTCAGAAGGCCCGCTTGCCGGTTACCCGCGCGTTTATGAGCTGGCGATGGAGCTTGTCTCTCACGGCGACGGACGGCTGGACAACCGGGGGCTTACGGAATTTGTCACGGCTTATCAAAGCGTCAGCTGCCTGAAGCTCGGCGAACTCTGGGCTATCCCGATCATGTTAAGGCTGGCGCTGATCGAGAACTTAAGGCGTGTTTCTTCCCGCCTGATCGTGGCGCAGACGGAAAGGGATAAGGCGAATTATTGGGCGACGCGTATCCTGGAGGTTTCGGCCAAAGATACCGACGGAGTGATCTTTGAAATCGCGGCGATGTCCAGGGCTAATTTATTGTTATCGGATGCCTTTGTCGCGGAGTTCACCCGGCGCCTGCACGGCCAAAGCCAGGCGCTTAATCTTCCTTTTACCTGGCTGGAGAAGAAACTTTCAGAACAAGGTGAGACCCTGGACAGGATTATCCGGGCGATCAGCCAGAAACAGGCGGCGGACCAGGTTTCGATCGCCAATACGATCGGCAGTTTGCGCCTTCTGGGGACCACCGATTGGCATGATTTTGTCGAAGCGCTGAGCGTCGTCGAAAATATTTTAGGGCAGGACCCCTCGGGGGATTATCGCCTGATGTCTTTTGCGACCCGCGACCGCTACCGGCATGTTATTGAGCGGCTTTCCTCCAGAAGCAATATGAAAGAAGAGGAGGTCGCCTCGCGGGCGATCCGGATCGCCGGGAAGGCCAGAAAGGAAAAAGGCCCCCGCCACGCCGAAGCGCACGTAGGCTTTTACCTCATTGACCGGGGGCTGGAGCTTTTTTGCCGCGAGTTGGGCCTGCGTTTATCCTGGGGCCAGTATTTGCAGGCGAAGAAAACTTTCTGGCCGTCCGTTTTATTTTTCGGAGCTATTATCTTTGCGACTCTTGTTTTGAGCGCGGGTATTCTTTACTGGATAAATCCCGTTGAGGAAATGAGTTTGCCGTGGCTTGTTTTATTCGCGGTATCGCTTTTGATCGCGGTAAGCCAGACGGCGGTTTCACTGGTGAACTGGCTTGCGATGATGCTCGTAAACCCCCAGAATCTTCCGCGCATGGATTTTTCGGAAGGCATCCCGGCGTATGCCCATACGCTGGTGGTGGTCCCCTGCATGATTAGCGACGCGCGGACAGTGGATTTGCTTCTGGAAGAACTGGAGGTCCGTTATCTGGCGAATATCGACCAGAATACGGATTTCGCGCTGCTCACGGATTTTTGCGACGCCCCGCAAGAGACGATGCCCGAGGATGAAGCGCTTTTGAACCGGGTCAGGGAGAGGGTCGAACAGCTGAATCATAAATACCGCCTGCAGAAAGATTATGTTTTCTGCCTTCTTCACCGGCCCCGCCGGTGGAATGACCGGGAAAAAATGTGGATGGGGTATGAGCGTAAGCGCGGCAAGCTCGGGGATTTAAACGC